>Ga0209533_1004159_pt1 | contig 12640 bp, 12 predicted proteins | sample COG_04_FD_184748 | JGI IMG/M metagenome (GOLD analysis project Ga0209533, IMG submission 184748) | Pelagic Microbial community sample from North Sea - COGITO 998_met_04 (SPAdes) (version 2) | ecosystem: Environmental > Aquatic > Marine > Neritic zone/Coastal water | place: Helgoland, sampling... | reverse complement strand
TCTCGGTTTGGAAAAGTTCGCCTTGGCGGTGAATCAGCAAAACCGGATTTCAATCGCACCTCATGGTTTTCGATGTTATTTGCCGCGGGCATGGGCATCGGGTTGATGTTCTGGGGCGTTGCCGAGCCCATGGCTTACTTTAGTGGTTGGGGCGGCACCCCGCTTGCGGTTGAAGCCTGGTCTCCTGAAGCCGCCGAACTCGCTATGGCTGCTACCCTCTATCACTGGGGTCTTCACGCCTGGGCCATCTACGCAATCGTGGCTCTATCACTGGCTTTTTTCTGTTACAACAAAGGTATGCCCCTAACTATTCGCTCGGCATTCTACCCACTTCTGGGTGATCGTATTTGGGGTTGGTGGGGACACCTTATCGATATTATGGCGGTTATGGCGACTATCTTTGGTTTGGCTACTTCATTGGGTATGGGCGCTGCACAGGCGAGCTCGGGCCTAAACTTCCTGTTTGATATTCCCGATGCACTGAATACCCAAATAGCCATAGTGGTAGGTGTAACCTTTCTTGCCATTATTTCAGTGGTGAGAGGATTGGACGGCGGCGTAAAGGTACTTAGCAATGTGAATATGGTTCTTGCACTGCTCTTGCTGATTTTTGTCGCCATTACCGGTCCGACACTGGCCATCTTCAAAGGGGTATTTACCTCTGCTGGCGGTTATTTTGCCAATTTGATACCACTGAGCGGCTGGACTGATCGTCCCGATGAGACCTGGATGCAAGACTGGACTGTGTTTTACTGGGCCTGGTGGATTAGTTGGTCTCCTTTTGTGGGCATGTTTATCGCCCGTATTTCCCGAGGTCGAACCATCCGCGAATTTTTGATTGCTGTGCTGATGATTCCCCCATTTGTCACACTGTTGTGGATGAGTAGTTTTGGCATTAGTGCTCTGGAACAGGCACAAAATGGCGTTGGTGCACTTGCCAATGGCATCAGTACCGCCAGTCTGGCAACTTTCCAAATGTTGGAAAATCTACCCATCAATGAGGTGACGACCGGGCTGGGCATTTTGTTAGTGATGGTGTTCTTTGTCACATCCTCAGATTCAGGTTCACTGGTGATTGACAGTATTACCGCAGGCGGCAAGTTGGATGCGCCTACGCCACAGCGAATTTTCTGGGCTGTACTGCAGGGCGGTATTGCCGGTGCCTTATTATTCGGCGGCGGAAAAGAGGCTCTGAGTGCGCTTCAGGCAGGTGCTATTGCGACAGGCTTACCCTTTACGCTGATACTTTTGCTAATGTGCCTTAGTCTCTATCGAGGCCTTGCTGAGCGATAGCTGATTGACTACTATCGCGCCGCTAATTTTAAATATTATGAGTTCTACTTAAAGGATTAAATATTGGACAGTCTCAATCAGGTTTTAATTTCCTTGCGTCGTGTTATTCGAGCAACGGATTTGCACTCCAAGCAGCTGGTTAAGACCACCGGTCTTACTGCACCTCAGCTTTTACTACTGCAGGCAATTCGCGACAATGGCGATGTGACCATTGGTGAAGTGGCGAAAAAAATCAGCCTCAGCCAGGCCACGGTAACAACCATTCTCGATCGTTTGGAAAAGCGTGAGCTGGTCAAACGCGTGCGATCAACCAAAGACAAGCGCAGGGTTCACGTTTATTTGACCGACAAAGCAATTGAAATTCTCCAGGATGCACCTGTGCCCCTTCAAGAACAATTCTCTGACCAATTTAATGAGTTAGAACTTTGGGAGCAGACGATGATTATTTCGTCTCTCCAGCGAATCGCGCAAATGATGGACGCAGAGGATATTGATGCCTCTCCGGTTTTGGATGTTGGTGCCTTGGATATTCATCAGCAGTCTTAGGTGGGATGCTGGGGTGCGGTTCCTTCGTTAGCACGACTTTGAGCTGTAACAATAGTATCACCGCGGGATGATTCGAAGCTGTGCTTCTCATCCCTTTGTTAAGTGAAGTGTGCCGCTCTGAAGAGTGTGAGAATCTGTTTGCTCGACGGTTAAGAACAAGACGCACTAAAAAAGCACAAGAGCTATTAAGCGATATTTTCTATGTTGCGATTATTTGCAGAAGCAGTTAAAACTATTGCCTGTACTGTACCCGAAAGCGGATATAAAAAGGCTCATATGTGGTACAGGCGAGTAGACCGCTAAGTGCCAATAGAGAACGTTAAGCTATTGGCACATCAGCGCAAAATAGATGGGCTAGCCGTCTTGTGCCTCTCCAATAAATTTCAACCCTTCTAGCAATTCAGGGATTGTCTTTAATATATGTAAGACCCCATAAACGAAAATACCGTGTTCTGCACCCATATCTCCGCTTTCCATAGACTCAAAAATATCATCACCCGCGGCAATTAACAGAATAAAACCCCCTGCAAGGTTCAAATACGGGCTATTAACAATCTTTTTTAACATATCTGTATCCCAACGTATTGTTGTTATTTACATAGTTCAGCACATAGTTCAGAAGCATCAAAAGTTAAACTTATGATTGAGCTGCGTAATGAACACATTGGCGTATAAATTAACCTTGGAATCGAGCGTCCCTCTAGGAATATTATTACCACCTTCTAGAGCAATAGTCACTTCATTGAATTTAATATACTGGTAGCCAAAGTCGATTTTGGTTTGAGGTGATAATTCGTAGCTTGCGCCTACTGCAGCATAGTAACGATCATTGTTTGGCGCACGAGGGCTGACGACTGAGGCAGGGGTGGGCGTCCAATCATATGCCACACCGGTTCGTAGTTTAACCTTATCATTCAGTTGGTAACCAAACCCAACAGCCACAAACCAGCTGTCGTTCCAATTATTGTCTACAATCGTGTCGGGCAAACCATTGTCATAGATAATATGGGTATCCTTAAAAGCACTCCAGCCACTATAATTGCCGTTGGCATAAAGTTCGAATTTCTCATCAAACTTGTGTAATAAGCCTATTTGCAGCATAGAAGGCGTAGCAACGTCAAAGCTTGCCCCGCCGCTGAAGCCCGTCAACGTCGGCACTAAGCTGCCTAGCGTCGCTAAGTTCGCATCAGTACCCGAAAATTCGATATCACCGTCGAACTCATGCTCAATCTTAGAGCGATATGAAACCCCAAGCCGAGTATTGTCAGTCGCCTGATACTCAAACCCAAGCGAATACCCGTAACCTAAATCGTTTCCTTTCATTTCACTGTCCAGATCGGTGCTTACTGTGGGATCGGATACAATCGTGGCTACCTGAGTGCCTAAAACCGCTTGGTAATATTGGAAATTTAAAGCACCACCTATTGCTAGTTTCTCATTTACTCGATATGCAAATGTCGGGCTAAGATTTAGCGCCCTTAACTCTGTTTTAGTAGCGGTATAGCGTGATACCGCGGTGGTTGGGTAGTTTGACTCATAGGCATAGGGCGCATTGATGGCCAAGCCAAGCACCAGGTCTGGATTAAGTTGATGGGTAAAATATGAAGCCGCACCATAGGCTGTATCAATAAATTGAGTGGGCTCTTCTGGGGTACCAGTTACGTCAACTGTACCATCGCTGTAAGGGGAAGTTGCGGACGCCTGATCCATTTCTGAACGAGGCAGATCCAAGGTGAAACTGCCTGAAAAGCGGGTGCCATCAGACCGAATAATTGAAGCGGGATTTGAAAACATCGAGCTAATATCATTAATAGCCGTACCATTCGCTGAATAAGCACTTCCGAGCCCTTCAGCAGACTGATGCAAAAACTGGTAGCCGTTGGCGCTCACATTTGAATGCAAGCAGGCGGCTAGAACTGAGCAACCGAGCGGCAGTAAGGATTTAACTTTTTTCATCGGGATAGATTTCATTTAAGAAGCCCTATAAATATGTTGTGATTAGATTAAGGTAGTAACTTAACTTTCAATGACACGGGAAAAGCGCCGTCAAAAATTAAATTTCCCGAGTCATTTTCTTCTCGGACATAGTGATTTTTATCAAATAAACTTTCGAGCAACTGCCCTACATGAAAATCATTTATGTAGCGCCCAAAGCAAGCATGCAATCCAAAGCCATAAGTCAGATAGTCGCTTTCAGGCCGATCAGTTTTAATGCTAGAGGGGTCACGGACATGCGCGCTATCTTGCATGGCGGTGTATGTTCCAACAAAGATAAGCGTATCTTTTTTGATTTGATATTGGTTACCGCCGCTGGAAATCTGCGTGTTGAAATTAGCCCTTCTAAATAAGCCAGGATTGATTGGGTTTAACCGACTTAACTCTCGGACCGTTTTTTGGAAGGGGTTATTACTGCTGTTTTTGTACGCAGCATAGAGCTCCTTTTCCTTCGCTGGCGTTTGGGTACCGTAGTCAAATGCCATAGCCGCAGACTTAGCCGTTGTCGGAACTAAACCAATCAACAACCCTAAGATGTTATTCCGCAAATTTACCGAATCAAAACCAGCAACCCCAGCCAAATCTAACTTAATGCCTCTAGCAATGACAGTGTTGGCATCCTCAGAAGTTGACGAGGATGCAATCATTTTATCCAATTGATCTCTTAGTTCTTTGGCAGCTTGCTGTGCTCTGGCGTCAAGATCTGGATCGTTAACGACATCAATAAATATATACTCAAAAAGAGTTTGAGTTGTCTTCAATAACCATTGAGGATCTGTGTCCTTCAAACCAAAATACTGAATCGCGAATTTGGCTGGAATAAGCTTTAGATAGTCATCAACGAGGTCAAATTGATCATTCAGTCCTTTAAGCTGGTCTGCACATAAGCCTTTTATAGTCGGCTTAACAATGGTGTCTATATCATCTCGCCGAAATAGCATCTGCATATTATTTCTGGCCGAAAATCCGTCAGTGTTATCGTCCATACCGAGAAAGAAGCCTTTCCCTTCAGTAATCTTCTCCATTTTCGGGCCATAATTGACCCCAAAATCACCGTCGCGACCCAATACGTCCTTAACAGCTTCATAACTTGTTACCACGCTAACATCTTTGATCGTTAACACTGGGCGCAGCTTATTAAGGGTTTTTAGAATAGCTCCTGGGTGCTCTTTGGCCCAAGTACCTAACTCGTGGACAAACCCTGTAAAACCTTCTGGATTCTTATCTACCTGCTGGTCGAGTTCATGGGCTAAAGGATGTTTTTCGTTGAGTGCGTCATAGCTATCGTTGTCAATAACACTTTCAAACCATTTTAATAATGACTTCAATTTATTACTCCATTAGATTTTGCGTAAGCTGCTTAATTATGTCGAGCTGATCGTTTACTGATTTAACTGCAGCTTCTCTGAGTTCTTCAATATGTTCAGGTTTTGTATCATCCAACTGAAACGGCAACTTGTGTAAGTCGACCTGAAAACGGTGATATGCGCTATTGTCATTGTCTTCAAGAAAGGTAGAAACAGCCGTTTCGGTGTAGCTTGATTGAGCATCGCCCTGCAAATCAAAAATGCTCGTAATCCATTCAACTTCGCCCCAGTTTTTTGCCTTCATCGCGTCTATGGGCTTGGTGATAGCGCCCGTACCTAAGGAAACGATAAGATAGTCCGCGGCTTGCCCCGCGACCAATGCTTTCGCCTCTGCCAATGCAATTATCGCGGGGTTGTTGGTAGACAGTCCAGCATCCACAAAAGTGCCCATGGTTTTGCCGTCCGCATTATTAACATTTGCTGCCGGGAAATAGGTTGGCGCCGCAGTCGCAGCTCTAATAAGCTCTCGAACCTCCACATCATGACTCGATGATTTCCGCGCATTGGCTCTAGTAAAGATATGCATATTCATATCTTCAAGCTCAATCGAAGGCACCGCCAACTCAGTAACGGCGTCAGACAGCTTTGCGTCCGCAAAATATTCTTTTAAGAGATTTTCATAGCCAACTGGATCATAGCTTGGGCGTGTAATACCGTCTAATACCTCAAGCATTGAACGGTCTTTGTGAAATATCACACCACCCATATCCTGATAGAGCTTAATAAAATCGGTAGACTTATATTTCGGCTTATTGTTTTCACCGGCTACTGTCAAACCCACGGTCAATATTGCGCCGGTTGAGGTTCCAGTCACCACATCGAACAATTCTGCTATACCTAAACCTGATAGGGTCTCCATCGCATCCAAAAACGTTGCAGGCACAACACCACGCATTCCACCTCCATCAATGGAGAGAACGCGAATGGGTTTTCCCGCGTCGAGTCGTTTTTGTATATTACTGATCGTTGCGTCTTGTCCCGCTGTCATCTTCCGCCTACCTTGAAGTTGTTATTATAAATTACTATCGTGGATCGATAAGCCCAGCCGACAATTGATGCAATGCAGTAATACTTGGTATAAAGAAATAATCACCGCCCTTTAGTGTAATAAAGGACTGCATATCTGAGCAGATAAAGGGTGGATTGTCTTCACCTGTGCCGGGAATAACGAACCGGCCTGGTGTCGGTCTATTTCCTAGGACTGGATCACTGCTTTCACCCAAATGAAAATCATTTCCGTAGTTAATCCACTGCTGCTGAATGAACTCAAACTGACGAGAGATGCTAGAATTTAATGCCATGAAAATGATGCCGCGCTCTTCTTCATTCACGGTCTCTCCTTCAGGCACATAATTGCCATAAGGCATTCCTCTGCGCACAATCCGTCTGCGGCTTGCGAGTTTTCCATTGAACAGTATGCTATCTCGGGGATTGGCTCGCCGAACATGAGCACCTAACGGACACTTAGCCCCATCCATATCATCTTTATAGGTGAAATTGTTACTGCGCTGTGCATCTGCTACTAGCTCAGGGTCCATTTTTTCAGGAGAGAGGGCTAAGGGAGTTCCATCCCGCCAACGGCCCATAAACTTGGCCATTAATTTTTCTTTTCCGCCAGGGTAGCGCTCGCCCCACGCATCTACGTAATCTCTAAATGCCTTCACATTTTGTTCAAGCTTACGATAAACCATAAACGATCCATTTTTAGCCAGTAGCATAGGTACAGGTAAATTGCCGTCTTCTTCAGCCTCATTCGGGTATCCCAACAGGAATTCACCGTTCTTCAAGTCTTTCCACTTGCCGTTACCAGCAATTTCTCCATCGCCGGGAGTATTGACCGAATGGCTTCCTTCGAAATCTGGTTGAGCTATGCCGTCTGAGTAACCGAAGTGCTCCTTCTTCGATGGCGCTCCATTAATCGTTAATGCGTTGCTGTTTTGGATCGCTAGAATTTCTGCGCCATTTGTTTGCGCGATCAAATCCTCAAGAATCTTAAATTTGGTTTCGCGGTCCTCTTCAGTTAGCGCATTAATAGATATCCACAGATCAACACGCCCCTGCCATACATCATCCCAGTTGGCGGGTGCTGAATCAGCCACATCGCCCAATGCCTTAGCTCGATCTGCCATGCCGTTCAAAAATTCAACAGGGAAGGAGTTAATACTGGCCGTTGGTACATTCAACGCTGTTAGAGCAGAGCGCGACAAGCCAATATTTAGCGTGCTAGACGGTTTCTCTTCAAGCCAAATTTCAGAGTTAGTAATATGAGGAATCACAGCCCCTAGGAATTTCATCCCTTGATGTTGCGAGGTGAAATTTAAAAATACATAGCGGGCGAAAGGAAACCCGTAAGCCCTTAATATGTTCCCTTGAATATCGGTTAAATCCAGATTCATTGTTAATTCCTTTCCTCAATAAAGTCGCCAGCCAGCGGTAAGTTTGCAGACCTGATTTTATCGGCGGTCTCTAAAACTAGAGCTCTTTTATCTGCGGTATTTAAAAACTGAGCTTTCGCTAACATTTCGGTTATTAATTTTTGAGCCAACAACGCGCGCAAGGTTTCTTGAAGATCGCCATCGGCTTCGACATATAAAAAGGATGTCGTCACTTGGCCCGTCTCTAAAAATTTCAGAATACTGCCGGCATTCAATTCAACTTTTGCGTAACCGTAGCAATGGCTAAAGATACTTTTGAATTCCTCACCGCCAAATTCAGCCAACTTTTCGGCTAAGAACTCAAGTTCCCCATCAAAGGTGAGCGAAACGGCCAAGTACTCATACTCAAGATGCTCTGCGGTTGTCGGGTGCCCGTTATAAACAACATCATCCAAAATGAACAACCTTGCCCCGTGAACCAAGCCAGTTCTTGAGAATAAGGATCCTCCAGCATTTGGCAAAACGCTGAGCAATTTGCGCAATTCAATGGTATGGGAGACTTCTCTAACTTCCTTTAATATAGGGAAAAATCCTGTGTAGCCGTAGAATTTTTCGTAATAATTACTCACTATTATCTCCTAAAATAAGCTTATTATTATTTTTATGTCATTTCAGACCCGAGAGAACCCGACGCGCCGAGTTTGTTTTGTGCGCCAACAAAAAATTTGTTGAACGACTTGTCAAACTGCGCATCATCTTGCTCAGTTAACTTTACTAGGTCTTGGAAACTTCTATGCACATCTAGGGCATTTTTGACATCGTTAACCGCAGAGCCAGGGTAGGCCATATAGTAGTAATCAGTATAAATTTGATTGTGCGTAATATAATCTTTGAAAGGTGTTAATGGCTGCGATCCAGGATAGTTCTCGCTCCAAAACCAAATCAAGTTCAACTTAAGTGATAAAACAGAGTTAAAAGCATCAATGTATTCATTCCATGAACCATTAAAGTTACTTTCAAACATCATGTAATCGTACTTTAGGAACTCTTTGGTAGGTTGCTCGGGGAAATTCGGGAATTTCTTACTAGGGATAACCGTCCAGCGAGCAAAATGAATAAACGAAAGACTGTGTAGGTCTTTCTGAAGTGCTTTGATGGTAAGCACCTTGAAGAGTATATTTAATATCTTCGTTTTCCAGCGTTTCATCGGCGTTATGACATTCATGCCATAAGCCTTTCCCCTAATATTCGACATTACTCAACTTCCTACTTTTATTCTATTTTTTTTATCTTATTTTTTAATTGTATGGGTACAGCTCAGGCCATTAATAGCCGCGATAAAACAGTAAAAACTACCGCGTGGAAGTAAGTCTGACAATGGATTTAAGCATCGGTTAATAACATTGAGTACTATTCCAGCAAGATAATTCTGCTACCTTTCGAGACTATAAAACTTCCGGCCGAGCCAAAGTAACTTAAACAATAAAGGTTTAACTTGGTTTGCGAACAGGACCGCCACGGACCATTAACCTTCTTGCTGCGAATATAGTAAGTATAAAAACCCCTTAATTACTCAACCTACTAAAAGGTCTGGATTACTGCCAATGGACCGGAAATTTATTATATAGAAACTATACAGCCAATAAACATAAATGAATAGTGCTCTGGCGGTATTGTCTTGGACTGACTGTGAAAAAAAGAATTTTCTCAGTATATTTCATCGGGGTTTAACTCTTAGCCCTTGTCGCTCTATCATTCCTCATCTATCCCTAATTTAGTTAATAGGATATTTATTCGCTAATGCGGAGCCGCCAAAAAAAATGCATTGGGTAACAATATAAGTATCTGAAATACGGCTTATTTAATTGTTTTCCTGAGAGGACGTTTCAGCTTTTTCAAAGAGTTCGATAGACTCCCAAATGTCTGAAATCGCTATTCCGGCATGGAAAATACCGAACAAAACCGCGCCATGAATTACGCTGAAGTACGTCTGTTCAGACTCAAAAGCCTCATAAGCGTTGAATAACTCATGGCCGCCACTAAAAATCATTCCAATAGCCGCCAGTAAGCTAAAATAGGGATTTCTTAAATAAGAGCGGAGTTTTTTAAGCGGAAACCAATTAATTATCATATTTTTTGATTCGCTGTTAGTGCGGCTAGGAGAAGCATTCAGTAAGGTCTTTTGAAAGTTATACACGCGAGTATAACTTGGTTGAGGAGTTTGTTCACGAGCTGAGTGTAATTGGGTATACGGGGTTTCGTCACTATGATGTCGGGTTGCGGCAGAGTACCACCTCGGGATGATTCGAAGCGTTGCTTATCACCTTTTTTTTTAAGTGAAGGGGGCTGCCCATGTGGGCGTTCTGCGTCGCTGTGCTCCTTGTGAACCGCTTTCAGCAGTTCGATGCTCACTACCGTTCGCCCAAATAAAAACCCCCAAGCCTTGGGGCTTGAGGGTTTGTATTTGGTGGAGCCTAGCGGGATCGAACCGCTGACCTCAACACTGCCAGTGTTGCGCTCTCCCAGCTGAGCTAAGGCCCCAAATTTAGGAGGCGCCATGATAGGCACCGCCTCTTATCAAGTCAAGCTAGTTTAGTACTAAACACAGCAGATTAAGCAAGCTGTTGATAAGCCTTCTCGAGCTTCTTGAGTTTCTTTTTACCAATACCGCCGAGCAAGTCGATAGCATAGCGCAAACGCGCTCGAGACATATCGGCGCCGAGCAAATTCATTGAATCCATCACCGAGATCGAAGCACTGCTGCCGGCAACCGCGATAAACAGGGGAGCCAAAAACGGTTTTAACTTAATCTCCATACCATCAGCCACCGCTTTTAACGCATTAAAGATATTGTCTCGGTTCCAGGACTGCACCGATTCAAGTCGCCACAGAGCAAACTGCAATACTTCCAGCAGCTGCTCTTCCTCCATACCGGCAGACTTAAGGTCCTCAGCACTAATCGGCAGCATGCCAGAGACCAAATAACTGCCCAGAGGCGCGATATCCGAAAAAGTCTCCATGCGCTGTTTAGCAAAAGGCAGAAACGCCATCAGCGTATCGCGGTTAAGTGCCCATTCTTGCAGTCGGTCAGCTAACTGCTCATCGCTAAGTTCCTCGCGAATCCACATACCGTTTAACCAGCTGAGTTTTTCCACATCAAACACCGGGCCGCCGAGAGACACACGCTGAATATCAAACACCTCAAGCATTTCTGCTAGCGTAAACTTCTCACGCTCATCAGGCATAGACCAACCCATACGACCCAAGTAGTTAAGCAGTGCCTCAGGCAGATAACCCATACGCTGATAAAATAAAATACTGGTTGGATTTTTACGTTTCGATAGTTTGCTCTTATCAGTATTACGCAGTAGCGGTAAATGACAAAACACCGGTATTTCCCAGCCAAAGTATTGGTAGAGCAAAATATGTTTAGGCGCCGAATTAATCCACTCCTCACCGCGGATTACATGGCTAATCTTCATCAGATGATCATCGACCACATTGGCCAGATGATAAGTCGGCATGCCATCGGCTTTTAGCAGCACCTGCAGATCAATTTGCGACCACTCAATGCTAATCTCACCGCGCAGCATATCGTTAAACACACACTGGCCCTCGCGGGGCACATTCATGCGCACAACATGAGGTTCATTGTTGGCAAGACGCTGAGCAATTTCATCCTGATGCAAGTGCAAACAGTGGCCGTCATAACCCAACGGTTGTTTCTCAGCCATCTGTGTTTTGCGCAGCTCATCAAGACGCTCGGAACTGCAAAAACAACGGAACGCATGACCGCTATCTAAAAGCTGGTCAGCATGTTCGCGATAAATATCCGAACGCTCACTCTGGCGATAGGGCCCGTGCGCGCCACCATTATCTGGACCTTCATCCCAATCCAAACCCAACCAGTGCAAAGCATCCAAAATAGCTTTTTCAGATTCAGGCGTTGAACGAGCCTGATCAGTATCTTCAATACGCAGTAAAAACTCACCGCCCTGACTATGGGCAAACGCCATATTAAACAGCGCGACATACGCCGTGCCTACATGGGGGTCACCGGTGGGAGAGGGGGCAATACGGGTGCGAACAGTCATCTATAAATCCAAAATTTTTAACCAACTAGAAGAGCGCATTATACGTTTTTCCCAGGGGCATCTGTCACTATCTGTCGCCCAAGATTAGAAATAAAATTAACGTCGAGACCTAGGCCGCTGCGCCGCCCGCAAACGCAGCCGAATAATAATCGTTGCAATCAGGATAGCCGCCAGCGACATAGACAGGCACCAGAGCGCCTTTTCCAGGCTTGCCTGCCACAGCTGCTCATAGGTTTGCCGCAAACTCATAATCACCACCGCATCGCCAACCCGTGTCCAGCCTGACGAAACCGCTGCGCGCGCCTCGATAGGGGGCAGCGCCACAATGCGCACAAAAAGCGCCGGAACCTCAGGATTTTCCACCGAAAAAGAACGTTCTAAAAGACGGTTATTGTCGAGATCGACAAAATAGATCGTTTGATAATAACCAAGGTCAGAAACCGCATTAAACAAAACCCCCAGCCGAGACCGGTCAGTTTTGGCCATCACCTCAGTCATCGAAATAGCCAGCGAAGTCGCGCCACTCTGGGCCTGCACCTGCAACTGATTGATCATAATCGACCTATCCCCATGGACACTGATCATCATCCACAGTGATACAAGCAGAAATATTACCGCGCTTATCACACTAATTAATTGTCGATACAGGCTCATAGCGTCCTCCTGACGTCTAACCAGTTCCCTTTTTGTCGAATAACTGTGACCTCATCAACATACTTTATAAAAAGCACTATGCCAAGGGCCGGTATAGGAATAGCGTCTATTGGCACCCACCCCAAAAAGAGTATTTTAATGAATACTTATATAACGCAGAAAATGGCTGGCCCGGCGAAAAAAATGGTACTAGCAGGGCTCGTTATAGCCCTCCACGGCGAGGCAGAAACCTATCAAGTCCCCGAAAAGCTACTAGAGCAAGTCCGCACAGAACATGGCACCGTAGCCGAAACACGACTGCGTAACTGGCAAAAAA
>Ga0209533_1004152_pt1 | contig 12649 bp, 9 predicted proteins | sample COG_04_FD_184748 | JGI IMG/M metagenome (GOLD analysis project Ga0209533, IMG submission 184748) | Pelagic Microbial community sample from North Sea - COGITO 998_met_04 (SPAdes) (version 2) | ecosystem: Environmental > Aquatic > Marine > Neritic zone/Coastal water | place: Helgoland, sampling... | reverse complement strand
AGAGGCTTCTAGGTAGCGTTCGGGGTGGTCTTTCCCGGGATCGATCTCGGCGGTGGTCATGGGCTTGCCGTAAGCGATGTGTATGGCGCCTCCGAGACTTGGGAGTTTGTCGTCACGTCCATAGACCTCATAAGTGCCGAAAAGGCGAGTGGGGACGACTGTTGCGCGAGATTTGCATGCAATCATGCCCGCACCTGGCTTTGGCTCTGCGAGTTGGCCATCTGCGGAGCGAGTGCCTTCGGGGTAGATTGCAATCGCTCCGTTGTTTTTGAGTGCTCGGAATATCGCTTTAAGTGACTTAATGTCAGCTTGTTCGCGAGCCACGGGGATGGCCTCGAGTTTGTGGAGCGCTTTGCCGAAATTACCTTTAAATAACGTGTCGCGGGCGAAGTAGTTGATATGGCGGTGGACTTGGCAGCCGATTGCGGGTGGATCAAAAAAGCTTACGTGGTTGGCGGCAAAGATGACGCTGCCTTCGAGTGGCACGTGACGCATGCCTGAGGTGCTAAAATCGTAAAAGGTGCTAAAGAACCAATCAGAAACAATTCGGACGTAGTTGTAGAACGTGGGAATTTTAGGACGCATACAGGATGGTAGAAATGAGAAATGATAACTCAGGAATTTATGATTCCAGCTATTTTATGAATGACTTCTTCAAGAGTGAGTGGCCCTGTGTCGACTTGTGTGGCTCCATCGGGGCAGACGAGCGGTGCAGTTTTGCGAGTTTTATCCATTTTGTCTCGCGCAGCGATCGAGTCGGTTTGCCCTTCTTTCGCTCTACGTTCGGCGCGTGTGGCCTCGTCTGCGTGAAGAAAAAAACGGTAGTCCGCATCGGGGAAGATCACAGAACCGATGTCGCGACCTTCCATGATGAGACCAGAGAAGTCATGCTGACGAGCTATGTCTGCAAGTGAGCGCTGATAATCGAATAGTTTTTGGCGAACGGCTGCGACTGCTGCGAACTTGGATACGTTTGCATTTACTTCTGGAGAGCGGATGTCTGCATCTGCTGGAACGACGCTGTCGATGCCGAGTCGAGCGGATCGACCCTCGATTTGAGTGCTTAATTTGAGTTTGCTGAGTTGTTGGATGATATCGCTCTCGTTTTCAGAGTGGGCTCCGGCCTTCAGCAGTGCATAGGTAAGAGTGCGATAGTGTGCACCGGTATCCACGTGCATGAGGCTTAATTGTTCAGAAAGGCCGCGGGAGGTCGAGGACTTGCCAGTGGCGGCGCCCCCGTCGACGGCTATAATTTTAAATCTGGATGACTCTGTCATATTCGGCTGATCGAACTAGGCTCTGCGAAGGCTGTCGAGCACTTCGAAGAAGTTTGGAAAAGTTTTTCCGCAGCAGCCTGGGTCGTTAATGGCTAGCCACGGTTCTCCATCTTCAAGGAGGTCGAAGCAGCCAAGTATGGCAAAACTCATTGCGAAACGATGATCTTCGTAGGTATCTACTGCAAGCAGGGTGCCTTGGTTGCGTGCTTTGAGCGCTCTGGCTCGCAGCTCGTTGGGCTTAATCATGATGGTGAGTGCATCGTCTTCTTCTTTGACGAGTTGGCCTAGTTTCGAGAGTTCGGTGGCCATGCCCGCGATACGGTCGGTTTCTTGATGGCGTGTGTGCCCAATACCGCATATTCGGACGGATCCACCTAGGAGTGGCGAAATCGCTGCATAGGTGAGAAAGGTGTCTGAAATGGTGTTAAAGTCGATTTCGCGATGGCCACGTTGGATGTCTGACGGGTCTGAGATCGAGGCGGTCCATTCGTTGTTTTCAACGTCAACTCTAAGCCCATGATGGTTGAGCACTTCCACGAAGTGTGCGTCGCCTTGTAAGGGGTCGGCGCCAACTTTTGGTATTTTGAGGCTACCACCTTGCGTGGTAGTCAGCGCTAGAAAGTAGCTGGCTGCGGAGAGGTCAGGCTCAATTGCATAGCTGCTTGGGCTCTTGTATTGGGTCGCGGCTAAAGTATAAGTGCCGTTTTTGTCAGCCTTTATCGGCGCAGCACCAAATGCTTCTCGTATTTTGTGTGTCAGTGTGACGTAGAATGGGCGAACGTCAGGTGAATGCAGTCTGACGGGTCCGTCACCAGCTGGAGCTGCGAGAAGCAATGCGGAAAGAATTTGGCTGCTGCTGCTTGCATCGACGGTTGCGCTCCCTCCTTTGAAACCTTTGGCCTTCAGGGTGAAAGGAAAGTGTCCAACTTCACCGCGAAATTCAAATTCTGCTGCATTCAGTTCAACCAATGCATCCAGTAGGCCAGCCATGGGCCGTTCGCGCATCGCTGGATCGCCATCAAGTTTGTAGCAGCCCCCCGCGTTGAGTGCTAAAAATGCGGTTAAAAAACGAGCAGCGGTGCCTGCGTTACCGACATGGATTTCCGCTGTGTCAGTGGGAATCGTGCCACCTTCGCCTTGCACGGAGATCGTTTTTTGGGCTGGGTTGCTTTCGCATCTAAAGCCCAGTTGCTCAAGCGCGGCCAGCATGATCTTCGTATCGCGACTGAAAAGGGCACCTTCCAAGGTGGTGCAACCTTTAGCCAGCGCCGCTAGGATGAGTGCACGGTTCGTGATGCTCTTGGAGCCTGGCAGTTCAATTGCTGAGCAAAGGGGGTGCTTAAAAGGAGTGATGGGAAGTGGGTCGTTCATTGCTTCAGGTGCACAGCATTAAAGCTGATCTCGGTATTGTTTACCACGCTTGAGTAACTGGGTCAGACTGTGCGACTCTTGGTTTAAGAGTGCGGATTTAAGTTTGTGGAGTTCCCCCTCGAAGGAATCGATCGCGCGGATGACTTCTTCGCGGTTCTGTTCGAGTATTTGTTTCCATAGGTATGGATCCCCAGACGCCACTCTTGTGCTGTCGCGTAATCCACCTCCAGAGAAATTGCCCCAGATCGGGTCTTTTTGCGCGAGCAAACTACAAACGGTGGATGCGAGTAAATGCGGTAGGTGGCTAATGTGTGCGACGATCTCGTCGTGCTTCTCGGGGGAAACGGTGGCGATTTGCATCTCCAAGGCTTCCCAAAACGCGATCAACTGTGCAATTTTTTCGCTGGGTGCATGGGGCAGTGGTGTAATTAAGCAAGTTGCATTGGTGAACAGATCGACGTCTGCATGCTCTAGGCCGCTGCGCTCAGAACCAGCCATTGGGTGAGACCCGATAAAGGTCACACCTGAAGGAACCGCGTTGGCAGATTGTCGGCAAATTAAACTTTTAGTGCTGCCCACGTCAGTGACTAAAGACTTGGGTTTGAGTGAGTGACTTACTTCCTTGATGAGCGGTGCAATGGTTTGCACCGGCGTGCAAATGATGACTAGATCGCTACCCTCGCAAGCTTCGCTGGCAGTTTCAAAGACGGCATCGCACCAATGATGACGCATACATTTGGCGCGCGTTTCAGGTCGCCGCGACCAGGAGTGAACGGATGTCGTGAGCCCTCTGGCCTTGACGGCCATTGCGAGAGAAGCTCCGAGTAAGCCGGGGCCGAGTATGGTAATCTGCTCAAACATGCACTTAAGTTGAAACTTTCTTTAGGGTTTGAAGTCGAGTGATAAAACGAAGCTTTTGCCTTTTGCCTTGCACGCTTGGCTTTAGGCGACTCATTTTAGCACACCATTTTTCTGTGCCTGTCCGAAACATCTATGGCTAAATCTAAGAAGACCCCTGAACGTAAGTTATCTCACGAACCGAGTGCCGCAAAGAGCGCATTTAGAGTGCTACTCATTCTTGTCGCAGCATTGGCGGTATTGGCGGGCTTTTGGTTTTTGACAAAGCTCGGCCCTCAGAATGTTGATTACGCAGATTACAGGAAGACTTTGGAGGTATCTGAGGATGTGCTTGCGCTAAAAAACAAGAGTATCGAGTTGGAGGCTCAGTTTGAAGAGATCCTAGCAATGCGTGAGGCCGAACCAAAGGATGTCGAGATTCTTCGGCGAGCGCTGGAGCTCCAGGAGGAATACTTGGATCGGTTTCCCGGTGTGGATTCGGATGCATCCTCTCGTCGCATTAATTTGCGGCAGCGATATCAAGATTTAGCGGCGACGAATCTGCGCGAAGAAAGTCTAGCTCTTGAGCAAGAGGCACAGGCACTTGCTGCCAAATCGGATTATGAGGCAGCTCGGAGTAAATATCGAGACGCTTACCAGAGTCAGAAAAAGATAAATGAGGAGTTTCCAATCAGTTCGGCTTCTAATATCGGTAGAGCGACTCGCCTTGAAAGGCAGGCACGCTATTTGACGGCTCAACCTTTATATGAGCGTAGTATTGAATTGGAGCGTGAGGCCGATACACATATTGAAGCTCATGATTGGAAAAATGCCGAAGAGACGCTGCAACAATCAATTTCCATACAGGATCAGCTCAATCGTGAATACCGTGGCACGAATCAGGCGAGCGTCTCGCGACTTGAGAATTTGAGAGTGAAACTAGTCGGCATTCGCTCGGGCCAAAGTTATCTTGAGGTCGAGCGTGTGGCTGATTTGGCGGACGCCAGCAGTGTGAGTGGGGAAAATTTAGAAGCTGCCAGCTTGTATTTAGAAGCTGCACGGCTGCAGCGGCAATTAAACGAGCAGTTTACGGACAGCCCCTATGCCTCTTCGGAGCGTGTTTCCGAGTTTCAACGCAAGGCGCAAACTTCAGAGAGCTTTGAGTTGGGGCGCGAAATTGAGCGCAATAATGATCGATTGAAGATGTTATTGGCAGATCGTCGCACTTATGAGGCTGCAGAGGTGATTGCTGATTTGCGAAGGGATATTAAGCAGATGGAAGAGGCGTATCCGCGTAGTTCTTTAAATGACGAAGAGCTACAGTTGAAGATTCGTTATTTAAATTTAGTGCAGAAGGATTTAGGCTTCATTCAAGATCGAGTGTATGATGCGTTGCTACCGATTCCAGAGGCGGATAGTTGGATGATGTTACGCACTGAGGTCTCTCAAGCCTTGTATTCTCTGATCATGGGCACGAATCCAAGTCGGAACCTTGGTGACGTTTTGCCGGTAGATTCCGTGAGCTGGACTGAGGCGAAGAGCTTTTGTGATCGTCTTTCTTGGATACTTGGTAAATCCGTTCGCTTGCCGACTGAGAATGAATTTAGGCAAGCGCTAGGGCGTTTGCGTTATGTAGTTCTGGAGGACCACGCCTGGAGCGCGGCGTCTTCAAGCGGTGTGGCCCAAGGTGTGGGACTTAAAGAGCCATTTTCTAGTGGATTTTATGATTTGTTGGGTAATGTCAGTGAGTGGCTTGAGTCTGTGGATCGTTTTGACGATGAGGATGCGCGCCACATTGGTGGGCATGCGCAGGATCGACTGGAGGCCATATTCACTGTTCCTGTGCGAGAAGCTGCAAGAGGTGAGCGTAATCGTATGACAGGATTTCGATTTGTGGTAAAATCGAAGACTTAGTGCGTGCTTTAGCTAGAAGTTCTGATTGCTAGAGGGGCGATACTTACTAGTATGGCATGGTGGAACCATCGATTCATCAGGGCATTTCAGTGTCAAATCGGGCCAAGCGTGCTCAAAAAATTATTTACCTGTTAATGGCTATTTTCATAGCTCTACCTTTTGTAGTCGCATGGCTGACTGGGAACCTTAGCTTCAATTAGTCGAATTTGCCATGCGTAAAACACTTTTAATCTTTCGTCTCTTCTTTCTTATTATCAGCTTTTGCGGCTGTGTCTTGATGTGGTATGTGGTGGATGATTGGAGCCTGTTTTTAGTCATGAGCGTGGGTATGGGCATTGCTGCTTTGGTGATTCTTACCGATCTTCTGTTGGAAGGGTTTTCTCTACGCGGGCTCTCTGCGGTCACTTTCGGTCTCGCGATTGGTGCCTTGATCGCATTCTTGATGTCCAATTCACCACTCTTTGAGCCATTGCAAGATTCACCAGAATTGGCTCAAATGCTCTATCTCACTCGGTTATCCTTGTATGTAATTACCATGTATTTGGCCACTGTGGTGGCTTTGCGTGGCAAGGATGAGTTCAACTTAGTCATTCCTTATGTGAGTTTTAGTCCGCAAAATGTGGAAAGTCGTCTAGCGGTGGTCGATACCAGTGCCCTGATCGACGGGCGTATTGTCGCGATTTGTGAGAGTGGTTGGTTTGTTTACCACTTGTTGGTTCCACGATTTGTATTGGATGAGCTGCAGGCAGTTGCAGATTCAAGCGATCCTGCACGTAAAGAAAAGGGACGCAAGGGCTTGAACGTGTTGAATCGCTTACGAGAAATTGATGGTATTGAGCTCAGAATACATGAAAGTGATGTTCCTGATCGCGAAGCGGTCGATTCTAAGCTGATTTATCTTTGTGATTCGATGAAGGCCAAGTTACTGACTACGGACTTTAATTTGGCAAAGCTAGCTGAGTTTCACGGGATTGGTTGGTTAAACCTGACTTCGTTGGTAAAGGCCTTAAATCAAGAAATCTCAGTCGGTGCACAAGTCACCGCACTTTTGGTGCGACCAGGCAAAGATGCGGATCAGGCAATTGGATATTTGCCCGATGGTTCGATGCTAGTTGTGAACAACGGAAAATCCGTAATCGGGCAAGAAGTCAGCGTCGAGGTGGACTCTGTGGTTCCATCTGCTGGAGGTAAAATGGTCTTTGCCACTTTTTCCGCAAAAGTGTAGATCTGTTAACTGCCAAGGTCGGGCTATAATTAGTGCCAGTCCTCTAAGTCCTTCCTATTGAGGTAAAAACGTGCTTGGATTTATTCAAAAGTATAGTTAGCTAGGGTGTGTTTGGTGCTAACACGCCAGACCATATATCATAAATACTATATAATAAATCATACCTCCATGAAAACTATCAAACCAAAAGGTTTCACGCTTGTTGAAATCATGATCGTAGTCGTGATCATCGGACTACTCGCTGCCATGGCGATTCCCGCCTTCCAGAAGATACGCGGAAACTCGCAAGATAAGACAGTCATTAATAATCTACGCCAAATGGCGTCGGGTGCGGACCAATACTTCCTAGAAAATGGGGTTTCCAGCGTTCTTTCGAATGTTCTGGTTGGCTCGGGATCGACGTTTTATGTTAAGATGTATAGCCCTGTCGCTACCGAAACTTATCCGACCACGATAAATTCAACCGATGAGACACTATCCATCACTTCTAAGGGTGGGCTTCGTAAAACCTTATCGATCAATTTTTAGCTATTTAATTAAAAAATGTAAAAAGTTGATGACTCTTCAAAATCTTCTTGGATAATTATCAGATTTCCATTTACTCGAAAATGTTAAACAGGGTATTCCCCTACACGTTAAATATTAACAAGAATATTATTATGCAAAATAAGACTAAAAAGGGCTTTACGCTCGTAGAAATCATGATCGTGGTCGTTATCATCGGCCTTCTCGCTGCGATGGCGATCCCTGCGTTCCAAAAGGTGCGTCAAACATCCCAAGAAAAGACTGTGGTCAATAATCTCCGTCAGTTGGCTTCTGGTGCGGACCAATACTTCCTTGAAGCGGGTCTTTCTTCAGTTACATCTGCAATCCTTGTAGGTTCTGGTTCCACATTCTACGTGAAGCAGTTCAAGCCAGTGGCTAAGGAGACTTATCCAACGACTGTGAATAACACCGACACAAGTTTGGAGATTGGCAACGCAAGTCTTGGTATGGTCAGAACGATTTCTATCCAGTTCTAATCGTTTACACTTCTCATTTTACCAAAGCTGCCTACTGATGTAGGCAGCTTTTTTTATGCCATTACGCAATGTCATTTACATCCTCTGGTTGGTCCTGACGACCACGGTCTCCGTTTGGATCGCCTTCTTTGCATTAAATAGCTCTGAAGCGATACATGTCGTTAAGAACTATGGGTATTGGGTGATGCTCACCAATTGTGGTGTTGTTCTGTATTTACTGCGCAAATGTGTTTCGCACTCAACGTTAAGCACCAAGTGGATTCGGGCGGGTGTATTTCGTTACAAATGGCCAGTGCTCTTTATACTCGCTGCGACCCTCATTACACAGCTACTGCAGCCGCATGGCTACAAAATCACCATGGATGAGCCTGTGTTGGGGGCGACCGCACAGCGAATGCACGAGTATAAAGAGGTGATGACGACTGCCCGCACCCATGAAATCAATGGCGTGTATCGCCAGCTTGATGGATTTGTCGATAAACGCCCCTTTTTCTACCCCTTTCTAGTCAGTATCTTGCACGATGTGACGGGATATCGTGCGAGTAATCCGATTTTGTTGAATGCTGGACTGACCCTAATTCTCTTAGTGCTTATCTATATTACAGGCGCGCACTTTTGGCCCGGATATGGTGGGTATCTGTCGATCCTTTTATTTTTAACCGTGCCACTACTGTCCATGAGCGCCACTGGTGCAGGCTTTGGTATTTTAAACTTGGTGATGATCCTTACGGTCATTCATGCTGCTTTGGTTTATCTGAGAGCTCCTGAGATTCATTCTATGAATGTGCTCGTGTATCTTGGCCTGCTTTTGGCTCAGACTCGTTATGAGTCGGCCTTGTTTATTTTGCCCATTACTGTGGTTATTTTGCTCGGTTGGAAAAAGCGTAATGAGATACTGCTCTCGTGCGCTACTGTCTGTGCGCCGCTTCTGATGATCCCCTATGGCTTGCAACGTGTTATATTCGACTCAAGTCCGCTTTCTTATGAGCTAAGAGACGGCGCGACCGATGCATTTTCACTCTCATACATTCCTTCAAACTTGATAGATGCTGCTGATTATTTTTTTAACTTAAGTATTCAGACATATCCGAATAGCGCGCTTCTTAGCGGTGCATTTTGTGTCGGAGTTTTACTGCTGTTGGTTTCGATAGTGTTGAGGCGAATGCGTATCGATTTTAGTCATTCGGATGTTTGGGTATGGCTCAGTTTTGCGGCGGTGATTGTTTTTAATTTCTTTTTATTAATGGCGTATCATTGGGGGCAATTAAACGACATTATGGCGACGCGTATTGCATTACCGTTTATGGTTTTACAAGTGCTGGTCTGTGTATTTGTCTTGCGTAGGCTGTTAATCAATCGCATTGCCATTACAGGTTTCGTTGCTTGCTGTATTGTTTATTTTGTTGGTTTTACGATACCATCGACCGCGCAGAATGATTATCTACAGTGGGTGCCTGGGCATCATGAAGCGATGTGGATACAGAAACAATCCGCTCGTTTACGTGGTGAAAATGCGCTGGTGATCTCCAAGATGCATCTGATGTCGATAGTTGAGCGAATTCCTGCAATCGAAGAATCATGGGCCCGTGCAAATTTAGCGAAGGTGCAGTTACATTATGAATTACAGACTTATGACAATATCTATGTGATGCATACTATGGTTGCAGACCCAAATAGTGATACTGGCATGGTGCCTGCGACTCGAGTTTATGAAGACTACGACTTGGAGTTGGTTGCCGAAGAGAAGTTGGGCGAACGTCGTTTTATTCGGATGAGTCGTGTCGTGGGAGTGCATGCAGGTGCGAGCTATGACGCATTGATCCAATCTCTTAAGCGTGTTCCTGTTACTGATCATGAGAAGCTGGCGTTTATCGCAGAGACATTACCGTGAGTGGAAATACGATGAATGAAACCGTGAAGCATTTACTAAACTCGCTGCCAATGCCCCGCGTATTGCTAGCACTGTTCGGCGTATTCGTTCTAATTATGAGCTATGTGCTGATGCCAGTTGAAGGGGCCGAGGCGTTTGTCCGTTTGGGTGGTTATTGGTTCACTTTTTTGATCTCAGTCGGCACGATTTTTTATGTCTTCTTAAATCGTTCCCGATATGTGGACTTGGTTCAAACGATAGCACCTAGTATCAGATACATCCTCCTGTCTTATTGGGTTTGCCTGAGTTGTTTAATGCTCGTGCATACGAGTCTTGCACCAAAGGTGATGATGGACGATGCGGTGTTGGAGTCCACTGCTCGAAATCTTCATGAATCGAGAGCTGTTTACGTAACCACCTATGGGCGTATAATAGAAAACCAGTTCAACTCATTTGAGGGTTATGTCGACAAACGGCCCTGGCTATATCCATTTGTGGTTTCGGTTGTTCATGATTTCACCGGTTATCGGGTTGGAAATTCGTATTATACAAATGTAGTGCTAGGAATTCTGTTTTTGGGATTACTCCATCTAATTGGTTTAAAGATTTCAGGTTTGAGTGGAGCCTTGTTGTTACCGCTTTTGTGGATAACGATTCCGTTACTATCTCAAAACGCCACCGGCAGTGGTATGGATATGCTCAATTTATTTCTGATTGGGCTTATCATTATTTCTGGAATTCAGTATTTAGAACGCCCTTCCTTAGAGTCTGAGGCCTTGTTGAGTCTTTCGGGCTTGCTGCTGGCTTATGCGCGTTACGAGTCTTTGATATTTTGTGGATTGGTTTGTGTTTTAATTCCATTGGGTTGGTGGAGAGCTGGGCGCATCTATCTATCTGCGGCCTCGATTTTAGCTGCGCCCTTGTTGATTGGGCGTGTCTTACAGCAAAAGTTTTTCACCGCAACTGAGGCGTTATGGGAACTCAATCAGACTGGAGCTGAGCCATTTGGGCTCTCACATTTTACAAGTAATCTGGCTCATGCGTATGCGTTCTTTTTCAGCCTCAGTGATGAGTTGGGTAATTCATACCTAGTCGCTCTGCTAGGAGTCGTCGCTATTTTTCTGGTTCTTTTGTATATGTTGAGAAATGCGAGCTCTCTTCGTCGATGGAACTCAGTTTATTTGGTGGTTGGAACAGTATCACTATTTCTCCTGCTGCACTTATTTATAATTTTGTGCTATCACGATGGAGACTTGAGTCGATTGTTTGCCTCTAGGTTTTCTTTGCCGTTCTATATGTTGTTAACCTTACTGATAGTCGTGTGTCTCAAATTGTATGAGAGTGCGCATTTTTGTTTGAATGTTGTTTTTGCGCTGACGCTATTTTTCTTAGTGTGTGTGACTATGCCTAACCAGGCGAAGGGAGTCTTTACGCATCGTAATTATGTAGTTCGCGAGTTGCAATGGATCGAATCCATTTTGGCCGAGGAGGCATCGCCTCGGATGTTAGTAGTCGATGTTTATGGTGTGTATTGGGCGCTTCGTGATATTTCTGCGTTGCCGCAGTCGATGGTGATGATCAGTGCAGATCGTATCGAGGCGGAAGTCGCTGCTGGTAAATTTTCAGAGATCCTTGTAATTGATCGTCGTGATCTAGTGTTTGAGCAGGGCGCCCTCTCCTCGGCCCCAATAGAATTTAATCTAGCGTCCTTTGACCTCGAGCTTATCGATCAAGCGAGTTTTAAGCCGATGCAGCTTACCACTATCTATCGTGTTTCCGATTTGACTCCGCACTTTAGTGAGGTGCTGCCGCTTGATTAGTGACTACGCCTTGGTTGTGCGCGAGATTGGACTCCACGACAGTAGATCGTTTTTGAGGATCATCGTCGCGATCATTATATTCGTGGTAATCATGATCCAAGATGCGGTGTGTTCTATTATAGATATTTTCTGATAAGTCTTATAGTTAATCAACCAACCTAATTCCACAGTGTCGAAAATGCTCCAGAAGTAAATATACTCTGGCCAGGCAGTCAGTAATGTGGCGATTAAGTATGTGAGAGCCGTGGCTTTGGGGATTCTGCGTGAAGACTTTAGCAGTCTAAGTAGTAGGGGGAGCGTAGGTATAACAAAGATGAGGCGGTAGTCCCAATTGCCACTTAAGAAGAAGCAAAAAGTTAATACCGAGCTGCCCAATAGGAAGTAGAGTTCATCTTTTGAATCCCCTTCAATTTCGTCTTTCTGGATTTTTGGGTGCAATAGGCAGGTCGCTGCAATTATGGCGACTATAGCAATGCCGTAGATGAATAGTATAGAATGTTGAGCCGCATCGATTTTTAGCGTTTGAAAAAGCAATGTTTTGCCGAAGGAGCAATTGCCGGGAGGGTCGGGGAAGCGTTCGGAGACATTTCTCAGTTCGTCTTGGATCGTCCATAAAAGTCCGCCCACAAAGAATACTGATATCAAGGTATAGCATGTGAGCTCTTTTATATTTTTGAACTTGTGGACAAAAAGTGAATAAACGACCGCAGGATAGTATTTCATCGGGGTGAGTAGGCTAATGATGAGCCACCCCAAGGGTTTCCCCCATGTCGCTTTTGAGGCCATTAACAATGGCACAAAGCAGATGAAAGTGTAGATGATTATATCGTCATTTGCGCGTTCTAATAGTGTTAGTGCTGGAGGCGAGAGTAGAATGGAGAGGATTACTACTAGCTCTATAAAAGATCTAGGGCGTAGGAGCCAAAAATTCCAGAGCAGGTAGGTTGCGCAAAAGAATACGCCCATTGGAATGGTGTGGCTTTTATCGAGTCCTAAAAATGAAAGGATGGTCACCGTGTAGAGCGGCTTATTGTTAAGGGCATGCGGGTTCCCGAAAGGGTTGACCTCATTATTGACGTCAATTCCGTGGCTGATGCCTTCAGCCACACCTAGCCGAGCCATCATGTCGGCAAATGGGTAGCCGAGTTGTAGATTATGTAGCGGCCCGATTACGTAAAACCAGTGCTCATGTGATGAATAGATGAGCGCTACGACTGTGAGCGTGATCGCGATGAGTGCGATATGCAGGCGGTTTAATCTCTTGGAGTTGGGCGAGGATGTCGAGTCGGGTGGCATTAGATAGAGGTCGTATC
>Ga0209533_1004148_pt1 | contig 12655 bp, 17 predicted proteins | sample COG_04_FD_184748 | JGI IMG/M metagenome (GOLD analysis project Ga0209533, IMG submission 184748) | Pelagic Microbial community sample from North Sea - COGITO 998_met_04 (SPAdes) (version 2) | ecosystem: Environmental > Aquatic > Marine > Neritic zone/Coastal water | place: Helgoland, sampling... | reverse complement strand
GGTGCCACAACGTTCAATCAGCCGCTGACGTTCGACACGTCGCAGGTGACGAACATGGCTTTCATGTTTTGTGGTGCCACAGCGTTCAATCAGCCACTGACGTCGTTCAACACAGCGCAGGTGACGACTATGGGGGGCATGTTTGATGGTGCCACCTCGATGACATATCCAGGTCCACGAGTCGGTGATAGCGAAGAAAAAGAGGAAGAGGCGAAACCATGTGGGGAGCAGCATCGAGAACGGTGTTGCGTGTGTACGGTTCGCTGTGTTGACACTATTTGTCTTCCCTGTGGCCATCTCTGCATGTGTTGGCATTGTGCAACAAGAGTTTTGAACAGAGACAAAAAGTGTCCTATCTGCAGAAAGCAGATAGAGCTTCTCAAACCAGTGTTTTATGCTGGTATTGAACCAGAGGAAGAAGAATGACGACAATAAAGGGAATCATACACGGTCAACGTTTTTGTAAATTGTCGTATAGCTTTTGGTGTCATCGATGACCACTCGTAGTACCCCATGTAGTAATCAAATTCCTTGCCATATGTCTTACAGCCTGTAGCATGGGAATATTTTCGTTTATCGTTGAGGCCCATCTTATACATTTGCATGGCTGCCGAATCACCGTCCATCGCTTTGCAAAGTAAGGTTTCGCGACTTTGGTCCTCATATCGTTTCATGAGTGGTGTCCATATCTTTTCCTTGAACACTGGTGCTCCTTGAATTTGTCCTCCCAAACACCGCATAAAACGACACATGTCCACTGAATGGTTGTTACCATACGTTGAACGCGTGGTGTCGTACAAATGACGTGGTACAGAGATGGTTTTGTCTCCTAATTGTATGCAAGACCAATCAAAGTCAATAAATTGAATACGTCGATTGCGTTCGTTGTAGTACACGTTGCCAGTATGACAATCTCTGTGAGTAAAGTGTGCGTTTCTCTGGATAATTCCCATGGCGTTACACACATTTTTGAGCATCCACAACAAATGCCGATTGTTGTCGCGCCTGTCCAGTGTGTTCATCCATGTACTGATACTCGGCAATTGCAATTGTTCTGAACAGACAACCAAACGATTTGTTTCGGTTATACCGACAAAACAAAGTTGAGGTACACACGTGTTTGAGCGTTGTTGGAGCAAATGATGTATGACGGCCTCCAACACGTAGCGTAACATCATGTGTGGGTCTTTGGTCGTTTTTAACACGACTAGTTTGTCTAGATGGCGTGCGTTGGTGAAAACAGTTGTCTTTGTATTTTGCCTGTTATTATCAACGACGCGGCGCATGTCTATAGTCTTGTGGCGTTTCAGACCCGCAGCGTCTTTGACCAAGTGTACCATCGGTTGTGAACGAATTTGTGTTAAAATGTTGTGTGCCATATTGTACAAGTGTACTGTATGACTCGTGTGGAGCTCGGAAATCAATTTTGCTTGGGTTCGACCCTCTATGGTGGCATACATGCCCTTGTCACCACTTATTCGGTATCCATGTCCTGGGTCTTGAAAAACTGGTTGACCTTTTTCGAACCGTACGATGAGATTTCGAAGACTATGAGATTTGTCCCCCAGTGGTGTGGGACCAATGAGACGGCTTATGAATGGGTCTAAACTGAACCCAAAGGGGTTGGTTGTCGTTTGCCCTCGTTGGAAGCACTTCTTTCGAGGATGTCCAGGCGACGACGTTCGAGGATGTCCAGGCGACGACGTTCGAGATCTTTTCATTGTTTCAAAATCTTAATTTAAATTAAATTAAGATTTCGTGTTTATATATTGAACAACGACATCCGAATTCTCTTAATTTAAATTAAATTAAATTTTTGAAACAATTAAAAAATATGCCCGCCAATGATGAAAAGATTGTAAAATCAACCATGGCTGACTTCCGAAAAAGGCGTGGCACTCCAGTGCTCAACGACACCGGCAGAGTGACCCTTGGGACATTTGTGCATTGTTCGTCACAACAACAGGGTCGTGGATATCTTTATTCTGTCAAAAATTTCAAGGCAAAGAAAAACGTTTCCGTAGCACAGACAGAGCGATTTTTAAAACAATTCTCAGATGACGATGTCGTCGTGGAAGTATATCCCACTCGCTTTTGTTGCAATGTCCGATGTGGAAAAGCTTCTTGGTTCTTTCTTGATTTTGAAAATAGGGGTCACTCGACATGTAGTAAGTGTGGCGTCGTGAACAAGCTTGTACAAAATAATATGGATTCTCGACATTTGAATGATGACGAACAGGTCAATAAAAATATGTGGAATTGTACACCTGGTATGGACGCAAACGACACTGTCTTGGTTAACAAAAAGGGCAAACGTCTTCAAATGGGGACACAACGGATCAAATCGCACCAACGACATTACTGGTCTTGTCGCACAATAATTGATAACATTGCGGATACGTGGCAGTTTGCAGCGGCAGAATATATGGCTACACGAGCAAAAGCAACCTGTAAAAAGTTTTACTACCGCGTGCATCAACATCAACAAGATGACAACCATCATAAAATGCCCCATGGTCAGGCGCAATTCGCGGCTGCCTGTTTTTACGCAGCAGTGCTGGAATTTGAGCACACCCGTCGGATGAAAACAATCTGTACGTTAACCGCGATACAGGAAGCGGCGAATTGGTGCGTAAATTTAAAGAGAGGGCGCAAAACACGACTTGTCACGATAGAAGTCATCATTCGTTACACGAAGCTTTTGAAACGACACGATTTATGCCAAGCTCCAATCCCAGATATTACAGCCAATACATTACGGTTTCAGTCCAACGATACATCAAAGGAGCATACGCGACTCGCGATTTTGAATAAGTGTGAACGAACATCCATACATCTGCCTGCAGACAAACCGTGGGGGATGACCGTCGGTGACACGGAACGTGGTGTGCTCTATGTAGAAAATGTCCATGGGAATTCGGAAGCATTCAACGCGGGTCTGAAAAAGGGTGACTATTTCTTTGCACTTGGAACTGATATCATCGGTGTTGAATATACACCCGTCTCTTTTGGACAATTGGTCGGTCGTCAAAAAAAAACAGATAAACCACACATTAAACTCACTATTATGCGTGAGAAAAAATAAGTATTTAATCGATCGTTTTATTAACTATTATGTGGTTGTTATTACTATATTTGTTCAAGATTGTCACTGCATATCGCGAAGAATCTTTTGATGTTGAGTTTGTACCTGATGACATGCGCGTGGCCGATGCGTGCACTCTCTACACCCGCCAAGAGCCTGCTCTGACCATCATTCGCTTTCATCACGATGGTTCGAAGGTGAACACGAGCATTCATTCTAAAGTTATGGCCATCAACCACGATTGTTCAATGGTACTCTTTGGATTTCCAGACGAAGAGCATACTAATGAAAATTGGTCCGAAGGCACTGGAGTTGTCCGTGTCTGGCATCCAGGGTCAGCGCCGGTTGCCGTTCGTCCTGCGAAAATTGATATTTCTTGGATAGAAGATGCATATCAATATAAAGACGACGCAATACCCTTGTATCGGTTTGGATTCTCCGTTGACATTCAAGACGATACATGGATTGTTGGTGCACCTGGTAAGCTAAGAGACGATGGTCGACCGGTCACCATTGGGTACGCTTTTGTGTATCACAACCACGATTTACACTCGTGTCGGTCACTGTACGAGACGGGTTGTTATCCAGACGGGGACACATGTAAGCTTGGATACAACGAGTGGAAAAATTATTACGGATTTTATAATGGTCAAACTATGCTCGATGATACTGAAAATGGCACAGAAGTGAACGCTTTTCAAAAGAAATGTATTCCTGAACAGTTGCCCTATTATATAGGAGGATACGATGGTGGTGGACCTCTGAACCCTGTCCGGATTGCCTATTTTGAATGGCAACAATTCGGTTACGACGTGGCCATCACAGGTTCCTTTAACGAGACGGCTGCATCTATCTTTGTCTCTGCGCCAGGAGATACCAACCGCTTCATCGAAGACAATCCACATCAAGAAGGTGACAACTACGGCAGGGTTTACGCGTGGGACTTGTCAGCACACAGAGAGAAAGACATTTATTGGTGGAGTCCAAGTCTACTGTCACCGTATGGTCCACCAAACCTACGAACTTCACATTACCAAGCCTACGGTCGTGCTATCGCAGCCTCGAAGTCTGTTCTCGCCGTTTCCTCATATCCCTTATATTTTAATACGCGTGAACCATTTGTCATCATTTATGACTGCAATCCACGTTTATCCAACTGTCAGGAATCACAGAACCGTGGTATCTCTATTGACAATATTCCCGGAAATGCATTGCGGTTGAGTTCCGACGAGTTATCCTATTCGGACAACGTTAGAGCAGGTCCACTGGGCTACATCAAAGCACCAGAATATCAAAACAACATGATAGGTGATGACATTGGTGTCGCAGGTTCTAATATCATTGTTCGAAACAAACACCATACATTTATGGGCGAATCCCACCCACAGGCACACCGATTCGGTGTGGATGCCAAGTTACGCGAAAGCCATGGTTATAGCTCAACAGTGCAATACGGCTCGAATACACAACACTGGGTACTTGCGAACCATCTCCAGGTCACACACTATTGGCCGTGTTCATTGGGTTATACAGGTGGAAAACCACCAAACTTTGAAACAACCAGTGTATCCACTCGTGGAGAACATTGTATTGCGTGTGAAATTGCGTATTATTCTGATGACGGTTGGTTAGAAGAATGTGATTTGTGTTCTGTCAATAAAACTTCCTACGAAGAAGCTCAGTCGGAATGCAAACCAGTGGTGCGTCGTGTGTACGCAGGTATATCTTGGGAAGACACACGTACCATTATTATTATTTTATCCATGAGCACCGTTGGGATGTGGTTATTGTGTGTAGGGTGTCAATATGAAACAGGTAGAAAAAATAGACCATTTAAGTGACCAGTTTTACTTTGCATTATCTTGTGTACAGAACTGGTATCTATGTTTCTATTATATGTGCAGACGACGGTTGAAGCAAACCCAGACCACGGACATGAGAAAATAACCACTGGCGGCCGAAAAACAACTGCAAATCGAAAATGGGTCATATTGTGAACAATCGCCCGACATACAAGAGCCTAGCCATCCAAGTGGGAAAAATAGGACGCAGCAAAAAAAAGCGACGAGTAGTATTCGGACAGGTTTTACAGACGGCTCTGGTGGTGGCACTGGATATTGGCCATTACATATGGTACAATGTGTGTTCCCAGAAGTTTCTAAAAATTGTATCAAGCATTTAGGATGCACATATGACGCGCAATCGCAAGGAGATTTAGCCGAACACGGTTCCAGACAGATATAGCATTCTGATTTTAGCAGCCCCATGTCTATATTCTCAACGTCCATTATCAATATATTAATACATGGTTATATATCGCATTTTTAAGATAGTTGCAAAATAAGACACACAAAAAAAAATACTATAAACACAACTCAACTATTATCAAATGGCAGAACCACAATTAATTATTGTGGATGGCATTCCAGTCAAATCACACGTGGAAGTGACACAAAAATGGACACTCGCGTTGTTTTTTATCAACCTGATCTACTTTATCTATCAATGCAACATATATCATGAACAAAATCGATTATTAGCCATTTCCTTTTCATTTGTGATAGGGGGTGTCTACTTACCACTACAGGGTTATGTAGCCGTCCAAAAAAATAACCAAAACATGATTCGTTTTTTCTCCCTTATCCTTTGCATGATCTCTTTGTTTGGAATCGTCTCGGCCCTGTCTTCCATCTCATTTTATTACGAAATATCATCTTTGTGCGACAACTGTACTTTTGTGGACTCGGACTGTTATGTCCGAGTGACCGACGAGGAGTTATACATTACGAAAGACGAATGTACAAGCCTACCACCAGAAACAACGTTTTTGGTAGAATACTTACTAGAATTGTCGGTTGGTGTAGTTGGTATGATTACAGCATGCATGGTCACGCCCACACGCAAACATGTGGAAGGTGTCGCTGTGTTCCAAGTTCCAGAAGAAGATACTCCAGACCCAGTTTAAACAGTCATATTAGCCATCAAATCATCGAGACAATGTTCGTCAATAGTCGCCTTAATACGTGGCCATATAGATTCCACCTGTTGTGTCCATTCAGAGTTGCCGTGATGTGTTTGCAGGACAACCCAAATAAAGTCAAAGATCTCCGTTGTCCAATCGCGAGATGCTCGCTGCCATCTGATTATCATGTGCTCATCGAGGTCCGGCTTAGATTCAAACAAAACACGCATAAACTCATCAGGTGAGACAGGGTTTCTCTTTTTTATATGGTTCCAACATTCTGCTAAAGACATGATTCAACAGATGGACATAGACCGTAACTATAAATACACATAAGTGGTAATTATTTTCCAAAACGACGTTTACGTGTAGAGTATTCTTCTACGCACGAATTCCACACTTCTTCGTCACAGTCCGGAAACATGGGATTAATAAACATGAGCTCCGTGTACCGTAGGTGCCACATGCAGAAATTAGAGAGACGTTGCTCTCCAGACGTTCGTATCAAGAGATCGGGTTCGCTCATGTTGTTCGGGATGACAGATTCTGTTTTGTAGGCGCCTGTTGACATCCGAACAACATCTTCAGAGAATCCATAAGACATATAAATATAGACCGTGAGTTTGGAATTTTCACTTGTTTGTAACTGTAATTGGTGCATCTTAACTCGTAAGGTAGAGGATAATTTATCTGGTCTAGTTGATATAAAAACATAAGCGATATCTTCTTGGTCGTCAGATAACCATTGGTCGAGAGCTTTATGGAATTGAACCATGGCACCATCAACTTGTTCTTTCGGACGGGACCAGTTTTCACACGACCATGCAAAAATAGACAGTTCTTTGACCGACCCCAAACTCCAAGCTAACAGACGTTCCAAAGATTGACCACTTTGTTCGTATCCAGAGATACTATCCATGAATATACGCTGGGAATAACGTCTATTTCCATCTGGAATCACGGCAATATGTTGTGGAACGATGACGGGAAGCTCTTTTGCCATACACGAAAACATTTGTTCGGGAAATTACTCTTAAATACTCGTTATCGCCATTTATTACAATGGCGACATTTTGACCGCGAGCGTTCGTCCCTGTCTGTAAAATCTCTTATCCAGTCGTGTATACACACCTCTTGCATGTCATTGCGCGCTTGTTTCCTATTTTTGTCAGCCTGTTCGAGTTCTTTGTACTTTTCCCAGTATACTGTTTGGAGGTGAGCATAGCGTTGTTGTGCTTGAACAAATTGACTCATAGTTATTGTTGATCTTGTCACACAGATATTGTCCCACATATGTGTAGAATTAGTATTTAAGTTTGGTTTCAAAATACAAATGGGAAATTATTTGCAAAGTGAGGGCACATATCATGTCTACCGTCGAGCATTATCAACAGATGAATGGGTAAGTGTACCCCTACAAAGCTGGCCGGGCATTGAGCCAGAGGAAGCACTTGCGCGATTTAAGCATGAAGCGTTTTCATTTGCACTCGACAAACACACCGAATATGTAGATACAAAAGCAATATACCTGTACTGTGGTAGCAAACGCGTCGCAAAAGCATTACTAGACACTGGTTCAGACCAGTTGGAACTTTGGTCCACTTCTATTCGCCAATGGCTTACGGTAGAGGAAAAATTGCCACCACAGCGCTATCCGCTGTTATTAACAGAATTTAAGTCCAAATATATGAACAAACATGCATGGATTGACACCCAAACAATAACATATGTAAAAATGAAGTAATGGACATAAAAAATTAGATGTACATAAAAATACTATATAAAGTTTTTCGATATATTAAAACATGTTGTTCCGACGAGTCTGGCTCATTGCTTGGACATTGTTGTTACTCCTTTGTATAATTGCTTTGTGGGATGTATCTGAGGAAACTTGTCAGCAACACATTCCCATATTATTGTCGCGTGCGTTAACAACCGACCCATGGCGTGGTCTGATACTCGTTTTTAATTTATTAGCAGTAGGAAGTTCGTTCTATTTGAACTCAATTGTCATAGTGTCTGGTTTTTTAGGATTTTTATGTGCATTTTTGGTTTCAATGTTTCAGACGAGCGCACACAATGCACTCATCTTTGTTTCGGCGTGTTGTATCATGTATGAATGTTCTCCATCGACAACGAATATCTGGTGGCGTGTGCATTGGTGGTGTACTGTGGCATTCGGTGTTGTTTGTGTGGGATGGTTTGCTTATTCTGAATATGGATGTACCACGTACTACTGTGCACAGTGTTCATGGTGGTATGTCTCAGAATATATCTGTTTCTGGCTGATGTTCTTACTAGTGTGGTGGCGTATCCCGGAAAAGGAAGTGCTGCACGACAATATACAATTTGTTCAACTCCCAACAGACGAACCGAGTACACAACCCTTCAAGTTTTAACATGTGTACAATTCAAAATGATACGTTGTTTCTTTCTCACACTGTTCTTTGGAACGGTACCTTAATTTTTTATTGGTGGGTAACACTATTTCTCGTGTAGATGGGCCTTCTACAGTAGCATGTACACGCGTAAGAATAATCCCTTGTAGTGGGTACGTAAACGCGGAATGAAATAATTCGCTCCCACCTATAATATAGACCCTGGTAGTATGTTCATACGCACATGTTATAGCGTCTGAGAGGGAATTTTTCCAAACGACATTTTCATGTGGCTGGGGACAAGGTGCGCGCGTTAAAATGATGTTCAACCGACCTTGCAATGGTCTGACGGGCAAGCTTTCCCATGTTTTGCGACCCATGATGACAGTTCCGTCGAGTGTGTGCATTCGAAACCATTTGAGGTCGTTCTTTAATCTCCATGGTAATTTATTGTCAATACCAATGACATTGTTATCTGAGACCGCGACAACGAGGTAAATCATTTCCTTGGGTCCAAGAGACTTAAATACTATTGGGAGACCATAATATCGACCTGACCTACCGTTTCCTTCGTAATAATGACAATGTTAAAGTCTGTTAACAACATTTCTATAAGATTAAATCGACATTTTTGACAGACATAGAGTACTTGAGATTTGTTTTTATGTTTAATTGACATTAGACGAGACGTAATAATATCACAATCTTCACATCTGTCCAACCATCCATAAGAAGGTAAGTTTGGCATTTATCCTATATATTTTGATTATATACTCTACACGCACGGAAAAAAATAACATGTTAATTGTAATTACCTTTCAAAATGTTAATTACAATTAACATTTGTTTGCGCATTTCATCGTGTGTGCGTTTTTCTCGAACAAACTTTTTTATTCTCAACGGTGTGATTCTCATGACTAACCCAAAGACCATTTGAGACCAATATAGTTGCACGAAAATCACTTGTTGATGGAAATACGAGAGTTGTTCTCCTATTGTGCGTTCCAATTTTCCATTAGGCAAGTATCGATTCATCGACAAATTCCACACTGATAGACGGTTCAGGTCTCTGTTGACTTGTCTTCGATGAAGAACATTAGCAACTATTTTGGTCCATGCATGTATCAAAAAGACGTAGTGTGGGAAATTGACGAGATGTGTAGTGGTACAGGACATTTGATTACGATACCCAGCTTTAATACTCAATTCAACAACCGCGGAGCTCAACTTTTATAAAGTTTCAACAAATGGTCGGAAACATTCTTTCATGGGCTTCCTTTCCCATTTTAAAGTCATAACCAGCATACCACATGAAGTCTTGTGGTTCTCCTGGTTTGGGTTCTCCGCGTGGATATTTGTAACTGAATTGTTCAAAGCTCCACCAAAAACCATCCTCTTGTGGAGTTTTGACCTGTTGAATAGAATTTGATTCAAACCATTTAGCAACGGCTGCCTGAGCTGTTTTACCGAAATGTGGTACCGAAACACCGTTCAATCCACTACAGCCCAGCCGCATCGTAAAACACGAAGTTGTACGTGTCCATCGACTATGTTGGAGCGAACTAAGTACCATTGTTCTTGTACAGTGCTTAATTTAAATTAAAAAGTATTGACAAGTTGTGCAGTACTAAAGTTTAATTTAAATTAAATTAAAATTTGTTGACAAGTCGTGCAGTACTAAAGTTTAATTTAAATTAAATTAAAATTTGTTGACAAGTCGTGCAGTGCTAAAGTTTAATTTAAATTAAATTAAAATTTGTTGACAAGTCGTGCAGTACTAAAGTTTAATTTAAATTAAATTAAACTTTGTTGACAAGTCGTGCAGTACTAAAGTTTAATTTAAATTAAATTAAACTTTGTGCACATTTATCGCCACTGAGTTGTTGGATAAATTGATTCAATTAAAAAGTGTACAGTTGAGTATTAAGGCTGACTAACTATCCACAAATGACCGATGTATATTATGGAGTACTGGCAGTCATGTCTTTGACAGGTGTGGTCATTTCTTTGTTTGGACCATTCGGAAATATGGTAGGATTGTCCATGGTTGGGTTAAGTAACGGCCTTGCTATCTCTATGGCATGCAAGCATAAATGTCAACACACAGTTAACCAGGAGTCAGAAACGTAGAACATAATAGAACAACAACATAACAAGTATTTATATTAAGTAATGGGGGAAAAATGAATCACGCTCCGCTAATTGTCCCCACAGCAGAACAATGTCGGTTGCTACGTCAACCTTGGAAGGCATCATTGCCGGGGCTCAAGGCGGCAGATTTTTTGGCGCGTCAAGATTATATTGATTGGTGGATTAAAGGTTGGCTGCAAGAAACAGAGTTAACACAAGAGGAACTACCACTGTGTGTAACTGAATCCTTTCACTGTAATTATAAGTTGCATCGAATGCTGGAACGAGCGATTCGCGACGCAATTGTCCGTGACGACTTTCAATTTGTGTCCAAACACAATCTGATACCTGATGATATGGTCTGGAATTACGTTAATTTCAAAACCGTATCTCAAGCCATGTTTTGTCTTTTATCAGACACCGCACATATTCCACGACGATTGTGTGCGTTTGTAGTCGCGTCCAAGCGAATGGATATTCTTAAGGCTTTTATTGATAAGCACGGACCAAGTCTACCGCTGCGGGACGCCATATGCCACCAATGGACGGTGGCCGTTGAGTGGTTGCTGACAGAGGGCGCAGAAATAGAAGGGGACTGCGTGGGTCTCTCCGTCCGCCATCCAGAAATATTTAAGTTGGTCACGCTGTATAATCCACCGGCAAAAGAAAGTGATTGGGCAGAGTTTTTACTTCAATGCACATTAAAAAGAGTGCCCGACGTACCACTCGTTGAGGAATGGTTTTGGTGCCAAGGGTTTAAACTATGATTTTACGACAGCATAGGACCAATACTATTGTCGTGGAATTGTTCTACTTGTACTCGAATGGATATTGCGACCGTTTGAACAGTTTTAAGACTATCGTCTACATGTGTCACCCTATTTCAAATCGTTTCTGAATTATAGTTTTTTACCAAATTAATATATAAAGCTGTCAATTTTTTTTTTAAATGTTTAATTGTACCGAGACACCATTTGTGTGCATATCACACATAGAAATAGTTGGGTCGACGTTCGAGGGCTTGGGTTGGTTTTTTGTAATGTTGTTGGTGGCATTCGGATTGCAAGTAGCTGATAATTTTCTTTGGTTAAAAAATTCACAATATTCACGCGAAATATTACAACTAAAACCAGGCGACTCTAAGCGAACGAAATTAATAGGGTTATCGGTTCTATGGACAGCCGTATCAACAATTGTTTGGATCATACGTGTTATTTTTGTTATGGGAAATAATCTATGGATGTTTATTTCTATTCTATTCGGCAATATAGCTGGTACCTATTTTGCATCAGTGAAACAAGCAGCAGACGAAGACAATACGTTAGATGTCATTATACAAGAATTTGAAAAAGAGAGTGTGAGGGCTTATAGATTGAGGGATCTTTTGTTACAATTATCTACAACGAAAGTACCAAAGAAAGTTTTTTTTTAAACTAGTTCTCAAATGTACAGTTTTTTTGTCAAGGATTAGTTTGGTGCACCCACCCTATATAAGCACATCACTGTAATCCAAATGTCGACTTTCGACTCAGCTACATTCCACCTAATTCAACGAATGAAAACAACACACCACTGGGAACGTATACAGTGGAAACTAGTGGTACAAGAATATCTCAAGAAACATAACATGCCACCCACGTTAAACACCAAAGGGTTTCAAAAACGTATGAGTTCATGGTACCACGAGACACGGAGGCCGAACAAATCCGACAACCCTAAGGTCACTGGTACGAAATCAACCGAGGAGCAAATCGAGGAGCGGCGCGCTGCCGCGGAAGCACACGGTACATTAATTGATTTGTCCACCGAGGAAAAACCCACAACAAAGGAAGAACTCCGCACATGGCTTCAAGAGTACTGTCAAGGTGTGAAAAAACACGGCGAACCCAACACGTGGGATGTCACCAGCGTAACGGACATGTCGGAGCTGTTTGCAGGACTGGACACGTTTAACGCACCAATTGACCAGTGGGACACGTCCCAGGTGACGAACATGAAAGCCATGTTTGATGGTGCCACAACGTTCAATCAGCCGCTGACGTTCGACACGTCGCAGGTGACGAACATGGCTTTCATGTTTTGTGGTGCCACAGCGTTCAA
>Ga0209533_1004144_pt1 | contig 12663 bp, 7 predicted proteins | sample COG_04_FD_184748 | JGI IMG/M metagenome (GOLD analysis project Ga0209533, IMG submission 184748) | Pelagic Microbial community sample from North Sea - COGITO 998_met_04 (SPAdes) (version 2) | ecosystem: Environmental > Aquatic > Marine > Neritic zone/Coastal water | place: Helgoland, sampling... | reverse complement strand
TAAAATAATTAATAGAGTACTTTTACCCTAAATATTTAGTCTTGTTTTAATGAAAACTATCAACAAAATATTTTAGGTTGTTTTTAGTTTAAGAGTCATGATGAAGTACTGTTTTACCATTTTACTGCTTATATCCTTTACACATTCTTGGTCTCAAGAGGTGTCATCTCTGTATAGGACAAAAAAATTAGCGGTGAGTGATACGATTCAAATTGACAGTGTGAGCATCAACCCCTCTAATTTTTCCATATCAAATTTAAAAAATGAAACTATTTCACCCTCATCATACACCATAGATTTTGAAAATGCATTGCTCACGTTTCCTAATTCTGTGGATACAGATTCCATTAAAGTGACATATTTAAGCTATCCAAAATTCATCACTAAAACGTATCAAGAATTAGATGAAGGCATTATAGTGAACAGCACTGGAAATCTCCAAAAATTATACCAGTTATCGCAACCTAGCTCAAAACGGGTGGTGCTGCCTTTCGACGGTTTGGTGTCTTCTGGAAGTATCTCAAGAGGGGTGACTATTGGAAATAATCAAAACTCGGTTTTAAACAGTGAACTTGATCTGCAAATTAGCGGCAAGCTAAATGATAAAGTGACCTTGCGGGCGTCCATTCAAGATTCAAATATTCCCTTACAGCAAAGTGGTTATTCACAACAGTTGGATGAATTCGATCAAGTATTTATAGAAGTTTTTAGTGAACGTTGGGGGATCAGAGCAGGGGATATTGATTTAGAAGATACGCAGTCTTATTTTTCAAAATTTTCTAAACGGGTTCAAGGGCTTTCATTAACTACTAATTTTAAAAATGAAGATTCAGAATTTACCGCTTTTGCTTCGGGGGCGCTTGTTCGGGGTCAATTCTCCTCAAGTCAATTTGTAGGGCAAGAAGGAAATCAAGGGCCTTATAAGTTGGTTGGGCCAAATAATGAGTTGTATGTTTTAGTGGTTTCTGGAAGTGAAACGGTGTATGTGAATGGAATTCCTTTGCAGCGTGGCGCCACAGAGGATTATATTATAGATTACAATGCAGGGGAAGTTATTTTTAATGCGACTTATCCCATCACTTCCGAAATGCGAATTACGGTCGATTATCAATACAGCGAGCGGAATTACTCCCGATTTATAGGCTATGCGGGCAGTCGTTATAAAAATGACAAATGGACGCTAGGCGTGTCTGTTTACAATGAAAACGATTTAAAGAATCAACCACTTCAACAATCCCTCAACTCGGAACAAGTCGCCATTTTGTCCAATGCCGGCGATGACTTATCTTTGATGACCGCACCTTCAGCCACTCCTGAAGCCTTTAACGAAAACCGAATTTTATATCAGAAAGTTATTGAAAATGGTGTGGAAGTATTTGAATTTTCAAACAATGCTGAGGATGAATTGTATCTTGTTAATTTTACGGCCGTGGGGTCGCTACAAGGAAATTATAGGATTACAAGTTCCAATGCGATTTCAAATATTTACGAATATGTTGCGCCTATAGCTGGGGTCAAACAAGGGGATTTTGATCCGATTGTACAACTGGTTGCCCCTGTAAAACTACAAGTAGCGGTGGTGAATGGAGCCTTTAAACCCAATGAAAAAACAACTGTTAATTTTGAGTTTGCCGCCAGTAAAAATGATTTAAATTTATACTCATCGCTCGACGATGATAATGATACAGGGGTGGCGGGTCAACTGTCTGTAGACCATCAATTACTTAAAACGGCTGGAGACTGGACGCTCGATGTTACTTCCGACATCGATTATGTACAAAATGATTTCAGAACGATCCAAAGACTCTACCGTCCAGAATTCAACCGGGATTGGAATGTTGAAACTATTTCTGGAAATCAAAGCGTATCAAATCTCGGCGATCAAGTTTTTGCAGTTGCGGGGGCCAAATTTTCACATCCAGAAAAGGGGGCGTTTAATTACCAGTTTCAACATTTGAACTACAAAGATAATTACGAAGGGAGCCGTCATGTGCTTTTCTCAAAACTCAACTTGAAACGCTTTCAGTTTTATACGAATTCTAGTTTTTTAGAAACGGATGGATTCAACTCGAATTCTATGTTTTATAGGTCTGATAACCGTGTGAAATACAGTTATAAAAAAGGCTGGTCGGGAGTTAATTTTTCTACGGAACACAACGAAAAAAAGGAGGTTGCATTAAATCAGTTGGACCCTATCAGTCAGAAATTTCAAGCGTATGAAGTGTTTACTGGTATTGGCGATTCAACAAAGGTGTTTGTGAAACTGGGGTATATGCATAGAATCAACGACAGTATTCAAAATAACCGCCTCGGCAAAGTGAACGCATCAGACACCTATTATTTGGATTCCAAATGGATTCAAACTCAAAACACGAATCTGAGTTTATATGCAAATTACAGGGTTTTTAAATCTACAAACGCTTCTACGGCCACTCAGAAATCAATCAATTCTCGATTGCAATACAGTCAAAAATTAGCAAATAATTTGATTCATTGGAATACGCTGTTTGAAACCAATGCGGGGCGTTTGCCACAACAAGATTTTACGTATGTAGAAGTAGAGCCAGGTCAAGGGAGTTTTGTGTGGTTTGATTATAATGAGAACGGTATTCAGGAATTAGAAGAATTTGAAATAGCCCAATTTCAAGATCAAGCGACCTATGTTCGTGTGTTGTTGCCCAATCAAGTTTACATTCGAACGCATCAAAATAAACTGAGTCAATCCCTGACTTTAAATCCAATTCAGTGGGCCAATTCGCCACAAGCCTCCAAACGGTTTTGGTCTCATTTTTACAATCAAACGTCGTTTTTAATTGACCGAAAAGATAAAAACAACAGTGCCTCCATCCGCTTAAATCCATTCCATTCAACGGAAGAAGATCAGTTGGCACTGCAATCGAATTTTAGAAATCAGTTGTTTTTCAATCGAGGCAAACAGCATTACACACTGTCCTACAGTTATTCGGAATCCAGTGCTCGTAATGTATTGTCATTTGGGTTTGTAGAACAGGAAACGTTTAGTCATCAGCTTAATTTTTCACATAAAATTCAAGAGCAGTGGTTGCTTAATTTACAATCGAACTTAGATAAAAATAAAAGTGCAAGTGAAAACTTTTCATCAAAAAATTATCAACTTAATGAAACGCTTTTGAATCCCAAATTGTCTTATTTACTGGATGATAACAAACGGTTTGATGTATATTATCAACATCAAAAAAAGGACAATTCTATTGGGGATTTGGAGCAGTTAACCCAAGAAAAATACGGGGTATCGTTTACGCTTACCCAAAATCAGAAAGCGGCCATTACGGGGGAGTTTAATTATTTTTCAAATGATTTTTCTGGAAATGCCAATACGCCAGTTGCTTACCAAATGATGGAGGGATTGCAGCCCGGCACTAACTTTACGTGGTCTTTAATCGCACAAAAAAAATTGACCAAATTCTTGGATCTGAATATCAATTATTTTGGCAGAAAGAGTGAAACCAGTCGCACCATCCACACAGGGACTGTGCAGTTAAAAGCGTATTTTTAATTACTTTGGTATAATTTTTGTTATAGGTTTATCTTCAAATCTATTATAATTATGAAAACCTATTCTTTATTAGTATTCTTTTTGGGGCTTATCTTTTTTGGATATGCACAAGAAAAACCCTCCACTATTTTTACAAAAAATCATGAAGTTAAAGTTGGTGCTCTTAAACTTTTAGCAGTGCCAATTTTTGAAGGTACTTATGAATATATCCCAAATAGAAACACAGGTTTTGGAGCTAGTTTTTTGTGGAACTTCGATACTTCAAATAATTATCTTGAGAACATTTCCATCACTCCTTTCTTCAGAATGTATTTTCAAAAAGATGAACAGTATGGAGCAAAAGGGTTTTTTGTAGAAGCCTTTAGCTCATTTTACTCTGGTAATGAAAAACTAGATTCTTTGACTGGCTCTAATAAAGATAATATTAAAACTTTTTTTGAAACAGCTTTAGGGTTCTCTCTAGGTCAAAAATGGATCAATTCTACAGGTTTCATATTTGAGTTAAGATTAGGTTTTGGTCGAAATTTATTAGGAAACTCACGTTCTGATGGTATTATAAAAGGTGGTTTTTACGTTGGTTACCGCTTTTAACGTCTCAAAGAAAAATGAGAGCTATACTGCGTTTCCACCCCACTACTGTTTATATAGTTCACCACAAACCAATAATCGGTTCCTGTTAACATGGAGCCATTAAAGGTTCCATTCCATGCACTGCGATTGGGACTAAATTGAAACAACAGTTTTCCAAAACGGTCAAAAATAGAGATCACTGCTGTGGGGTCATCTTTCAAACATTTGATGTTCCAAGTGTCATTATACCCATCGCCATTTGGCGTAAAAAACTTCGGAAAATAGACTAGATTGATATTCTTTTGTGGTACTGTACTACAGCCGAGCACCTCCCGAGCCCTTACGGTATGTGTTTCACAACCAAACACATTTTCAAAAACGCCACTGTTTTGCCAAGAACCACCATCTAGTTGATACTCATAATCACCATTTCCACCTGTTGCACTTGCAACGATGGTTTGATTGTCTTCAAAATCCTCAGAGATAACCTCAGCATCTAATGAAAGAATACTTATCAGCGTTGGATTTATTGTAATATTAAATACGTGTTGGTCATTACAGCTCGGATTTGTGGGCGATTCGCCATATACATACAAGGGGGTCGAGGCAGATAAAATATCTCCTGCGTTAAGCAATGTTCCACCGCCATCAGGCAGCGTAAAATAATTTCCTACAGTGAGTGCTGGAAGTGTGTAGCTTTCGCAACTAAATACATCTGCTGGAGTATCAATAGCAGGCGTGGTATCAATTGTTATATTAAATCTGTATTCATCGCTACAATTTGGTGTTGTTCCTGTTTCTTCATATACAAACAAGGTTACGGAGGTTAATATAACCTCTCCATCACTAAGTTGTGTTCCACCGCCATTTGGGGCGGTAAAGTATTTTCCAACGGTGAGTGCTGGTAGTGTGTAACTATCGCAAGAAGTTACATCTGCTGGTGTGTCAACCGTTGGGGTTGCATTTATTGTCACAGTGAATGGATGTTCATTAGTACAGCTTGGATCCACGGTTGATTCGGCATACACAAACAAGGGTGTTGTAGTTGATATAACCTCTCCAGCATTAAGTTGTGTTCCCCCACCATTGGTTGCGGTATAGTAGTTTCCGTTGGTGATTGCCGGTAGTGTGTAGTTGTCACATTTAATCACATCGCCTGGAGTGTCAATAACAGGTTTGGTGATAATTGTAATATCAAAGTCATGTTCATCACTACAGTTAGGAGTTGTTCCTGTTTCGGCATACACATACAACGTGGTTGTAGCCGATATGACCTCTCCTGCATTGAGTTGTGTTCCACCGCCATTTGGGGCGGTAAAGTATTTTCCAATGGTGAGTGCTGGTAGTGTGTAGCTATCGCAAGAAGTTACATCTGCTGGTGTATCAACCGTTGGGGTTGCATTTATTGTCACAGAAAATGGGTGTTCACTACTACAATTAGGGGTGGTTGCAGATTCCGCATACACAAACAAGGGTGTTGTAGTTGATATAACCTCTCCAGCATTAAGTTGTGTTCCACCTCCATTGGTTGCGGTATAGTAGTTTCCGTTGGTCAATACTGGCAAGGTATAGCTATCACAAGAAGATATATCTGCCGGCGTGTCTACTGTGGGCGTTGTATTGATTGTAATATCAAAAGCGTGTTCACTAGTACAATTAGGAGTTGTTCCTGTTTCTGCATAGATAAATAAGGTGGTAGAAGCGGAGATGACACCGCCTGCGTTGAGTGATGTTCCGCCGCCATTGGTGGCTGTAAAATAATCTCCATTGGTCAATGTTGGCAAGGTATAGCTATCACAAGAAGACACATTTGCTGGCGTGTCCACTGTTGGAGCGGAATTGACCGTCGCAGTCACCGCAGTTCTGGTTCCAGTAGTACAGCCATTATTTGAAGCTAAAATCCAAAAGGTAGTACTTGTGGTTAAAATGGGGTTATAGTTGTTTCCTGTAAATAAAAGAGTACCTCCGTTTTGACTGTCATACCATAAAATATCGTTGGTGTTTGAGGTTGCCGACAGGTTTGCAGGGTCATTCCCACAACTTACAGATGGACTTGTAGATAAAATTTGAGGCGGACTGAAAGTTGTGGACGCCGAAATATTTAAGACAGGGTCTCCTGGTGTTCCTCCGTATTCAATGACAAAGCCTTTGGCTTGATAATCTGAAGGTTGGCCCGAAGTGTTGTTTGGCAAATCGTTCCAAGAGCCTGGGATACCCGTATTAAACGTGATGTGTGCATAATCCTCTCCGCTCCCATAATTATTAGGCTCACCAGAATTCCAATTAGCATACATTCCTGGTGCAGCAGATCCATTTTCATTGCCATTCCAAAAGATTGTCCCTGCTTCTGGACCTGTCATCCATTTCCAAACGCCTTCGGTTTCTTCGTCAGAGGCACCAATCCAGCCTGTTCCAGGCGATAATTCCCCAGAAATTTGTCCTTCATCAGGAATGGTTAAAGTGGCTAGATAGCCTTGTAATCCAAAATAATTCATCGCTGGGTCTTCAGCAGCAACTTTGGCATCGTCCCAACTAATTAAATTGGAAGGGACATAGTCATAATAATGACCTGTTGAGGCTAAATAATTAGCAGATCCTGCAGTTAAGGAAAAGGTTTTGGAACTCACATTTACGTTGGTGCTACTAAAAACAACATCATAAACCGCTGCAATCATATCAGTATAGGTTGCAGAACTACCACCAACTCCAGTGAGTGTTAATTTCGCTTGGTTTGCATTCCAATTAGCAGCTATATTGGGGTGCGATCCTATGAGAAGTAGTTGGTCTTGTCCTGAAACATAGCCTGAAGAGATTTGAATATAAAAGGCCGGTATGAGCGTATCATCTGGATCGGTGATGTTAAAAGAAGTTACAATCGGCTGTTGGCTTAGTGGACAATATATTTGATCTCCAATAGCAGTCACTGTTGGAGGGTCATTTATTTGGCCAAAAAAAGTACTGCTATTTAAAAATACCAGTATGTAAAAAAGGTGTTTTATGTTTAATATCAAAATTGGTTAAATTTATTCTAGTTGATTTTCTTAAGCCAGTGTTTCATGGCTACTTCATTTTCAATAATTGTTTTTAAATCTTCTATTTTCACACGCTGTTGTTCCATGGAATCGCGATGTCTGATAGTGACACAGTGATCCTCCAAAGAATCATGATCCACCGTAATACAAAACGGGGTTCCTAGTGCATCTTGGCGACGGTAACGTCTTCCAACGGCATCCTTTTCATCATATACCACATTGAAATCCCATTGCAGATCAGCTAAAATCGTTTTTGCAACTTCAGGCAATCCATCCTTTTTCACTAAAGGTAAAATCGCTGCTTTGATAGGGGCTAAGACTGCGGGCAATTTCAACACGGTTCGAGTGGTATTGTTTTCTAAAGTTTCTTCGGTCAATGCATTTGAAAATACGGCTAAAAACATACGGTCCAATCCGATGGACGTTTCTAAAACGTAAGGGGTGTAGTTTTTATTTTCTTCATGGTCAAAATATTGAAGTTTTTTACCAGAATGTTTTTCGTGTTGACTTAAATCAAAGTCGGTTCGTGAGTGAATGCCCTCCAATTCTTTGAATCCAAAAGGGAATTTAAATTCGATATCGGAAGCAGCATCTGCATAATGTGCTAATTTTTCATGGTCGTGGAATCGGTAATTATCAGCACCCATTCCTAGTGATAAATGCCATTTCATACGGGCTTCTTTCCAGTGTTCGTACCATTGTTTTTGAGTCCCTGGCTTGATGAAATATTGCATTTCCATTTGTTCAAACTCACGCATTCTGAAAATAAACTGACGTGCGACAATCTCATTTCTAAAAGCTTTCCCTGTTTGTGCAATTCCAAAGGGTATTTTCATACGCCCCGATTTTTGAACATTTAAAAAATTCACAAAAATACCTTGTGCGGTTTCAGGACGTAAATATAAATCCATCGCACTTTCGGCAGAAGCGCCTAGTTTGGTGCCAAACATCAAGTTGAATTGCTTGACATCCGTCCAGTTTTTACTGCCCGTTAAAGGGTCTGCAATTTCAAGCTCTTCAATAAGTGCTTTCACATCTGCTAAATCTTCATTTTCTAAAGATTTTGCCAATCGTGATAAAATGCTGTTTATTTTGGTTTGATATCCAACGACTCTTCCATTTGTTGAGATGAACTCGCTTTTGTCAAAACTGTCTCCAAAACGTTTTTCGGCTTTTTTGACTTCTTTCTCAATTTTACCTTCAATTTTAGCACAATAGTCTTCTACAAGAACATCGGCTCTGTAGCGTTTTTTAGAATCTTTATTGTCAATCAAAGGATCGTTAAAAGCATCGACGTGGCCAGACGCTTTCCAAGTGGTAGGATGCATAAAAATAGCGGCATCTAAACCAACGATGTTCTCATTCATTTGAACCATGGCTTTCCACCAATATTCACGAATATTTTTCTTTAACTCTACTCCGTTTTGTGCATAGTCGTAAATTGCGCTTAGGCCATCGTAAATTTCACTGCTCTGAAATACAAATCCGTATTCTTTGGCATGTGATATAACTTTCTTGAAACTTTCCCCTTGATTTGTCATGTTACAAAAATAGAAAACGCTTTTTAAATTAAACTTAAAGTTAGTGTGAAATATCAAATATTATTTTAATTTTAGTTTCCCCTAAATGCACTATGTATGCTCTCTAGTCTTGTAAATCTATTTTTTCCGAAAACATGCTACGCCTGTGATGCGATTTTAATTGACAATGAACCGGATCTTTGTGTGGAGTGTCGGCATGAGTTGCCGTTAACCAATTACCATTTTGAGCGTCCCGAAACTGTGAAGAAAATCTTTTATGGTCGGGTAGACTTAGAAGCGGCTACGGCGCTCTGTTATTTTCATAAAAGCGGAAAAGTGCAACAGCTATTACATCATTTAAAATACAAAGGAAAAGAAGACATTGGCCGTGTTTTTGGCAACTGGTTGGGAGCTGAGTTGCTTGATTCTCCGTATTTTAAAACCATTGATGTTGTAATCCCCGTTCCGATACATTCTAAAAAATTAACACAAAGAGGCTACAATCAATCGGCTCTTTTTGCGCAACAAATCGCCAAAGTGTTGAATGCTTCGTATGTAGATGATGTGCTATTGAAATCGGTCAATACCAAAACTCAAGTGTTTCAGTCTCGAGAAGCACGTTTCCAATCCGTGGCTCATAGTTTTTATGCTCAAAATCTAAACACGATTGAACATAAACATATTCTACTTGTAGATGATATCATCACCACAGGGGCAACGATTGAAGCTTGTGCATTGGTTCTAAATCCAGAGAATAAGAGTCGATTAAGTGTTGCCACCATTGCAATTACACATTCCATTTTTCGTTAGTACTAAAATATGTTGTTACTTTGCGTAAAATGCAGTATTAATGGGTAAGAAGTTAGCAAATCTAGGGTTTTTATTAGTTGTAAGTTTTATTTTCACTCAGTGTGCCAATAAAGGGACCGCATCTGGTGGGCCAAAAGATGAACAGCCACCGGAGATTGTAAAATCGATTCCAGAGAATTTTTCTCTAAATTTTGATTCTAAAGAAATCAGTATTTATTTTGATGAATATATCAAAATGAAAGATTTGCAAAAGCAACTCATCATTTCTCCATTGATGGATCCTGAACCAGAAATCACACCGGTTGGAAGTGCAAGTAAGTATATTAAGATTAAAATATTGGACACGCTTCAAGCAAATACTACTTATGCTTTTAATTTTGGGGAAAGTATCGCGGATAACAACGAAGGGAATTTATTTCCGTATTACAAATATGTGTTTTCTACGGGCAATTATATTGATTCGCTTTCGGTTTCTGGGATCGTTACAGATGCTTTGAACAAAGAAGTTGACGATCGCATCGCCGTCTTGTTATTTGAAGTGGATTCTACTTTCACAGATTCTGTTCTCTATAAACAAAAACCAAAATATATAGCAAATACGGACAGTGTTTCTGGGTTTAATTTAGAAAACATTAAAGAGGGTACGTATCTTTTAGCAGCACTCAAAGAAGAAAACCCTAATTATACCTACCAGCCGAAATCAGATAAAATTGGGTATAGAAAACAGTTTATAACGGTACCATCGGACACGGCTTATGTGTTAAAGATGTTTAAAAAATCCATCGATTATAAATTTAAAAGAGGCAGACAAGTCTCATCCACTCAGCTTGCTTTTGGGTATGAAGGCGATGGAGAAACAATGGACATTAAGTTGCTTTCTGACGTTCCTGAGGGCTATGCTTCCGTCATCACTAAAGAGACCGATAAAGACACGCTCAACTATTGGTTCCGTCCAAAATTGGAAGTGGATTCCTTGGTTTTTGAAATTACACACAAACAAATGATGGACACAACAGTGGTGAAAATTAAAGATTTTAAATCGGATTCTTTGGTGTTTAAGTCTCTTAGTTCTACACTTAAATTAAAGGAGTCTTATCAACTAAGCGCTACGATTCCTTTAGATTCTATGGATGCTTCCAAAGTGCGGATTATGGATAAGGATTCGTTGTTTCAGAGTCCAACGATGGACTTGGATGCCTTTAATAATATTGTAGAGTTCAATTTTGATAAAACAGAAAAAAACAGTTATTCGATAGAAATGCTTCCAGGAGCTTTCACCGATTTCTATGGGGCTCAAAATGACACCCTAAATTTTAAAGTGACGACTAAATTACAATCAACTTATGGAGATGTTCGTATTGAGGTTCGTAACGGAGTCTATCCTTTGATTGTACAGCTTACAGATGATAAAGGCACGGTGGTTGAAACATCTTTAGCTGAAGAAGCCTCGCCAGTAGATTTCAATGAGGTGACGCCGGGCATTTATTTTCTGAGAGTGATTTTTGATACAAATAAAAACGGAGTCTATGACTCCGGAGATTATTTAAAGAAAATCCAACCTGAGCGTGTGAGCTATGCTCTAGAGCCTGTTGAGGTTCGCGCAGGATGGGATACGATTGAAGAATTTATCTTAAAAGATTAAGACTTCAAACTTGCTTTGATCAATTCACGATTCATACGTGCAATGTTTTCTAAGGAAATGCCTTTCGGACATTCTACCTCACAAGCACCTGTGTTGGTACAGTTTCCAAACCCTTCTAAATCCATTTGAGCTACCATGTTTTGAACACGGTCTGTGGCTTCAATTTGACCTTGTGGCAACAGTGCGTATTGTGACACTTTCGCCCCCACAAATAGCATTGCGGATGAGTTTTTACAACTCGCAACACAAGCACCACAGCCTATACAAGTCGCGGCATCCATCGCCTCGTCTGCATCGTGTTTTGAAATTGGAATTGAATTCCCATCTTGTGTGTTTCCAGATGTATTGACTGAAATAAAACCTCCAGAATGTTGAATTCTATCAAATGCCGAACGGTCTACAATTAAATCTTTAATAACTGGAAAGGCGTCTGCTCTAAACGGTTCAATAAAAATGGTGTCTCCATCTTTAAATTTACGCATGTGCAATTGACAGGTCGTCACAAGACGGTCTGGACCATGCGCTTCTCCATTGATATATAAGGAACAAGAGCCGCAAATACCTTCTCTACAATCGTGGTCAAATGCTACAGGCGAATCGCCATTGCTGATAAGTTGCGCGTTTAAAATATCCAACATTTCAAGAAATGACATGTCTGGAGAAATGTCTTCAATTGGATATTCAACTATTTTTCCTTTAGTAGTGGCGTTTTCTTGTCGCCATATTTGTAATGTTAAATTCATAGCAGTTCTTATTTGTATGAGCGTTCTTTAACTTCAATATTTTCGTAAACTAATGCTTCTTTGTGCAATTCAGCATCCTTAGGGGCTCCTTTGTATTCCCATGCAGATACAAACTGAAACTCTTTTTTTCGTTGTGCTTCTCCTTCTGGAGTTTGGTGTTCTTCTCTAAAGTGTCCTCCAGCAGATTCTTCACGTACCAAGGCGTCTTTTGCAAACAATTCTCCTAATTCAAGGAAATCTGCTACACGGCCTGCTTTTGCTAATTCTTCATTAAATTCATCAGCAGAACCTGGAACCAATACATCTTTATAAAACTCCTCACGAAGTTCCGCTATTTCTTCAATGGCTTCTTTTAACTCTTTTTCATTACGAGCCATTCCACATTTGTTCCACATAATTTTCCCAAGACGTTTGTGGAAATAATCCACAGGTTTGGTTCCTTTATTATTGATAAAGTGCTTAATTTCTGAAGTCACTTTAGCTTCTGCTTCTTCAAATTCGATAGTGTCTGTTGGAATTGGTCCGGTTCTAATGTCATCAGACAAATAGTTCCCAATGGTGTATGGCAATACAAAATAGCCATCTGCCAAACCTTGCATCAATGCCGAAGCCCCCAAACGGTTGGCACCGTGATCAGAGAAATTAGCTTCTCCAATGGCATACAGTCCTGGAATGGTTGTTTGTAAATTATAATCAACCCAAACACCTCCCATTGTGTAGTGAACGGCTGGATAAATCATCATCGGCGTTTCGTATGGATTTTCATCCACAATCTTTTCATACATCTGGAATAAGTTGCCGTATTTACTTT
>Ga0209533_1004142_pt1 | contig 12666 bp, 12 predicted proteins | sample COG_04_FD_184748 | JGI IMG/M metagenome (GOLD analysis project Ga0209533, IMG submission 184748) | Pelagic Microbial community sample from North Sea - COGITO 998_met_04 (SPAdes) (version 2) | ecosystem: Environmental > Aquatic > Marine > Neritic zone/Coastal water | place: Helgoland, sampling... | reverse complement strand
AATTGGGACCAAACAAATATTCGTCCAAACCAAACAATTAAAATTGCAGCGCAATCAAACAGTAAAAATTCCAGGTGGAGGAATATCACGTATTAATACGTCTGATATATATGATGTATCCAAGAAAAGTTCTGTGTATGTGCATCTCACGATTACCAATGAATAGGTAAATCATCTCTAACAAATGAACATTTTCCATCGGATGTCCATTTGACCACTAATGCGAATATCTCGACTCCCGAATCCTTTGCTTCTTTCAATGCGTTTTTATATTCGGGGTCTATTGCAGAAGCTTGGAAACAGCTTACATCACTTCGTTGAATTACAAATCCTAAGATACATCTTGTTCTAGACATACCTGCTATTTTGGTTAATTCGCGAACATGTTTTAATGCACGCGGACTGATTGTATCACCCTGTTTTTTTCTGTATCCATCGGGAAAGTAGGCAATTTTTGAGTTGAAATCTCGGTCACGATAGCATTTTTGAATCAGTCGTTCTTTTCCAGGTAAATCTTCGTAATTTGCGAGGGGAACACTTTTTATTTCCATTAAGAATGGTTGTCCATCGCAATCAACGCCGCTGAAATCGAAACGTGAATGTAAATCATGTTCAGGTATAACAACAGAAGTTTCTCGACGATAGGAACGAATATTTTGTAAGAATGATAAATAATTGTTTTGAATGCAACGTTCAACCAAAAGTTCTGCTGTTTTTGGATTTATACCAACGAGTTCTGATTGGGCAGGATGATGTATATCACAATATTTTGCTAAGTAAAACGTAAAATTACATTTCGATGTTTTTGTTGTAGATGGTGTCATATAAACAGTAGAATGTGCATCAGCTAATCCACAACAACCTAATGCGGGAGTATGTCCAAGATAATTGACTCCATCGATTTTTACATCGGCAACGTAGGGAGATTTTATATGTTGTGAAGGACGTTTTATCACAACGCCTTCCGATATATTTGATAATTCATGTAACATGATTTTGTGATTGTTTCATTCTTATAATATGTATTTAAAGCCATCAATTTTATATTATATATAAAAATGGAAATTACACAGAGTGCAATAAACGAAGGACTTGGTCTACATTCAACCAAAAATCACAAAAAAGGTGATATTATTTTTACATTATCCGGTAAAATTTACACCGAACCATTGCGTGAAACCATTTATATCGGTAATGGGGAACATATTTACGACGAATATGGTATTTTTATGAACCATTCTTTTACCCCGACTACACGTATAGATGGTGCAAATGTGTATGCATTGCAAGATATTCATCCCGGAACCGAATTATCATTCGATTATAATGAAAGTGAAATTACCATGGCGGCACCCTTCGAAGTAAACGGAGTAAAAGTATGTGGGCTTAAAAAGGAAAAAAGCGATTAAGACGCGGCTTTATAAAAATATTATTGATTATTTTGCCTTATGAAGACATTCTGTAAATTCTGTTTTTATTCTCTCTTCATCAAAAATAACTATATATATATATAATGAGTGAAGAAAGTGTATCAATTGACTTAATACATAACACTGAAATGGATACTTATAAAATATTTCTTAAACCGATAGAAACGCGTTCAGGTGATTTAGGTGTTCGTAATCTTCTTAAAATATGGTTTTTGGCTAACCAAAAACATCATGGTTTATTTGGTAAGAATGTTACTACAACCAATCTTCCCGACGGTTATGAACACTATACTATAACCAATATACAGGGGTTATTTGATAAAATATTTCATGTTCGTCGTAGTCCAGTCACCGATGTAGCATTTACATATTGTTATAAATCTGATGGTCGAATATATTTATGTAAAACAGATGGACCCAAGGATGATGACAAATGTAAACACGCATGGTTATGTGATAAAGTTAAAGGTATAGTTGCCGCAGGAATTATGCAGTTTTCAAAAAAGAACGATACCAATATAATTTATATAGACAATATGTCTGGAACATATAAAACCAAACCCGAAGATTTAAGTATGCTTAAAGAAGATTTTAAAAATTCGTTTCCTGGTATAAATATAGAATTACTACCATCACCAGGTGTTATTACACCCGAAACAATATATTGTGCTGCAATGACTTCTGAAACAGTAGATTATCCCAAACTGTGTAAAAACAATTTATCAACTTCTGGTGGAAGAAATAAAAAATCAAAGAAAAAATCAAAGAAAAAATCAAAGAAAAAATCAAAGAAAAAATCAAAGAAAAAATCAAAGAAAAAACAAACAAAGACACAAAGAAAAAACAAATAAAATTTTTCCTATGCGATTTAAGATAACATCTGGTAAATCAACAGATGTTATCCATTCAAAAAAAACGTAATGTTTTTATTTTATATTCAAAACTCAACTTTAAAATTCAATTAGGGGGACTATTATTCGATATATTTTTGTTTTTTTAAATTTAAGCTTCAGCTGAAGCTGCTACAACCTTCTTCTTAACAACCTTCTTCTTAGGAGCTGGTGCAGCAGCATCACTACTCTCGACTGGCGCAGCCTTCTTCACAATCTTCTTCTTAGGCGCAGGTGCTGCTGCTGCTACTTCGACTGCTGATACCTCGACTTCGAATTCCTCGTCGCTATCAGCAGCATCAGTATTATGTTCAACCTTAGTATCAAATACAGTTGCTGCACGAGGAGGCTCTGAATTGTCTTCCTCATCTGCGTCTTCGGTAAGAGTTTGTGTTTCAATCGCACCACGGTCATCGTCAGAGAGTTGAATGTGACACTTTCCGTAAACACTCACAACTTCGCGAGGCTTAACTACGCATTGAATTACCTTCCATGTAACACCCCAACCCTTACCGCCAATCCAAATACCACCGCATTGAAGAACACAGGCTACTTGACTCAACTTAGGGACAAAGTCAACAGGAGTGAGTCGGTCATTATCACAAGGGAACACCATCTCATCACGTGTGTTATACAATTCTACGCCCCACTTACCTTGATACAATGGAACCTTTGCGCGAATAGAAGGTGGCTTTGATGGGTCAACCTTCTTAGTCCCCTTGATGTTAGCATACTTGAGGAAAGGGAAGAACGAATGCTTGCAAACTTCGCGAGACATATCTTCACCCCACCATAGCTCGGCATTCTTTACAGCATCATCGATAATCTGAGCTTCAAATGCCTTGACCTTTTCGAGGAAAGCATCGGTAGAAGGCTTACGATAGTCATCATTTGGAAAATTCAAAGACATGGTAAACTTACCATCAGACTCACCATTTTCACCAATGAAGTCGTTAATACCCCAGGTCATCATCATGGGAGTGGAAATATGCAAAGAGCGATTAGTTTGTGTGCTAATCATATTAATAGACTTACCTCCTACAGAATTCACCTTAGGGGGCATATACTTAACGGCGGAGGTATTCCAATCATTTGAAGAAAGAACTAGTGGCTTTGCGGAGGACATAATGCTAATAAGACTCAACGAATTATGATATATATTAGGAGCCAATCTTTAAATCAATTTTATGCAATGTAAATTATGATGACTTAAAACACTTGTTTTCGAGCGAAAAATGAAGCACGTAACTAAATTGTATACACCTATCAAATAATATAAACCAATAATATATACTATATTATTCAAAAATGTCGTTGGAATTAATGGATGTTACAATATTAACAGATGAAGTTACAAATGATCTTCGTATTATCGAAAATAAGGTTGTAAATATATTTCATCCGCCTGAAAATGAATGCAAACCGTCATTTATCACTCCGCGTCAGTATAGAGAGGACCCAAATTGTGTAAAATTATTGAAGTTATCTCAAATACGCGAAACATTGAAATTCTATAAAAATAGTATGATTATACCCTCATCATATTCACCTTCGATGAAACGAGAAGCAAAGGCTTCTATAAAATCAGTGCACGATTTTACACTCATGGGCACAAAACAGGTTCTATTAAATCGATTAATCCATTATTTAACGCAAGATTTACAAGCAATACAGATACAACGTATGATACGAGGAATCTATGTTAGAAGTGCTATTAAATTACGAGGTTTAGCATTGAAAAATCGGAAAATATGTGTAAACGACACAGATTTCTATTCATTGGAACCACTCGAAAATATTCCTTATATGGATTTTTTTAGTTATACGGACGATAAAAAATTCACATATGGTTTTGAAATTGATTCATTATATGCATATCTTAAGCGCAAGTCAAGACGTGTTCTAAATCCATATAATCGTGATAATATGGATAAAGTAGTCAAAGATATTCGTAAATTAGAACGACTTACCAAAATAATAAATACTCACTTTGTCCCCGATGAACGAGCCATTCTGATAAAAACGAAAATAAAACCATCGTGTAACACAAGTCGACATTCTCCTATAAGTGCTGTCGCAAATAATTCAAGAACGCGCCGCCAACAAAACACAACTAACAATACCAATTATAATAATACCAGTATGATTGAACATATACGTTCGATTCGTGTTAAACCGTTTATAGAACGAGCGAGATTGTTGTTTATGGAGATTGACCAACTCGGAAATTACACACAATATCAATGGTTTACAGACTTAGACCGTCGAAATTGTTTGCGATTTTATCGTATCTTAAGAGACATTTGGACATATCGTGCACAGATACCAACTTCCATAAAAAATAAAATTTGTCCATTATGGGACCCGTTCATTGTGGTTTCAAACTCAATGAATGTTCCTGAACTATCATTACAAAACGTTTTAAATATTTGTTTATCTGTTATGGAAGATATGATTTACACGGGTATAGACACTGAATATAAAACGTTAGGCACATTTCACGTATTAACTGCATTAACAGTCGTAAATCAAGAGGCTAGAACAAATATGCCCTGGTTATATGAATCTTTAGTTTGGTAGGAAAATCGATTATGAGAAAATACATTCTGCGTTTAGACGGAGTGTCTAGTGGTATTTAGGAATTTAATGTTGTTAGTGCGTTAAACTACTTAAATAAAGAACTATATAGTGTGTATAGTGAAAATGGTTAGAACCTCTAAGACTACTACTGCACCCACTCCTGCTCCTGCCGCTAAGAAGGCTCCTGTCGCCAAGAAGGCAACCAAGGCTGCTGCCGACTCTGTCGCTGCTGCTGCCCCTGAGGCCATTGCTGCCCCTGAGGCTATTGCTGCCCCTGATGCTATCGCCAACGAGGTTGTCGAGGAGGCATCCCCTGTCGCCAAGAAGCTCAACGAGTTTGGCGCCAAGCTCCAACAGATTGGTAGCATCTTTTCTTCCATGAAGGGTGATTTCAAGACCCTTGAGAAGCTTGTTACCCGCGAGATGAAGGCTGCACAGAAGGCGTCTTCCAAGAGAGCCAAGCGTGCCGGTAACCGTCAGCCATCTGGTTTCGTTAAGCCCACTCGTATCAGCGACGAGCTCGCCAAGTTTCTTGGAAAGAGCGTCGGAACTGAGATGGCCCGCACTGAGGTGAGCAAGGAGATTAACGAGTATATTCGCACCCACAAGCTCCAGAACAAGGACAATGGTCGTATCATCGAGGCTGATGCTAAGCTTTCCACTCTTCTTAAGCTCAAGAAGGATGACGAGCTTAGTTACTTCAACCTTCAGCGTTACATGAAGTCTCATTTCATCAAGTCTGAGCCCGTTGCTACCGCATAATTAAAAAATATAACAAAAAAGAGTATTCTAGAATGTTCACCTAATTAAAAAAATATTTATATCATTATTCTACGTAATGATACAAATAACCACTGTGTATTTTCCGCGATTATGTAAAGATGAATCCGTCCTCCTTCATAATTTCATGTAATTTATTTACATCATAATTTTGATTTAACGTGGCGTTTAATTCATCTAATTCCGGATATGAACTATTGTCTAATACAAACATATCATAGGTCGCAGATAATGATTCATAATTACGAACATATTTGGTTTTACTAACTAACCATGCATAAAACGATATTTTATTTGTTTCGTTGCACGGTTGTTTCTTCGTTTCGTTCATGTATTCTCGAAACCACTTTAATGTTTCCATCAAATTGGTTTCATCGTTTATATTATAATCGGTTCCCGATACAACTGCGATTTGACGAAAATCGGTCATAGACATTTTCAAATCAGTCAATATGTTGTCCATCTTATACAGCAAGACGGTTTCATTGATTACACTTAAATGTCGTAAAACTCGATTGCAACCATACACAAACATATCCATATCGTCGCTAAGACATGCCCATGCTTTACCACTAGTTACCATATAAGCGCATGCACGGTCGGCTTCTCCGTTCGCTTCATAATACGTAGCACCATATGATTCGATTAAACGCTTCACTAATTTATTATCAGATTGAGATATGCGTATAAATTGTCGTTTTAAACTTTTCATTTCAGATGTTAAATTATTTCTGATTGTAACGTCCTGTTCTGTTTCTAGTTGTAATTGCAATTCGCTAAAACGGTTCTCGGCTTCGTATTTATCAGCCTTGCGTTGTTTAAGTAACTCATACTTTTCAGTAGGTGGTTTACCGTCAAATACAAATATAGGTGTTATATGATATTTATGAAATATTGATAACAATAAATAAAAGTTTTCAATCAATGCATTTTGTGCATGATATTTATACATATAAATACTTGTATCAATGACAACTGTTTTATCGCGCAATATTTCCATTTTTTGTTTGCATATAGAGGTTTTTTTGCATTGTTCTACAATATACCGGTTCAGCTGTTTAATCCCCATTCAAATTGGTTAATAATTACTGTTATATCGGTTAACTATGTCTGAATCAATTTTGTGGTTCCTACTTCAACTCGTGAACAGTCATACGTAACGTATCTATTAACTCATGTTCGTTGGACAATGTGGGTAATACGTTTTCAAAATGACTAATATTTTTCAGTAAGTATTCGTTTTGAGACTCATTTACCGCCAATCTAGTATACTTTTCTATAGAAGCAGGTGTTTGAAGAAATCGAATTGTGTTTATAGTATACGGTGGATAGGAACTGCCCTCAATGTTATTCTCTCCACACCATTCTATAAATTTATTATATTGTGAAAATAGGATTGATTTTATTATATAATACGACAATATATGGCTTTCTTCGTGATAATTCCTCCTGGCGTTCTTGGACGTAGGACAATCAATATCGGTTAATTGTTCATATGTTAAGTTATAGTAGTTCAATATTTTAACACATTGGAAAATAGAAAATAGTGCTTCTTTATGGAGTAGCTTTTCAAGTTTATTCAATATTTTGCTATTTACATCCTTGGGACTAGATGTAAAATATGCGATAAAAACATTTTGCATGATTTCAGCCCATGTTTCACAGTAGCTTTCATATAATCGGACACCTCTTGATGTAGTGATGGGGAAATGTTTTAATATAATTCTATCTGAACTACTATCATCCATAGAGGAAAAGTCCAAGCCTTGACTATGAAAAGTTTCATGAATAAACACCTTAAACCACTCCTCCTTTCTGTATATATGCACATCAGTTGATGGTTTACAAGATGTTGTAAACGCTGTATTTACATGTATTTCTCCAAGAGGTGTTTGGTCTACCTCTGCAAATCGTTTCTTATGGTCAGTAAAAAATACATGAATATTCATAGTATCCGAACAACCCGTTTTTACAGCAGGGGCGATTAAATACAGCCATATATACATTTTTTTGATAACATCTTGGAAAAAAGCAGTGGGTTTTCTGGAAGATTTGCCTTTCACTGGTTGCATCAATGCTACGCGGATCACGCGTTGATTTATATAAAATGAATATACTGCTTGGTATACAGGTGTTTGTTCAATTGTATTGCGAATTTCGCTTGGTATATGAGTGTATGACCCCCTGTCTATAAAATTAGAAGTCTCCATATACTCAATTCCAAGTGAAACAATGTTTTCACGATTACGTGTCCAAGATTTCTCACCATCTCGCAAACCGTTCAAAATCGCTGTAAACAAATTTTTCGACTTCTTGGACATTGGTTGAATGTTATTTGATTTGGGAAATATATTTTGTAAAATTTTATGGTGCGGGTCATTTATTTTACTCATAATGTATACATTAGTATGATATATATTATGATTTCGAATTACACATCAGATTCTAATTCACGACGAACAGCCATTAGCATATGGTCGGTTTCAGCGGGAGCTCCGTGATGTAATTGAATTAATTTCGCATCTTGTGTAGACAATAATAATTGTTTCAAATCCTCATTTTGTCCAAATTTCGCACGTAGTGCCTCTAATCGCTCATTATCATGTCGTTTATCATAAAAATCGGGGTCTATTTCGATTGATTTGGGTCGTAGTAACACACTTTTTTTAGACTTGGGATTCTTACTTCCACTTCTACTCCCTGCTATCTTTGCTAAACTAGCATCTTTTGAGAAATCACTTGGTTCGTCTAGTGAAAACATAGCTGCAAATTTCGGATTACGTTTTTTAAATTTAGCAGACTGATAATAGTGTTCAACAGACGCCCATTCATGTTTATCCAATGTAAAGTGTGCTTCTGTCCAAGAATCGTCCAATTTACGTCTCCAATCGGGAATTCTACCCAATTCTAAGAAGTTCGATTGTTTACCCGCCAGCATATTCTCTTTTGCCCCCTTACCAGGCTTCAATGTTTTCGAAGAACGATTATAAAATGCGAACAAAATCTTGGAATTATATTCAGAACTATCTTCATCTGAATCACCATATGGTTTTCCTTCGTCCTCGTCAATACCCATTCGTGTTTTTAAATTGCGCATTTCTGGTATTACATAAAATGACCCCGAAGACCGTTCCAAACACTTGTTCATAATTAACACTTTTATATGATAAGGTATTTCATGAAAATCAAATATACGTTTATTTTTATAAGTTATCAGTTGATAATGGTCTCCGCTAAATGAAGTCATAATATAATGTTTTGGTCGGAATACTCCCTCGCGTTGAATAATAGGGTCAATCTCACCACACGTCATAACACCATCCAAATCGTCGTCCAAATAGGCTCTTTGGGATAATATAATCATCTTTATTTTTAAAACTCGTTCCAATACAGATATTGCCCAACTATCTGCCCAATATTGTGATGTTTGAATATATTCTCTGAACTTTTCCAATGTATCGATTGCGGATAATTTACCAACATTATCGCTCAGTATAGCTTGAGCCTCCTTCTTATTTGCAAAAGCGCGTTTATATTCCAACTTTAATCGTGCAGTCTCTTCTAATATATGTTTTAAAGCCTCTTTGTCCTCGCGTTCCTTTTTCGCACGTTTTGGTAATACATTTTCAACAAGCTGTTTTATCTCCTTCATTTCACGTTCATATTCACGAATGGTGCCGTCAATATCATTAAACAATGTTCTATGTTCTTGGAAAATATCGTCCGTTACTTCCTTTGCTAATATAGCTCGTAACTTAGCCACGGTTGTGATTTGACCGATTTGTTTAAATGCGTCGCGTATAACTGCGAAAAAACAATCACCATTGCTTTCAACGTCATGTATATCATAATTGTTATTTTTAAAAAACTGTTCGACCCATACATTTTTATTAGAAGGTTTATAATCCTTTTTTATTTCCTTCGCATCGGATTCAGACTCTTCAACCAATTCAACTGGTTTTTTCACCTTGGTATCTACTTTAAATATACCATCTACTAATGTCGCATCCGCTTTTTTCGATTCATTAGACATTTTTGAAGGTTTTACCTTTACAGACAATATTTCGTCTACCTCATCTTCTTCTGATTCAGAATCTTCACTGTCCAATTCGATAACTTCTGGTTTATCGCCATTTTTAACAAAGACTGTAGAATCTGTACCATTTCGGTCAATATACGTTTCATTCGCAAACTCAAAATATAACGGGTCGGTTAATTGTTCAACATCTAGGTCACCATCATCGTCTGTTAATTCTAACATCGAATTTTTAGCTATTTCGATGACTCCTATTCTTGCTTTTATGGTTCCATTTGTAACTAAATAAACTGGAAAGTATATAATATTTCGTTGAATGAATGTATGTTTCGCTTTACCTAGAACTACCAAAATTTGTTTACGATGTATGTCGAGTTCATATATTAATGCCTCATGGTCAATATCTTCAGGGTCAATATCAGGACTTTCTTTATAAAAAACTGTGCTGTTAATATTTGAATACACCATTATATACATACTGGTGCGATTTTGTCGTAGTGTGCGATACGCAAAAATACCGATATTTTATTATCACTTCATTATGTATATGACGTATAGCATATTAGACAATCCGGTTACCGTAAATGGAATTTCTACACCATTTACCACTTCGCCAATGAGCACAATCACAAACGAGTTTTACGACGTATTTAGTATGTTTTGGAAATATATAATCGCAATTATCGCAATTATTTGGTGTTTATACAGATACACATTCAAAAATGCACTAAAATCGTCCAAGCGTATCACAGGTGGATGAGGAAGACCTCCTCCTCGCCTTGCTTCTGATTAAATTCACAGATAGACACCAAACCACTTTATATATTGCAAAATGCGGAATGACCGAATTGTATACAATTGTTTAACTGAACGATTAGTCCAATTTGCGAAAAGTTGTTTATCGTAATATATTGCCTTTCAATCACACATATTTTATACATGTGTGATTTTACCTTCAAATATCATCTAGTTTGTTCAATAGCTGATAATCTTCTTCGAATAATTTTAAATTACTAATATCTTCTTTCTTCATAAACCGAATTTCATCATGAACGTTTAATTTTATATTTTCTTCGTCTACGATGTTTCCCACAAAAAACATGCACATGTATTTTTCATTGTGCCCATAAGACGCAACCATTTTTTTTACATCAATTTCTAAATTAAGCTCCTCTCTCCATTCACGTTTTAAACAATCTATAATTGTTTCATTGGGTTCTTCTTTACCCCCGGGAAACTCCCAATACCCCCCTGAACCTTTATCAAGAGGTCTTAGTCCCATCAAGATTTTATTCTGTTTGTTATACATGATTCCACACGCGACCTTTATTAATTTCGACATACTAGTATTAGCGTAGATTTTTTATGTCCTTCTAGCTATAGCTCTAGAATTTCGAACAGTTCCTCCAGGACAAGATGTAACTGTATTTGTCTTATAAAACACCATAGCATTGTTGCTGTATAAACTTTTTCTAGTTCCCATTGGAAAAGTGGGAGGGGTATACAAAAAGGATTTTGTGCAAGATACGCAAGGATTATTCGCCATTATAGATAATATAGAGAAATAGTTATTTACCAATCATATGAGTTTTACGGCCAAAATTCGTAAGCAAACTTTTTAACACTGCCCATCGCAGACAATATACCAAAGATGTATAAATACATTTTCTCATGACCTTCTATACATACTTTTGCTGGCGTTAAATGATGAAATAAATATACTAATAGTATTCCAATGAAAAATGTTAACATCAAATGTAATATATCTTCAATCATATCGACTTGTTTTACCAAATCCTTACTGTGTAATATAATATCAAATTTAAATAAAAGTAAAACGCCCATTGCTATAACCCAGCCAATTTTTACAATCAACAATGCTACTAATAAAATATTTAAAAAATTCATGTTATATTATAAACATTTATTTATTTACCAATCATATCCATATATTTAAACACACTTCGACTTGAAAGACTTTTGGAATCCTTTGCCTTTTTCTTTGAAAATCCTTCTAAAAAGGGAATGATTTGTGCAGACCATTTTAATTCACTCGATAAAAATTTATTGCCCATCGTGATAAATAAAAGCAAATTTTCTGAAATTTCGTCAACTTCATTTTTTCGATTATCTTCATCAATAAATTTTAAAGTTAATTCTTGTAATTCAATAATAACATCCATCACATCTTTTCGTGAAATCATATCGCGTTTTGTTAAATTCATAATAAAACATGTGTTGGCTTTGCGTAACTCATTTTCTTTATTATAGTCGCAAAATTTATCATAATTTTCATCGGGGTCAGCATAAGATATATGATTCATGTTTTCTCTATATTTTACCAACAATCCGTCCAAGATTTCCCCAAACGTTTCATATTCTCCCACCAGTTCAACATACATATCCGCATATACTTCCGACATAAATCGATTTGCACTAGCAATATCAAAAATCATATTCGCCACCTTTATTTTATTTGAATCGTCACCTTCTACATCAACAATTTCCCTTACTTTTTCTAATATATCATCCTTTTGGGTTTCATAATTTTTGGGGGACAATTTATTTAATAAACCACGAACTTCATTCAATTCTTTTTCAAAACCAACTGCCTTTACAATATCAGTTGCTTTAAAATTTCTCACAGCGTTCCAATCGTCCATGATTGTGTTCAAATTATCGTTTGATGAATTGCGAGAGTTCGGATTAGACCCTCCGCGACGACCACCTCTCATATGAGAATTACCTCGTTGATTTCGGTCAAAATTTTTATCATTGCGGCGAATATTCGATGGGGTTGAATCGTAAGTTTCCGTAGGCACAACAATCTGGGTTTCTAACATATCAAGTATTTTTTTAATATCAGGAGAAATTTCATAATTATTATCGAATTTAGTCTGGAGAATAGTTTCTAATGAATAATGAATGATTTCGGTCATGGGTCTACTCT
>Ga0209533_1004140_pt1 | contig 12670 bp, 7 predicted proteins | sample COG_04_FD_184748 | JGI IMG/M metagenome (GOLD analysis project Ga0209533, IMG submission 184748) | Pelagic Microbial community sample from North Sea - COGITO 998_met_04 (SPAdes) (version 2) | ecosystem: Environmental > Aquatic > Marine > Neritic zone/Coastal water | place: Helgoland, sampling... | reverse complement strand
AATCCAAGACGTGTTTCTGTAAATGGAACGCGTATCCAAAATCATAAAAAAACATCAAATAATCAACTAGTCATTCCAGTGTTTTGGGATACTAAAAATACACTTAAAATTAAAATTAATTAAAACACATACTCATGAAAAAAATCAGTTTTTTCCTTATTATAGGGCTCTTATTATTGACTTGTAAAAATCAAACAACTAATGTAGAATCCTCTAAATTGCAGTACAAGCCCATAAGCGACGTAGTTTTAGAAACCGCTGTTATTTATGAAGCGAATATTCGTCAATATTCAGAATCGGGTACTTTCACGGATTTTACCAAAGACATTCCAAACTTAAAACAGTTAGGCGTGAAGGTGATATGGTTGATGCCTATTTTTCCAATTTCAGAAACCAAACGAAAAGCGACGGGAGGGGAATTTGCGTCTTTAATAGAGGATGAAACTGAACGTGAGAAAATGCTTGGAAGCTATTATGCAGTGACCGATTTCACCAAAGTAAACCCTGAATTTGGAACTTTAGAAGATTTTAGAGCCTTAATAAAAACGGCCCATGAAAATGATATTTATGTGATTCTTGATTGGGTTCCTAACCATACAGGTTGGGATCATACTTGGCTTAAAACAAATCCGGAATACTACACGCAAAATGAAGTGGGTGATGTCATAGATCCAATCAATCCTGATACAGGTGAATCATGGGGATGGCAAGATGTTGCAGATTTAAACTACGACAATAAAGAGATGCGTGCTGAGATGATTGAGGATATGTTGTTTTGGATTACTCAAGAAAATATTGACGGGTTCCGTTGCGATGTTGCGAGTGCTGTTCCTTTAGACTTTTGGAAAGATGCAATTGCTAAATTAAGAGCTGAAAAGGAAATTTTCATGCTTGCAGAAGCAGGAGAAGCTAATTTAGTAGAAGGCACGGAGTTGTTTGACATGGTTTATGGATGGGACCGTCATCACGTGTTTAATGAAATGGCAAAATCTGATGATGCCGTCAACTTATGGAAAGAGAGTATTAAGCGAGATACGAACCTTTATGAAGCCGATGATATTATAATGACTTTTGTAACAAACCACGATGAGAATTCTTGGAATGGAACGGTTAGAGAACGTATGGGAGATGCTGCGGAGTTATTGACAGCTTTAAGTTTTGTAGTGCCAGGAATGCCTTTAATTTATTCAGGACAAGAATATGATTTAGACCATCGTCTTTTGTTTTTTGAGAAAGATCAAATCCCTTCAGGTAAGGCAGTTATGTGGCCCCTTCTAGAAAAATTAGGACAGCTGAAAAACACAAATCCTGCATTAAATGGCGGTAAAAACCCAGCTACCTATACGGACATTGAAACAGCTAATTCCAAAGTTTTGGTTTTCAGCAGAGAAAAAAATAAGCATAAAATAGTTTTTATTGGCAACTTTTCTGGTGAAAAACAAACTTTAGAAAACCCCTCTATGGGGGCTTTGGATTATGATTCAGAACTAAAAATTAATGATAAAATATTGACTTTAGAGCCTTGGGGGTTTAGAATATTTCTTCAAAATTAAATATATAATTTGCTCTTATTATCATTAAACAGATAGTAACAGTTTAGCGGAAACGCATAAGGAAAAGCCAACTTTTTCGGTGAGAATTTAAAATTATTTTTATTCAGTTTTAAATTCTCTCAATACAGGTAATGCCTTGCTTTCAAAGTCAAATAATGCTTGGTTTTCCCAAGGAGAAGCGTCAATAGATTGATTGCCTTTCCACGAAATTAATTCACCACCCCAATAACAAAAACCAATCCCATTTTCTACGTCATTCGTTAGTTGTTTAATTTTCTTTAAAAATTCTCTTTGCCCTTCAATTGTTGCTGGATATGCGGGTAAAATAAGTTGTTCATCTAAACCTACAATATTATTTGTCCAATCGTTCCATTCAAGTGTAAAAGGATAGGCTGTTTCGGCAATTAAGATATTCTTATTATGATTATTACTTAATAACTCCATTTTAGTTTTTAGATTTTCTAAAGATTTACCATGCCATATTGGATAATAAGAAAGACCTATGATGTCATAATCTAGAGTGCTTACCTGGTTGAAAAACCAATCCGAATTATCTATTCCAGCAAAATGTAAAATTATTTTAGTGATATTTGAATTAGTTCTTACTGCTGAAATCCCCATTTTCATTAGTTCGATAAAATTCTGATGATTATTTGAAATATGCCCATAAGGATGAAGAAACCCAGAATTAATTTCATTCCCGATTTGAATATAGTTAGGTTCTAGTTCTGTCACCACTCTTTTTGTGTAGTTGAAAACACTATCCTTTAAAGTAGTGAAACTTATCTCTTGCCATTGGGTTGGTGTATCTTGATGCTCTGGATCTGCCCAACTGTCTGAATAATGAAGAGTTAACCAAGTTTTAAATCCATTAGCTTTTAGGGTTTCGGAAAACTGCTTTACTTCGTTAAACCCAGAGTGTTCATTAGTTGGATTTACCCAAAGTCTCAATCTAACAGTATTTATTCCATTTTCTTTTAGTATTAGTAAGAAGTTTTTCTGATTTTCATCCAAATCATAAAATATTGGATTTAAATTTGATATTTCTGGATAACTTGAAATGTCAACAGCAGAAATAAATTCTGAACCTTTGTTATTTAACTTTGGTACAATAAGATCTTCTTTATTACAAGAAATTAATATCAAAAATGATGCTAATAGTTGGATTTTAATATTCATTTTTAAAATTAGTGGTAACTAGTGGTTGAACTTTTTATTCTATTTTTATTTAGACAGGTTGATTTGTTTTGTCTTATATAATTTAGAAATATACAAAATTTAATTATTATGCAATTACAATTGATAGACCTAAAAACCCTTTGTTTCACAAGGGCTTCACTGCCATTCAATTTAAAGTTAATAAATAGAAAAAATAAGAAGGGGAGTAGAAATCGGTTTAGTTCCTAGTGCGATTACAATTTATTTCCGGGAATAATAAATTATTTTTAAAAATAACATTTGGTGTCCGTGAGAATCGAACTCTAATTTCTATGATTTACAGTCGTTATTTATAAATTCAAATTGTTTTAATCCTTTAACGAGTTGGTTAGATAAATTTTCTGAGCGCGCTACTACCAACCCTTTCAGAAATGAGAGGGTTTTTTATGCTTTAAACTCAAGTATACCAGGTGTTTAAGCGTGTATTAGTTGAGTGTAATTTAGTTGATATTTCTAACTTTTTATTTAAAAACTAACAAGGTTAAAAACCAAATATACAGAAAACTGACAGTAAAAACAGTAGAAACTGACAGTAAAATTGACAGTAAAAAGCCAAAAATTCTAGCCTAAGCATACAAAACTACACCCCCACTATTACTTTTAAACTCGGTTTCTTTTTTGAGGTTTGGCTGTGAAATTGATATATAGCCCCATGGTTTGGCACAATTAAATACTACAGGAACGATAAAAAGTCACAATCTGCACATACCTCACACTGCATTATTAGTGTTATCTAAATAATTAACAGTTAATTACAACCAACTGATTCTATATATTATGTTTCTCACAGGCCAGTTATGAGCAGTGTCTATTGTAGGTTTCAGCATAAATTCCGCCTTGAATTTAATCAATCCATAGTAAAACCACTGCATTTATTTGGTAAATCGACATGAAACAGCAAAGTCGACATGGTATCGACATGGATAAAGTACTGATAAACAAGTATGTATGTCGGAATGTCGACTTTTACTCTCTATGATAAGATTTAAAAAAATATATATTATACTATCTCTCTCTCTCTCTCTATAGAGAAACGCAACACGTTGACATAGTGGTTTTGTTTAAGCACACACTTAATGTTCCTTATGAGTCATACAATTATCTCCGTTTTGTTGTTGATAACTAATGACCTCGTTTATAATTGAATATCCTATATCTTTACTATATTTGAGTTATAAGCCAATTTTATTTTGAAAAACACTATACTTCTTTTTTTATTAGTCTTTACGATTAATAACGTTTCCGCTCAGTTGCATCATCAAATGATCTCTAGTCAAGGCAGTACTTCGAAAACAGCAAGCGGCGTTATGGCGACTCAAACCATAGGGCAGTCGTCTGTTACAGGCACCTACGATAATTTATCGTTTAAAATAAGTCAAGGCTACCAGCAAGCTTTCTGGGGGCGTATTATGAACGAGCAAAACAGTCCAGACTTTGAGGTTTCGGTATACCCTAACCCTTTTGAAAATGATTTTAATATTAGGTATAATGGCGAAGGGCTTATGTCTGTCTCTATATACGATGTGGCTGGAAAACTTATTTACAACAAAGACCATTTATTTACAACGCCACAGAAAACGATTAATGTAGACGCTATATCATCTGGGGTTTATCTCGTTAAGCTTCAATCAAACAAATTAAACTATTTCACTAAACTTATTAAGCAATGAAACATTTATTATCCTGTATGCTAATCGTATTAGCGTTAAATTTTACTTATAGTCAAGAGGCTTACTTTAGTATGGGGCGTAACTTCACAACCTATGACTATACTAATTCTGAAGGTAACTCGAACGACAACTTAGAGGGCAGTAGCGGAGCTGCTTATGAGCTAGGCTATGTATTCTCTTTAGGTGATAAGCTAGGACTAGCTGCTGGACTTACCCTAAATGAGTTTAATGCTACCGGCGGAAATCAGGTGAACAACTATTCTTGGGAAACGAATTACTTAGGCGTTCAAGGTATCGCTAAGTATGCTATTTTAGACAATCTTTCGGGTTTTGGTTTAAATGTAAATGGAGGGGTTAACTTCAACCATATAGTAAACGGTAAGCAAAAAATTAACGGACAGACTTTTGACCTTACTGACAATGATGAGTTTAAAGGCTTATTCGTTCAGCCTATTATAGGACTCGATGCTAAGTATCAAATTAGTGAAACTTTTGCTTTAGGTCTGGGCTATCACTACTCTAAAAACTTTGGGTTAACCAATAATACACCTCAAAAACTGAATTTTAATAACAGTCAACTACAGTTTAATCTAGTAATGTCACTAAACTAATATGAAACGTATATTTCTGCTCTTACTTTTTATCTCCAGCTTAGGGTTTTCTCAAAGTAGTGGAATTACATATCAAGCGGTTATTTATAACCCTAACGGCGAGGAACTACCTGGAGTGGATAACCCCTATGCACCACTAACTAACCAAGACGTATGCCTACAGTTTGGTATCGTAGACGCAGACGGAAACGTTGAATACCAAGAGGAGGTGCAGGTTACTACCGACGCTTTTGGGATGGTAAATCTACTCATAGGTACTAACACTCAAACAGGCGGCTATGCAGCTGACTTCGCTGGTATAGAATGGTCTGCGGATGCTAAGTTTCTTAAAGTAGACTTAGACATTAAAGGAAACTGTACAGACTTTGAAGAGCTATCTTATCAACCGTTTACATATGTACCTTTTGCATACTACTCTCCAGCGTCAGACGTACCAGGACCCGAAGGCCCACAAGGACCGGCTGGAGCCAACGGACAAGACGGAGCGGAAGGCCTACAAGGCCCAGCTGGACCAACAGGTCAAGCCGGACCGGCAGGTGCTCAGGGACTTCAAGGTGAGCCAGGACCAGCTGGAGCTACAGGAGCCGACGGAGTTAGCGGTACAAATGGAGCTGCTGGGGCAGACGGAGCTACAGGGCCTCAAGGACAGGATGGTGTTGATGGACTAGATGGAGCTACAGGTCTAACAGGACCGGCAGGAGCTAACGGACAAGATGGCGCAACTGGACCAGCAGGACCCGCAGGATCACAAGGGGATCAAGGACTGCAGGGACCTCAAGGCATAGCAGGAACGGATGGACAAGATGGCGCTCAAGGTCCTCAAGGTTTACAAGGACCGCCAGGAACAGACGGAGCACAAGGACCAGTAGGAAGTGGCGGCGTCTCTAGTGGTAGTCCTCAAAAAATTGCAGGAATTGGAGATTATAAATGGGATATCCCTGGATGGGAATTCGATACTATGGGAGGTGATACCCCTTACAGATCAATTGTTAATAATACTTCAATAATATATTATCCTATACACTTATCAAAACAAACCAACTATTCAGCGATAGGATTTTTTAATGGTAGTTCTAGTAACAATATTAATATGAGAGTTGGAATATTTTCTTTTTCTAATGGACTGCCAGGAGCATTATTATTAGATCTAGGAATAATGAACACTCCAAATGTTTACTCATTTCATCAAGTGAATAGGAGTTTTAGTTTAGATGCAGGGAGTTACTTTGTTGCTTTGACGAGTGAGTCTCAAGGGTTAAATGCTTATACAACTCTTAACTATGCTATGCGTTTTGCAAATAACAGTAGCGTTAGAGGAATTTCTCCGAGTGGTTCATCAAAAAAATTGGCTGGTGGTTCATCACAAAACCCAACAAATGTAAATAGCGGTAACTCTTTTGTTTTCTCTAAAAACCCTGGCCAAGTTGGATTTGGTGAAGTTAACCCTGAGGATTTTATTGAGATGACCTACGGAGGTTGTATTTTATTTAAAGAGGATAATTTTGAACAATCGACAATGTGTGATCAAAATATTTGGATGACAGAAAACTTAAATGTAAAATATTTTAGGAACGGTGACCTAATCCCCGAAGTTCAAGACCCTTCGGAATGGGAAAATTTAACGTCTCCTGCTTGGTGCTACTATAACGGTGACCCTGAAAACGAGGAACTTTATGGGGTCTTATATAATTGGTATGCGGTTAGTGACCCTAGAGGGCTTGCTCCTTTGGGGTGGCATATTTCAACTGCTGAAGAAGTTGATAATTTAATCACTTGTTTAGGCGGGCCAAGTGTTGCAGGTGGTAAAATGAAAACAACTGGTACTATTGAGAGTGGAAACGGCACTTGGCTATCTCCAAATTTAGGGGCAACTAATGAATCGGGGTGGAATGGAAGAGGCTCTGGTGCAATTGGACTTAATAGCTCAACTCCACCTCAAGCAATATTTTTTAATCTAGGTAATTTTGAATCATATTGGACATCAACTGTTTCAGACTCTAATCCAAACCTGGTTTATAGCTACACACTTAATTCGTATTCTTCAGCAAGTGGGTTAGGTTTACAAAACGGTCCAATACAAGGATCGCCAGGGTTCTCTATTAGGTGCGTAAAAAACTAACAAAACAATTTGAATACTATGAAACGTATACTTCTACTCTTACTTTTTGTCTCCAGCTTAGGGTTTTCTCAAAGTAGTGGAATTACATATCAAGCGGTTATTTATAATCCTAACGGTGAAGAACTACCCGGCATAGACAACCCTTATGCACCACTAATCAATCAAGACGTATGCTTACAGTTTGGTATCGTCGATGCAGATGGAAACTTGGAGTACCAAGAGGATGTGCAAGTTACTACCGACGCCTTTGGAATGGTTAATCTACTCATAGGTACTAACACTCAAACAGGGGGCTATGCTGCGGATTTTGCTGGTATAGAATGGACAGCAGACTCTAAGTTTCTAAAGGTAGACTTAGATATCAAAGGGACTTGTAATGACTTTGAAGAGCTATCTTATCAACCGTTTACATATGTACCATTTGCATACTACTCACCTGCGTCAGACGTACCAGGACCTGAAGGACCTCCGGGACCAGCGGGAGCACAAGGACCAGCAGGAGCTGATGGACAAGATGGTGTAGATGGACAAGACGGAGCGGTAGGCGCAACAGGACCCACAGGGCCAAGTGGACCAGCAGGACCCCAAGGTGTACAAGGAGATCAGGGGCCGCAGGGAGAACAAGGACCGGCTGGTGATAATGGAGAAGCTGGTATAAAGACACTAATAAACACTAGTGACGAAGCTGTTGGAGATAACTGTGCTAATGGCGGTGTTAAAATAGAAGTTGGTGAAGATACTAATGCAGATGGAATATTGGATGCAAGCGAGATAGACGAAACATTAACTCGTTTTGTGTGTAATGGTGAAGACGGGCAGGACGGCGCTGATGGACAGGACGGGGGGGGCTCTGGGGGAGTTTCTGAATTTGGGTGTTCTAATGTTGTTAATGTTTTATCAACAAATTCCTTAAATTTGTTAAATGAATACGACGATGACAACACAAATGGCATCATAACACATTTACAAGAAGGGTTAAATTCAAAACACATTAAAGTCGTATTTTCAATAGAGCTTTGGAGAGGGAATTCTAGAAATTTTTCTGTTGAGGCTACTGATTCTAACGGTAATCCTGTTATTTGTTATTACAATGCCACACATCACATCACAGCTATAAATTCTTCCGATTTTACTTCCGGATATTCAACTGTTTATAACAAATCTAAAAATGCGTCTTTGTTTTATGTGGAGAGATTATCAGGGAGTGGAGGCGAATATAGTTCGTCAGCCTCACATATGTTAGATATTGATATTTACAGCTACAGTGAAAATATAAATAACATAAATATAAAAACTATTGGCTACGAGAACTGGAACAATTCTCCAACAACATTAAGCCTAAAAAATTTACAAATACAAGAATACAATTGTGATATACCTAATTTTACAATCAATACAGCTGTTACTGAGAACAACACCACATTAAATGGAGAAGATATAACTCTCGTTAATCTTGGATCACAACAGTGGGTGCAAACCAATCTAAACGTAGTCAACTACAGCGATGGCTCGCCAATTCCTCAATTTACAGGATCTAATTTTGAATGGGAAAATTTGACGACTGGTGTTTGGAGGTATTTTGAAGATGATCCTAGTAATGCTTATATGGGGAGAATTTACAATAGGTACGCAATATTGGGAGTTGATGATGAAGACCCTAGTACTCCACATAAAACGTTAGCACCAATGGGATATAAAATTCCAAATTACGAAGACCTTAATCAATTGGTTAATTTCTTAATTAATAATGGCTTTAGTTCGGACAGCAGTTTTACGGGTGGCTTAAGTCAAGCAAGTAACAATTATTTGGCTAAAAGTTTAGCAACCGACCAAGATTTATGGGATGGATCAGCAGTAACATTTGGTGGTTTTGTGCCTGGGTTTGAACCTGAAAACAATAATTTAACACATTTAGACCTTAGGCCTTATGGAAGCCGTGCTGGAAGCTCCTGGGGAGCGGTTGGGTATGGATCTTCTTTTTGGTTAAGCCACAATGAAAATGATTTAAAAAGATATTTTTCTATTTACACAAATAATGAAGGGGTTCTTTTAAATTTTGAATACACAATCGACTCGGTCTATGGTTGTTATGTAAGATTAATTGTTGATGATTAAGCCAACAGTACACCTCAAAAACTTATTTTATTATCTTTGAGTTATAAATTAATTTAATTATGCGATACTTCATATTAGCTTTTTTGCTGTTAGGATTTTCAGCCTATTCTCAGCCATCGATTTCCAAACAAGTCATTGGTCCAGCAGGAGCCACTTTTGAAAACGGGAATAACAAACTCAGCTACACCGCAGGAGAAGTGCTGGTGGGGGCCATGACCGATGAAGACGGTAGCGTACAATTAGGGAATGGGTATTATCCGTCTTTGGATTTATCGACTTTAAATACAGAGTCACCTGAGCTTCAATTAAAAGTCAAGGTTTATCCAAACCCAGTAGCAGAGGCTATTTTCATTACCCATCCCACAGAACAGTTCTTTGAAGTGGCTATTACAGATATTAGCGGAAAACAAATTCTACAAACCCAATATCAAAAACAGCAGCCCTTAAGTGTCCAAACACTTACAACAGGCACTTACTTTATAACAGTAACCACAAAAGATTCAAAACAAACCAATACGTATAAAATCATTAAGCAATGAAAAAGTTTTACGCCATTCTATGCCTAGTCATAGCATCACTCACACAACTACAAGCGCAAGCCCCACAGGGGTTTAATTACCAAGCTCAGGTGAGAAATAGTTTAGGAGATTTAATTGTTAATGCCAATGTGTATTTTAGGTTCAATATTATGCAAGGTTCTCAAACCAGTCTTCCAGTGTTTACAGAAATACACTATGCCCCTACGGATGATTTAGGGCAAATATCACTTGTCATTGGACAGGGCACTGCTATTGAAGGCACTTTCTCAGAATTAGATTGGTCTTTAGGAAGTTATTACTTAGGCATAGAACTCGACACAGGCAATGGCTATTTAGCTATGGGTACTACACAATTACTAAGCGTACCTTATGCACTCTACGCAGAAAACAGTGGAAATGCACCACCACCAACACCTAATTTAGAAGCTGTATTAGCTGAAAACAACTCTGCTAATAACCAACAGATAAAAGATTTACAAGATCCAACTGATAATCAAGACGCAGTAACAAAAGCTTATGTTGATAATTTGGGTTTTAGTTCTGAAAGTTCTTCCAGATACCAAATGGATTCCTTTTCATGGCACAATACAGGTGAGGTTATTTTTGGTTTCAATGTAATCGATACTCAAACAGGAATAGTAAAGACTTATTTTAGAAATTGGAATTGGGATAATTACTCTTTTTACAGAGTCACAAACACTCACCCTGAGATTAACAATTCATCTAACGGCCGTTTTCAAGTTTCCTCATGGAGTGAGTCAATTTTAACTTCACCATTTCAAAAACTTTTTGGTTTTAACGTAATTGATACTGAAACAGGCACAATAAAATGCTTCAGAAATATTTATCCTGGTGAATTATTCTACGAGTGTAGCACTACAAATCCTGTTGACTCCACTTATGATTTTGATGGGGATGGCTTCTCAGAAAGTCAGGGGGATTGTGATGACACAAATGATAATATAAATCCAAATGCAGTAGAGGTGTGTGATGGAATTGATAATGATTGTGATGGACTTATTGATGAGGGAGTTTTAATTATTTTTTATCAAGATTCAGATTCTGACGGATTTGGAAATCCTGATATATTTATTGAATCTTGTAGTTTGCCCAACGGATATTCTTATAATAATTTAGATTGTGATGACCAAAATCCACAAGTTAATCCAGAAGTAATAGAAATACAGGACGGTATTGATAATGATTGTGATGGTATTATTGACGAGGTTGTTTTGGCTACATTATATACAAACACAATTTTCAATGTAACAATTAGCTCAGCCCAAAGTGGGGGAACAGTAACTGATGATGGAGGAGGTACGGTTAGCTCAAGGGGTATTGTGTGGTCTATAAGCTCAACACCAACTTTAGAGAATAATGAGGGTCAGACAACGGATGGTTCAGGTTCTGGAAGTTTTATCAGTAACCTAACAGCTTTAAGTCCAGGAACTACCTATAATGTACGTGCCTATGCAACCAACGAAGCTGGAACTGCTTATGGACAAGTAGAGATTTTTGAAACTGAGATTGATTTTGCCACTTTAACCACAACTGCTATTACTGCTATTACTGTTGATAGTGCCCAAAGTGGGGGAACAGTAACTGATGATGGAAGTGGTACGGTTAGCTCAAGGGGTATTGTATGGTCTACAAGCTCAACACCAACTTTAGAGAATAATGAGGGTCAGACAACGGATGGTTCAGGTTCTGGAAGTTTTGTCAGTAACCTAACAGCTTTAAGTCCAGGAACTACCTATAATGTACGTGCCTATGCAACCAACGAAGCTGGAACTGCTTATGGACAAGTAGAGATTTTTGAAACTGAGATTGATTTTGCCACTTTAACCACAACTGCTATTACTGCTATTACTGTTGATAGTGCCCAAAGTGGGGGAACAGTAACTGATGATGGAAGTGGTACGGTTAGCTCAAGGGGTATTGTATGGTCTACAAGCTCAACACCAACTTTAGAGAATAATGAGGGTCAGACAACGGATGGTTCAGGTTCTGGAAGTTTTGTCAGTAACCTAACAGCTTTAAGTCCAGGAACTACCTATAATGTACGTGCCTATGCAACCAACGAAGCTGGAACTGCTTATGGACAAGTAGAGATTTTTGAAACTATTACAGAAAATGACATTGATAACGACGGTATCTTCTTTAGTCAATTTATTGAAACTCCTGGAAATGATGGAAGAGCAATCGAAATTTACAATGGTACTTCCAATAGTATTGACTTGACTGACTATCAAATATCTGTTTGTGTTAATGGGTGTGATACCCAAAATGTTTTTGATTACATAGACCGTGTTACTTTTTCAGAAGGGTCAATTATTTTAAGCGGAGATGTTTTTGTAATTAGTAATACCCAATCTTCCGAATTAATTTTAAATGCCTCTGATTTACAATCCAATTCAATCCAATTTACTGGAAATGACACGTATGCTCTTACCACTTCGTCTTCGACCGCTGAAAATTATACAATTATTGATATTATAGGAGATCTTGATACTTCTGCCAATGTATATAATGTTGCTGGGCAAGATTTATCAAATAAAATAATAATAAGAAAGTCAAATATTTGTTCTCCTAATCCGATTCCATTAGATTCTTTTGGTACAAATGAAACTGATTCTGAATGGATTGTAAGTGATGGTAATGCAAATTGGAATTATATTGGTAGTCATTACACGAATTGTCAAGATTCTAATTCATCTAACATTGATGATGATGGAGATGGCTATACTGAAAATGATGGCGATTGTGACGATACTGATGCTACAATTTACCCTGGCGCCACAGATATTGAGGATGGTATTGACAATGATTGTGATGGTGAGATTGA
>Ga0209533_1004139_pt1 | contig 12671 bp, 14 predicted proteins | sample COG_04_FD_184748 | JGI IMG/M metagenome (GOLD analysis project Ga0209533, IMG submission 184748) | Pelagic Microbial community sample from North Sea - COGITO 998_met_04 (SPAdes) (version 2) | ecosystem: Environmental > Aquatic > Marine > Neritic zone/Coastal water | place: Helgoland, sampling... | reverse complement strand
AATATAATGGTAGTTTATCTAAACAAAAAATTGTTGATAAATTACATGCCGATAAAAATATTAAAATAGGTATGCAAACATTTAATAAAATTATTAAAGGGGAGTACTAATCTACTTCATCCATAGTTACTACTGAATTATTATGTGGTGCATTTTTTGATTTTGAAAATTCTGCAATACCATTGGCTGTTCCGTTTGGACTAAAACCTTCCCCTTTAATTAATAGTCCATTTTCATAATTATCGTTTCTTGCTAAATAATATCCTATTTTAAATGCATTATTATTATTATAATTATAATGTTCTACTAATCCATCAAATAAACCTGCTTTAAAATTTCCTTTCCAATATTGTGATTCATTTAATGTAATACACTGATTACTTCCTTTATGATATAGAGTTCCTTGACCATGATAATAACCATCTTTAAAATTTCCATCATATAATATTTGACCAGTAGTTGGACAATATTCAATACCTTCTCCGTCTCTTTTACCATTTTTCATACTACCCTTATAAACTAAATTATTATATTCATTATATATTTTATATTCTTCATTATCTAAAATATTATTTTTTGTATTACATTTTTTATTATCTTCTCTTAATTTATTCAGTTGATATTCAATACTATTTAATCTGTCATCAATTATACCATTTTCAGATATATATCTTTCTAAATTGAGTTCTAAATTTAATTTAAAGAATTTAGTTTCATGTTTCATAGATATTTTAAAATTAATATTATTTTTTTCTTCTGATAAATCATATTTAAACTCACTTCTATCATTATTAACGCAATCATTTAATATTTGATATAATTGTGAGAAATCATTTTGAATTTTATATAAATTTTCTTTACACCATTCATCATCTTTTTTAATATATAATTTATAATTAATACCTGTATCAGTATTCATAATATTAAAAGATATTGTATTTATATCTATTAAATCAATTGTAAATTTATAGGTTTTTTCTGATACATCAATGGACTCAGCCATGATAATATCTGCCATTATTTTATATAAAAAAATATTAATATTATTTATCAAATTTAATTACTTAGTTTCCCATGGAGCTGGTCCATCCCATAGTGGTGATGGTGTTTCCATATTTTTCTTAAATTCTTCTAAGACCTTTTGATTTGTCTCAACCCTAGGTCGGTGATCATATACTACTTTTACTTCTTCCTTTTCTTCTTTTTTAACTGGCACGGGTCCTTTTGGTTTTAGTTTAAAATGTCTTCCCATATTATTTTATAATTTATAATATTATAATTCAAATTTATTTAAATATATTTATTTTTTAACATAAATCCTAATAAATAAAAATATAAATAATAATACAATAATATAGTAAAAAAAGTTGATACTAATATAAATATATTTTCTATCATCTTCAATATAATAATATAATAACCTTTAAATTAACATTTTAATTACATTAATAATGTATGCATGATATAACATGATAAACAGTATTACTATTATAAAGAATATTATATCATAAATATAATTAATAATATTTTTCTTCATATACATTCCTTCTAAGTGATAACCCAACTTATTCTTATAGTATTGACGGACACCTATTCCCGATGTAATACATATATTAGTATAACCATTCTTTAATGCTATCCATTCAGCCATTCTTACCATCTTTTGTCCTAGACCAAGGTGCTGAACTCCCTTGGATTTCTTATCTACAATTGTCACCTTACCATAAACATGGAGTTCTCTAATAATAGCTGAATTAGACAGTTCTGGTAGAAATGGATTACATTTTCCACCTAATCTCAAACGACAAAATCCTAGAATTTTCTTTCTATCAGATGTTTCATAACGAATGAAATATTCCTTTGATCCGGATGATTCAAACCCATCTACAATAAGAACAGGTTTCTCTAATAGTTTTCCTCTACGAACTTCTCTCAATCTGATTTCTTGTGAGTTTGGATTAGCCTTATCAATTACTTGTCTTAAATGTCCGTCTCTATTTCCATGTGTAATATATGTGTTAGGAATATCACGAACAATCCTTGGTACTCTTACCCAAGGTTGAACATTCTTCATATAGTGACCAATTACTCTTGAAAGATATTCAGAATCTCTATCAGCATTAGGAACATACTTCCCTTGACGAGCCCATTTTTCAATAACAGTTGTAACAGGTTTACCTTCTTCAATTGTCTTAGGAACGACGCAAGGATAAATTTTAAATTCATCACAAAGTAGATCAGAATTATTCAGAATTTGGTTAAACATTTCCATATCATTTTCCTCAGTAGCATCAGGAAGATCTGGCATCAAATGAGAAATAATCTTCAAACCACTATCCTTCAATAACTGAATGGCATGAATACTATCTTCAATTGTATGACCACGATTAATCTTTTTCAATAGTCGGTTATTAGTATGTTGAATACCAATTTGCATTCTAGTCACACCTAGTCTTCTAAGAAAATGAATAGATTCGTGATTAATTCCATCTGGACGAGTTTCCAAAGTAAGACCAATTACACGACAATTACTTGTTTCATTAATAGTTTGTTCTTCTTCTAATGATAACATTTTTCTACTATTCTTCTTAGGATAAATATTACAGATATAGAAACTCTTTCTTATAAAGTCTACAAGATATCCGCGTGGATATTGAAGGACCGTTCCACCAAGTACAATAAGTTCTATCTTATCTAATGGATGACCCTGATTTTGAAGAGAAAATAATCTATCATGAATTTGTTCTATCGGATCAAAATTATTTCGTGATGCTCTTAAACAGGCCGGTTCATTGGATAAGTATGAACGCGGCATAATTGCTTTACCATCCTTATCTTTCTCATTCGGGCAGAAATAACAATTATGTTCACAACTAAATTCCTGTATATGAACACCTTCATCATCTTCCCATTCTGGATTGGGTGAAGTTAAATAAGAAACCGTATTTACACCAGATTCTGTCTTACCTGGTTTCTTAACCAGAAGTTCATCTAGATCCTTAATATATGGCAGTTCATCTGATTCAATTAAACTAAAATATGCTTTTCTTAATTCTATTTTGCTGATCATATTCACCTTATGACCTCTAAGAGAAATCTTAATAAGGCGGTCATATGATTCATTTCGATTAGATATATAAGTGTTATAAAATGTTCTTGTGATATCATAAAATTGTTCATAATTAATAGCGAGGTCTTCAAGGTCAACCATGTTATTTTTTAAAAATATTAAATATATGATTCAAATTTAGTTTATGAATTCCCAATTATTAAATATAGTGTAAGGATCATTATAAAGAACAATTTGATACCTTTCCATATCTTTTAATAATATATCATCTTCACATGATCCATATAATTCATCTGATTCAGTTGATTCTTCAACTGGTGTATTTAAATCTTCTATTTCTTCATCTGATATTTCTTCATTTAATATTTCTTCATCTGATATTTCTTCATTATATTCTTCTTTATTTTTTATTTTTTTTATAAAATATATATAACATCCCAAACCTATACTAGACAATGCTAATGATAAAAAAATATTCTTAATCATATATATGTAAATATATTTTAATGTCTTTTAAAATAACCACATTTCTTACATGTATCCCATAATTTACCATAAGGACCATCTTCTCTTTCCGTTACAAAATCATGTTGACATTCTATACATATTTTCTCTTCATATTCTTTTATTATTTTTTCTAATTCATTAGCACGTCTAATGTATTCCCATTTCATACTTACCATTTTATTCTTTTTTTCAATCATAGTCATATTTTCATCCTTCAAAAACGAAAGATCCATATTTATTTATGTTTATTCAATAAAATCAAATCAAATTTATTATAAATATATAATATATAATGGATGATTTACTTTTATTTATATTAATTTTATGTTTATTTTTTGCAATATTAATTTATTTTAATAAAGATATATTAGATAAAAATGTTATCAGAGTAAAGTCAACGGTTGATGATCAAGTATATTTAGTAAGAAATTTGCCTAATTCACAAGAAGCAGCAAATTTATTAGCTGGATATAAACAAGATATTATGAAAATATCTAATAGATTGAAGGAAAAATATATTGATAATAAAAAAGATGATTCAGAAAAATCATTATATTTAGAAGATGGTGTTCAAAGATTATTTAAGAATTTAAAATTAAATAATATATCTGAGTCAGATCCGTATCATAAGTATAAGAGTATGCTAATAAACAAAGGAGAAGAATTATATATTTGTCTTAGACATACTGGTGAAAGAAATTATGAGTTTAATGATAGACAACCTACTATATTTACAATTTGTCACGAAATGTCACATGCTACTAATAAAAGTATAGGCCATCCACCAGAGTTCTGGGAGTGGCACAAAGTAGTATGCGAAGCAGCTGCCGATATAGGTATATATAAACCTGTTGATTATTCTAAGCAACCTGTTAAATACTGTGGTATGACAATAGATAGCACACCTATGATATTTTAATTAAAAATATCTTGAAATATTTGTTTATCATTATTTAATCCATATATATTATTTATACTTGTTATTCCATAACAATGATAATTTATATCATTTATTTCACATGGCATTATTTTAGGTACTAAATTTACAAAACTAGCTTCATCTGAGAAAGATGATGTATATGATCCTATTATTAAACTACTATTAGATAATAATATAAACTCAGCTATACTATTTATCATATCTTCTGATGAATCACGATTCATAGTTTTATTTGATAAATTTATTAGTTTATCATTATTTAATCTTTTATTTATTACATTTGATATTAAAATAACTTTATATTCAGATTTAATTTTATTTATTAAACTATTATATTTATCTATTTTATTAATTATTTCAAAATCTTTTTCACTATTTTCATCTATATCTAAGTTATCATATTTATAAGAATATCCTCTATAGTGTACAGCAACATATTTATCTAAATTATATTTATTTTTATAATAATTCACTAATTTTAATACTTTATCAGACCAACGTATATTTTTATAAAAGATATTCTTTTCTTTAATGAAATCATTTATATTTATATTATCTAATTTAAACTCATGACCACCACTTAATAATAGATAATCATATTTTTTATTAGGTATATTATTTATTATTTCTTTTATATGTTTAAAACCTAAATACAAATAATCAAGTGAATTGATATCTGTTTTTAATATTTCTACTCCTGGTATATCAATAATAATGTCTTCTAATTTTACATTACAATTATCTTCTTCTTTCCATAAAATATAAAGTTTTTTATTAAAATATTTACATATTTGATAAACTGTATTTATAAATCTTATTCGATTACCAAAACCATGTGTTGGACACACAATTACATTATTTACAAAAGAAAATATATTATCTTTATTAATTATATTATCTAGTAAAATTTTGTAATTGTTAATATTTACAGGATTATTTGGTGAATATTTAAATATTGTTTTTTTAGATTCTTCTTTATATTCTTTTATTTTATTTTTATGATTATTTATTGCTGTTAATAATTGATTTGAACCTTCATTAATATCATTATAAAAATATCCAGCATTTTTATAACAATCACAATTATGTATTAATGGATATCCTAAATGAAGTGTTTCTAAATGTAAGAAATTTAAAGGGTTATCTTGATGATGTGATAATATATAAAAATCTATATATTTTTCTTTTAATTGTTTAATAATGTCAAAAAAGACTAATCTATCATATGTTTCAACAAGACCTTCTTTATATATATTTAAAATTTCTAAAAAAGTTTTAAATGAATCATTTTTACGTTGTGATAAAACTATCACTTTAATATTTTTGAATAAATTATTATTATATAATCTTTCACATATTAGTAATGGAGTTAAACACGTTTTAGTTATTTGAACATTTGGTTCAGCAATAAGTATATATTTTGTTTCAGATGTTGCTTTATTTATTTCATAATTAATATTTTTATATTTATTTATTATTGTTTCATTCCAAACATATGGAGCAGTTTTAAAATCTAAATTATAAATTGTTTCATAAAAATATTTATCTTTAGAATAGTTGGGTATACTCCAATATTCGTCATGAAATTTATACTGAGATACATTATTAATTTTATTATGAACATTAAAGATTAAATCTTCTTGATAAATATAATACCAATTACCACAATTATAATTTATAATTTTTATTCCTGATTTTTTTATGTCTTTTAATATATTTTCTTGATGAAGTGAATTAGATAAAAAAATGATCACTTCAAAATTTAAAATATTATTCACATTTTCATCTAAACTTACAGTTTTTATATTATCTAGTTTATCAGATTTCATAGTTATTATAGAACAATCTACATTAGAAATATTATTTAAAGTTTCATAAACAAATAGAGATTGTTGATTACAACCATTCTCAAACCATGAATTACTATGTTGAGAAAAAATACCAACTCTCATTATAATTAAAAGGTATAATATATATTTAATTATTAAACATATTTTAAATCTTTTCTACAATAACACCATAATTACCCATTTCATATAAAGATTTTATTATTTTTACATTATCTGGTAATAAAGATTCTAGTTCTAAATTTTGAAATATATAATAATATCGTTTTCCCAATACTTCCTGATATTTATTACAGAAATCAATATAGTTCTCTTGTTCAGTGAATTTCCTTCTTGAATCTGGTGGTTGTTCCATAGACCAAACCAATATAAAAATCCGTCCACTTTTTTTTGTAATTCGTACTAGTTCTGATACTGCTTTTAATCTTTTTTCTTGTGTAGAAAGATGATGTATAACGGCAATACATATTGTATAATCATATACATTATCTTCAAATGGAATATCTAATATATCACCTGTTTTAACATTTAATCCTCTATTTTCGCATATCTTACACAATTCTTTTGAATTATCAATACCTGACCATAAGACATTATTTTTATATAACATTGCTTTTCCATTACCACAACCAATATCTGCGATCTTAGCATTTTCAGGAATGGAATCTAAGAAATCTTCAACACATACCCAAGGTCTGTATCTTGAATTAGAGAATTCGTCCGCTATTCTGTCGTAAACATCTTGGACAAATATTTTCTCAATGTCCATATTTATATATTAAAAAAAAATTATATTATTTATCAAATTTAATAACTTAATTATTAATTTTATTAAATGGCAAGTTCTTTTTTAAATAATCATTAATATATACAAGTCTATCATTTTTGGTATAGATTGTTGAAATATCTGGTATCCATCCCTTGCGTTCTACTTCTTTCCCTATAATTCTAGTTAATACTAATTCATTATGAAAATTATAAGTTAATTGTCTCTCTTTGTATAAATCATCGCGATCTGGTAATTCTTCTTCTATAACTTTATCAGAAAAATCAAGACATTTTATCCATTTTTTCTTCCTTAAAACATCATATAGTCTTCTAAGATGATCTAATTCAGTATCAATATCTGCCAAACCTTGTAATTCATCTTTTATTATTTTATATATTTCTTGTGCTTTTTCAGGTGTTTTACCTGATAATCCTGTAATCTTTTCCATATTTTTTGCGTATTTTTCAACGAAATTATAATTATTTTTCTTTTTTAATCGGTCATTTTCAAGCATTAAATCACGGATAATATTTTTAGTTTTTATATTTTGTTCATTTTCATATACTCTTAAATTATATTTGTCGCGTATCCGTTCCAGTTGTTTTATAATATCATCTCTGATTTCATCTGACCAAATACCTGTGTAAGGATTCTTAATTAGAACACCATAAACAATTCTATCTGGATGTCGGCTATGTATAATATTATGTAATATGTCTCTATCATTTTTACTTAATTTTTTATCCATTCTGTGAAAATTTGCATACATTTCTATCTCTATTTGAGATAAACTATCAAAAGACATATTTATATATTAAAAAAAAATTATATTATTTATCAAATTTAGTTAAATGAATATAAACTATATTTTTTTTTCGTTTATTTAATATCTTGACAATTATCCTGCGAGAGGTCCCGGCGGAGGCGGCGGAGGGACATTCCTACCCTTGCCTTTACGGTCTGGACGCGCAGTAGTTTGGAAGAGTTTCTCAACCTTCAATTTGAATTTTTCATTGTTTTTTCGGGCGGTAAGTGTGTGTTCGTGTTTGAGACATTCTAGTATGTTCTCTTCATAGAAATTCTCAACATAGATGTCAGCGCCGGCGAGAAGCATTGCATCCAAAATCAGGCATCCCTCGTCGTCAGAGATACTTGAATTTTTGCCGTAGAAGTTGAGGTATGCCAATTCCGACCAGTGGAGCCGGAGGTCGCCAACCAAATATGCCAATTGAATAATCGCCGGAGAGTTAAATGAATGAAACGACGTTGTATCATTCATAATATCTTTCAGGTAAGAAGAATTTCTCGGGTTGGTACGCTTCACCAAATTCTGGTAGTAAAGTTGATGGTCACTCTCCAAGAGATGTACATTCATCTCTTGTATGAGTTTCTGGTGGTCGGCCATAGATGTGTTTGATAGTTCGCTTTGTTTTGTGATAACTAAATCAGCAATAACTTGTTTGTAATTTAAAACAATTACAAAATCAAATTTATTCTGTGAATATTTTCAAATTTGATTTTAAAAAATAAATAAATAAATAAAATTACTAATGAAATATTATATGTTGATTATATACTACATTCATTCTGTATATTCTAAACCACGATTTATATTTGACACAAAAGAAAAGGGTAAAAATACATACCTATTAACAAATAATATAAATAATATAAATAATAATAATATTCAATTATATAATAATAAACGATATGTCAAAGACGAATTATTAGAAAATATTGGTAATTCAATTAAAGATTATTATAAACTTTTTAAAGAATTAAAATCATCAGGTATTTATGATCAGATTGATTGGGTATCTTATAATGAGGATATTCTTTATGAACTATGTATGGAAGGAACAATTGATGGTGAATTAGGTGAAGATATTTGTTCACCATATATGAAAAAATATCAAATAGAAATATTAAAAGATAAGGATGAACATATCGATTTAGATAAAATTATTTATAATAATAATAATAATAATAATAAATTTAAATTATCAAAATAAAAAAAAATATTTAAATAATTTTAAGTTTTAATTAATTCTATTTTTTATTTTTTTTAGAATGAAGATTATTTATGAGATTTTTAATTTGTTTATTTTTTTTATATAATTTAATCATACGTTCTTTTTCTTCCATATTTTTATAATATATTCTTGCAAATAAATAAACATCTTTTGGGATAGATAATGTATAATCTTTTAAAGTGAAGCCACATAATTTTAGAATCATTTTAGAAATTTCATCCGGAAATATATTGGATAACAAGGTATAACTTGTCCATGCTCTACCATCTAATTGGCGAGCAAGATTCTTATCATTCCGAACAAATCTCATAATGTTACAATCTACTTTTTTTTTGGAAAAACATTTTTCACGAATGAACGGTTTGGTAGGGAATAGTATTCCTTTAAGAGTATTAATTCTCGTAAGTTTATCTTGTGATGGATTCTTATTATACGATATCACGAGTTTATTATATTTCCTCTTTAGATTATTCGTGGATGTATCACATTCTCTATCTACTTTTAGAACTTTGTAATCAAAAGTCATATTAATTAAATATTAATTCAAAGTTTAAATATCTTTTTTAAAAAAATATTTTAAATTTGATTTCAATTTTAGTTATATTACTTAAAAAAATAAATTTAAAAAAAAAATATGACAGATGTTTTTGAAATTACGATTAGTGGTATTAAATACAAGTTAGACTGTGATCAAATATTTTATAAAGGTAAACATATAGGATATTTAGATTATGATTACAAAATAAATGAATACTTCGTATGTGAATGGTTGAATGGTTATGAAAAATATCATTTAAAAAATAAAATAAATGATAAAACAAATAAAGTTGAAATAATATTTAAAATGGATAAAATAATAAAAAATAGTAATAAAACTATCAGATTTGAAGATATAGAGTTATTTTATAAAACATGTTCAAGAGGTGATAATGATTCTTCTAATAAAATAAGAGAAAATATAATATGTAAAATTATTAATGACGATATACCACTTGAATGGTATAATAATAATAATAAATGGTTTCACATATCAAATGAAGTGTGGAAATATTTAGAAGAAAATAAACCATTTAATTATACAGAAATAACTTGTAAATCAATAGGTGGTAGGAAGAATAATGATTTTGATATAACTTATAAAAATTCTCAAACAAATGAAACTCTAATAATTAAAAAAGAATTTAAATTCAATGCATCTGAAATTCATGATTGCCCTCAATGGGTGAGTCCAATGCATCCATCTAGATTTATGACGGAAAATTTTGAAGAATATCATTATAATAACCATTTAGAATCTATATGTAAAATATTTAATTTAGAAATACCCAATAAAGATGATTTTATAACTAAAATACATTATGAAAAACCAGAATGTGTTCTACATCTTCAAAAAGCTTATTATAAAGGTTCAAAAACTTCAAGTAAATGTTCTGGTGATGAAACTGATATTAATAAATGTGATCAATGTAAAAAAATTAGTAAAAAATCTATATCTGAATTTTTAGATAAAACTGAATTAAATGTTAGTAAATTAAATGATTATTTATTTAAATCACAAATTGGAAAACAATACATGCTATTTGATTATAATGCTAAAAATTTTAATAATGAAATACCAAATAAAAAAGATTATACAATTAAATCGGAAAGTATAAAAAAAACAGAAAATAGTTTTGTAGGTGAAAATGAATCTGGTAAAAAAATTAATATATTATTAAGATGGAAGAATGGTAATGGAATAGCTTTTCCTGCTTTTCAGATTAAATAGGTTATTCAATTATTTTATTAATAATCTTTTGTAAATCTTTAAAATATTCTCTTTTTTTTCTTTGTATTGTCTTTCATATTTTCTTTTAAGTTTTCCTATTTTTACCAAATCAAATTTACTTTTAATTACAAATATATTGGAAGGACATATTGTAATTCATAAGTATTAATAGCATCATTAGTGAAATATAATTTTATGAATTCTTTTGTTTTTGAATTATTAAATGATTCAATTATTTTTTTATAATCACTTAATAATTTATCTTTACAACAATCTTTTTTTGCTTTTATACATATTAAATGATTTTCAATTAAATATTCTTTTTCTATATTAATTAAACCATAATTAAATGTATAATTACCTTTACCATATCCTCTGTTTACTACTAATAAAGGACCTTTATCACCGGATTTATTAATATAATTTTTCTTTTCTGGATTATTATAGTTAATAATATTAAGTTCATTATTTTTAATATCACTATTATAAATTAATAACGTTTTAGTTTCATCATCTGTAAGTAATTCTTTAACTTGATTCCAAACACATTTACCAACATATACTTTATAACCCATTTCATCTAATGTAATACTATTATGTTGTAAATTGTCTAATAAACTTATATTATTACTTGAATTAAATATTGTCATACCATGTATTTTTTTATAAAACACTGGTTTTTTCTGAATAATTAATGAACAAGTATTTTGTTGAGTATCTAAATAATTCTCATTATTATGATTAAATAAATTAAGAATATTAAATTCTTTATGTATTTTATCTCTTACTAAATTATAATATGAACAATTTAAGAAATTAGATGGTAATACAAAAGATAAAATTCCATTATAATTTAATAATTTCATACATTTTAATATAAATATTAAATATATATTTGGTCTTCCAGAAATATACTCTAAATATTCTTTTTGAATATCGGATTTTGGACAAACGAAATAAGGTGGATTACCACATATAAGGTCATAGTTTTTATTTAATGGTAATTTTAAGAAATCTTTATTATAAATATTAACATTATTTTTGAATTTTATATCTTTAATATTATCATATATTGTTTTATTAAATTCTATACAATCTATTTCACAATTTAATAATCTTTTATCTAAATAATTAATAAACTCACATGATCCACATGATGGTTCTAGTATAGTCTTAATATCTTTTTTTAAATTAAGAATAAAATTCATATCTTGTTTAATAATATTATATGGTGTAAAATATATACCATTACTTTTCTTTTCTTTCATATCTAATGATTTAGTAATTTTAATAGATAATTCACCAAAACTGTCCATTTCATCATTATCAACTATTTCATCATATATTTCTTTATCTTTTTTTTCATCTTCTAAAACTTTTATTCTGCATAAAGCATCTGATAAATATATTTTTAATTCAGATAGTTCTTTTAATTTATTACTAAGATGGTTATTGACACATGGATTCTTTTTATTTAAATGTGATAAATAATGTCCCTTATGATTAAAAATCTTTCCACAAATTTCACATATATATTGTCCTTTTTCGTCTTTTTTTGACATTATTTATATTATATTATATTTTAATTTTTAAATATTAATTCAAATTTTAAATATCTTTTTTAAAAAAATATTTTAAATCTGTTTCAAATTTAGTTATATTACTTAAAAAATATAAATTTATTTAATGAAAAAAACTAATGGGTAAATAGTCAATCACTGTTAATTTTTATAGTGA
>Ga0209533_1004138_pt1 | contig 12676 bp, 9 predicted proteins | sample COG_04_FD_184748 | JGI IMG/M metagenome (GOLD analysis project Ga0209533, IMG submission 184748) | Pelagic Microbial community sample from North Sea - COGITO 998_met_04 (SPAdes) (version 2) | ecosystem: Environmental > Aquatic > Marine > Neritic zone/Coastal water | place: Helgoland, sampling... | reverse complement strand
CTTGCCACTGAACGGGCCGGTGTCGCGGCCATCAGTGAAGGCATGCAGATAAAGCTCTTGAACGCCCTCTTCCTTCGCGATGCGGATCAAGCCGTAGATGTGCTCCAACATCGCGTGGACACCAGCATCGGATACGAGACCCATCAAATGCAGCGCAGTGCCCTGTTCCTTCACATTGGCGATCGCCGCCTTGAATGACACACTGTCCTTCACCGAGCCAGTTTCGATCCCCTTGTTAATACGGACGAGTTCTTGATCAACCACACGACCGGCACCGATATTTTGGTGGCCGACTTCGGAGTTCCCCATAATACCGACAGGCAAGCCGACATCGAGGCCGCACGCCATGATCTCTGTGCGAGGCCACTCAGCTGTGAGTCGATCCGCGCAAGGTGTCTTGGCGAGCTTGACCGCGTTATAGGAGTCTTGCTCCGAATTATGATTCTCCCCCCACCCGTCGCGGATGATAAGGACTACTGGTTTATAGGAATCAGACATAAGTTGTATGTTGGAATGAAAATTCTAGTGATGGATTAAAAAAGATAGCCGAACTGAGACAGGCCAGACAGCGACAGAATCGCAACGTAAAGGAAAAGCAAGAGCGCACCCTCACGTCGGGTGACGGTATGTCCGCTCTTAAAGATCCATAGAAGCAGAACTGAAAGTAGCACAAGCGCAGGGAATTCAATCAGCAGCAGTTCATCGCGCACATCCATGCCTGCAAATGCCGATACGCCACCACCAATCAGGAGCATATTGAACAAGTTCGAGCCCACGATATTACCGGCACACAGGTCACCATGCCCCGCACGAACCGCCGCAATCGATGCCGCCAACTCCGGCAAACTCGTGCCAATCGCCACAATCGACAGCCCGATAAACAAGTCGCTGACCCCCATACGCGTCGCCAATTCGACGCTCGAACCAACTAAACAATCCGCCCCGAACGCCAAGGCCACGCCTCCAAGCAACACCAAGAGTAAAGCAGACAGTGTTGATCGACGGCTGACAGCCTCTGCGCCCTCGGCAAATTCCTCCGCCACGGTTTCAGAATCCTGCTCGCGCGCGCCACGCACCACATAGACCAAATACGCCACGGTGAGCAGCAACAAGACCACGCCCTCAAAGCGATGAAAGCCGCCCCCCAGCGCGAACGCGGCAAATAACAAGGTCACCACAATCAGAATCGGCACCTCACGTCGAATCAGGCGGAGCTGGATCTTCAGCGGCGCAATCATCGCGGCAATGCCCAGGATCAGGCCAATGTTGGCAACATTACTCCCGAGAATGTTGCCCAACGCGATGCCGGGATTCTGTTTCGCAGCCATCAACGAAGTTGCCATTTCCGGCATCGAGGTCGCAATCGACACCACCGTCAACCCGATCACCACTGGGTTGATCTTAAAATTCGCCGAAATCGCGACCGCACCATCGGTCAACCAATCGCCTCCAAAAGTGAGCGCGAAAAAGCCCACGAGCAAAATAAACAAGAGCGCCCATAGCGGAAAGCTGGAAACCGAAAAGCTGAGAAGTGCGAGTGTCATGGGATCAAAAAAAGCGGCACTGAAAAGTGCACTATTGAGCGCTAGGTAGAAAGCGCGAAACCGAAAGATCTGCGAGAACATTCTGAGTGCTTGACTTGAGAAGTCAAAAAAACACACTGCCGCGTTTTTACATGGCCCCCGGTCTCTAAATCATGGCTCTAGACCTCAAAAATACGCTCAACCTCCCAGAAACCGCTTTTCCAATGCGTGGTAACCTCGTCGAACGCGAGCCCACTCGGATCGAGCACTGGGAAAAACTCGATCTTTACGGCAAAATTCAAGCCAAGAACGCCGCTGGCCCGAGCTTCATTTTGCACGACGGACCGCCGTTTACCAATGGCGACCTGCACCTCGGCCATGCCCTCAACAAGACGTTGAAGGACACCATCTTACGATTCAAGTGGATGCAGGGCTACAACGCGCCATACATCCCAGGCTGGGATAGCCACGGCCTGCCGATCGAGCATAAGGTATCGCGCGAGCTTCAAGAAGAAGGCCGCACCGACTACACCGCCCTGGAAGTTCGTGAAGCCTGCGCCAAGTTTGCCGACAAATACCGCGTCATTCAGCGCGAACAGTTCAAACGCCTCGGCGTATTGGCGGATTGGGACAACGAATACTGGACCATCCACCCAGACTACGAAGCCACTGAGCTCGAAACGTTTGCCAGCTTTGTCGAGCAAGACCTCGTCTATCGTAGCAAGAAGCCAGTTTACTGGTCCATCCCTTGCGCAACTGCCCTCGCAGAAGCCGAAATCGAATACCGCGATCACAAGAGCGTCTCGATCTATGTGAAACTCGCCCTCTCCGCAGAAGCGCTCAAGGCACTTGCGCTCGAAGAGCCAGCGTCGGTGCTGATCTGGACCACCACTGCGTGGACATTGCCTGCCAACATGGCGGTCTCCGTAAATCCGAAGATCGAATACAGCGCTCTCAAAACCAGCAACCAAGGCACGATCATCGTCGCCACGGCACTGCGCGACGCAGTCATCGAAGCCTGCGGCCTCGATGACGTCGAAATCATCAACACTTTCCTCGGCTCCGTCATGGAGAAGCTCGAAGCGCGTCACCCATTCATCGACCGCGCGAGTCCGATCCTACTGGCCGACTACGTCACCACCGAGAGCGGCACTGGTTGTGTCCATACTGCTCCTGGCCATGGTCAGGATGACTATATCACTGGGATCAACAACGGCATCGAAGTCTATTGCCCACTGGATGACAACGGTTGCTACGTCGATGACGGTCAAGTCCCCGCCGAACTGGTCGGTCTCTCCGTCCTCGAAGACGGTAAGATCAGCGATGCGAATCGCGGCGTCCTCAAGATCATCGGCCAAAACGGCTCACTGATCGCCAAGAAGACGATCACTCACAGCTATCCGCATTGCTGGCGCTCGAAGACTCCTGTCATCTTCCGTGCCATGGATCAATGGTTCATCGCGCTCGATAAGAACGGCGACCGCCAACGCGCACTCGACTCACTCAGCGATGTGAACTTCATCCCAGCTTGGGGCGAGAAGCGCATCCGCGCTGCAGTTGAGAACCGCCCGGACTGGTGCATCAGCCGTCAGCGCACATGGGGCGTGCCGATTCCTGCATTTTACAACGAAGACGGCGAAGCGTTTATCGACGCCAACGTCATCCGTGCCATTGCCAAGAAAGTCGCGACAGGCGGCACCAACATCTGGTTTGAGCAAACAGCTGTCGAACTACTTGAAGGCATCACCTTGCCAGCAGGTTGGCCCGCAGCCGATCAACTCAAGTCCGGCACTGACACACTCGACGTGTGGATCGACTCCGGCACCAGCCACCGCGCCGTGCTGCAAAAGCGCGACAACCTCAGCTGGCCCGCAGACCTCTACCTCGAAGGTAGTGACCAACATCGCGGCTGGTTCCAAAGCTCGCTCTGGACGTCCGTCATCGCCGACAAGGCCGCGCCTTATAAGAATCTTCTCACGCACGGTTTCATCGTCAAGGAAGACGGCACCAAGCTCTCCAAGAGCGACGGTGCAGCACGCCCACTCCCAGAATGGATCAAGATCTACGGCGCCGACGTCGTGCGCCTCTGGATCTGCTCGCAGGACTACCGCAACGACGTGCCGGTCTCTGATAAGATCGTGAAGAATGTTTCGAACAGCTACCGAAACATGCGTAACACACTGCGCTTCCAGATCAGCAACCTGTTCGACTTCGACACCGCCACGGATGCCGTGCCACTCGCCGATCTCAATGCGATCGACAAATGGGTGCTCGACGAACTCGCACAACTCGTGCGCAAAGTCACCGAAGCCTACGAAGGCTACGAATTCCACCGTGCATTCAAGGATCTCATCGATCCCTTCTGTGCGAATGTGCTTTCGGCCACCTACCACGACATCCTCAAGGATCGTCTCTATACCTGTGCGCCAAATGATCCGCTTCGCCGCTCCTCGCAAACTGCGATCAGCATCGTCTTTAGCGTCTTCACACGTCTCGTCGCACCACTCGTCCCGCACACTGCCGACGAAGCCTGGAGCTACGCGCAAAACGATAGCGACTTTACCGACGAGCCAATCGCGCTGAGCGACTGGCCCTATGTGGACAAAGCATGGGATCAACCGGAAGTCGCCTCCGACATCCGCGCCCTACGCACCTTCCTCTCAGAGCAAGTCAACGACAGCCTGGAAGCACTTCGCCAAGACAAAGCAATCGGACAAAGCTTGGACGCCAAAGTCACCATCACTGGTTCACCGAGCAATTCTGAATTCGCCCGCCTAAAGCAATACGAGTCCGACTTGCCGGAACTTTTCATTCTTTCGCAGGTCACTGTCGTCGAAGACACAACTGCAACCGAGCTCACAGTCGAAGTCGCGCATGCCGATGGCGTGCGCTGCCCTCGCAGTTGGCGCTGGGTGCCAGAGCTCGTCGAAACCCAGACATGGGGGTCCGTATCTCCACGTTGCGCCGAAGCACTCAAACAAATTTCACAAACCACCAAATAACACCCCAGCTTATCTTTATCAATGACTGACAAAAAGACCAAGGCATCCGCGACCAAAAAGACTGCTAAAAAAGCTGTCAAAAAGACCGTGGCCAAGAAATCCGCAGCAAAAAAAGCACCGGCTAAAAAAGCAACAGCGAAGAAAGCGCCTGCTAAAAAAGCAGTCGATAGTAAGCCATCCGTAAAGAAGGCATCTGTCGCACGCGAAGGTGAAGCCGCAGACAAGAAGGCCACTCCGATCGTCTTCTCGATGGACGATATCGAAGCGCTCGTAGCGACTCGTAAAAAGGAAAAGAAGGCCCAAGCAGAGAAGGCTCCGGCGAAGAAAAAAGTCGTGCCGGTTAAAAAGACGGTCGTCGTCGAAGACAAACCTGTTGAAAAACGTGTGCTCGGCGCTGCCTCACTCGCAGACATTTTAGGATTCAACCCAGCGGAGAAGAAGAAAGTTACTTCGCTCGAAGAAGACTCGATCCCTAAAAAGTGGAAGAAGTATTATAAGCTCCTACTCAACCTGCGCCAGCATGTCAGCGATGAGCTCGACCTCCACACCTCCGACACTCTTAAAAAGGAAGCCCACGACAACAGCATCGAAGACGACTCCGGCACAGATGCATTCGACCGCGACTTTGCACTCAGCCTCGTCTCCAGCGAACAAGACGCCCTCAACGAAGTTGAAGAAGCGATTCTCCGCATCAAAGACGGCACCTATGGCGTCTGCGAAGTCACTGGCGAATCCATCGGCAAAGAGCGCCTCGCCGCTGTCCCGTTTGCTCGCTACTCAATCCAAGGCCAGGCAGAATTCGAGAAGAACCAACGCCGCAAGGTCGATCGCAATGCCGGTGGCCTCTTCGCCGATAGCGCCGACGCTCCAAAAATCGTTTCAGACGACGACGAGTAGTCATACAGACAACACGCCTTCACTTTATTCAAATGGTGCCTTCGATCAGAGGGCACCATTTTTATTAAGATAAGTCACACACACGCACACTCCACTCCACGTTGAACTCAGACACTCCAAGCACCTCCTACAAGCGGTTACTCATCACCGCTCTGATCGTGTTTGCAGTCGATCAGCTCACGAAGATTTGGATTTTCAATACCATGCCGTTGGATAGTTATAACTATAATAACTATACTGATCCAAACGTCATCGAAGTCATCAAAGACTTCTTCTACATCGTCCATATTGGTAACGAGGGCGCGGCATGGGGTATGTTCTCCGGACACGGAGAAATCCTCGCCCTATTCGCTTTGATTGCACTCAGTGCGATCTACAAGTTCCGCCACGCACTCGAACTCTACCGCACGCCGATGCAATTCGCATTCGGCCTACTCATCGGCGGCGTGCTCGGCAATCTGGTTGATCGCTTGGTGCATGGCCATGTGATCGACTTCCTCGACTTTCACTTCGCATTCACCATTCCTTGGGTGCTGCCCACTGGCCGCTACCCCGCATTTAACGTCGCCGACTGCGGCATCGTGATCGGTGTCTTCACCTACATCACCTTGAGCTTCTTTCAGCCGGATCCCGCTAAAGAAATCGAGCGCGCAAAATAGGCGGACAACAAAGCACTCATGGGGATTCGCCATGGGTTGATACATTCCATATGAAACATATACTCTTCACTCCCATTTACCAAGAACGCGTCTGGGGCGGCACGAACTTCGACAGCAAACTCGGGCGCACCTTGCCTGCCGATAAAGTCATTGGCGAGAGCTGGGAAATCGTCGACCGCCCTGAAGCGCAGTCGACGACTCGCACAGGAAAAACCATCCGCGAACTCATCGCCGCCGACGCCGAAGGCATCATGGGCGCAGGCTGGTCCGCCGAGCGCCCCTTCCCCATCCTGGTGAAATGGCTGGATTGCCAAGAAAAACTCAGCCTGCAAGTCCACCCGCCCGCCGACATCGCGCCAAGCTTGAAGGGTGAGCCAAAAACGGAAAGCTGGTATATCGCCGATGCCGCACCACACGCCACACTCATGGCTGGCCTCAAAAAGGGTGTCACGCGCGAAGCCTTCGAAGCAGGCCTCGCCAACAACAATCTCGAACCGTTGGTGCACACCATCTCCGTCAAAGCCGGCGAATCCATTTTCATCCCCAGTGGCCGTATCCACGCCATCGGCGGCGGCAACCTGATCCTGGAGATCCAGCAAAACTCCGACACCACCTACCGCGTTTATGACTGGGGTCGTGTGGGCCTCGACGGCACTCCACGTGAGTTGCACATCGAAGCGTCACTCAAGAGCTCGGACTTCAACGATTTCGAACCAGACACGATTAAGCCCGACGGCAGCGATCAAGTGCTCGCCCAGAGCGACGTCTTTGACCTTCGTAAATGCGCACTCAAGAGCGGCGAAAGCATCACTTTCAGCTCAGGCGCACCACGCATTCTCAGCGTCGTTACCGGTCAACTGATCGAAGCAGACGGAGCCACACTCACACGCGGAGACAATGCACTACTACCAGCCGCATTCGACTTCAACTACACCGCTAGCTCAGACTGCGAAATTCTGATCACCGAAAACTTTGCTTAGTCTAAGTCTTCGAATCATTGAATTCAGGATCGACCGACAGTTGCCACTGAATGGTGCCCAGCTGGCAGACTGCAACACTCACACAGGGCAATTGGATCTCGCACCTACCCGCGCCAATGCGCGATACGTGCAGCGACTTGCTTCGGCCCCGGCATGCCGGGCTTTTCACGCGCATCGAGCGCACGCTTCAAGTCAAATACAGAGTTCCAATCCTCACCCAACTGCGGGTGGATCGACGCGACTTGATCGTAAGGCAATTCATTGAGCGGCGTATCGAGCTTTTCCGACAGACCGACCAAGGCTCCCACGACGTGGTGTGCTTCGCGAAACGGCACTGCACGTTCAACCAAATAGTCCACCACGTCCGTAGCAAGCAGCGCAGGATCGGCCACCGCTTGCGCACAACGCGCTTCGTTGGCACGCACACCCACCATACAGGCAGCGACACAGTCCAAGATCAGCTGAGTCTGATCAAAGGAATCAAACACCGGCGGCTTATCTTCCTGCAAGTCGCGGTTATAGGTCAGCGGCAGGCCTTTGACCATCGTCAGTAGCATCTGCAAATTCCCACTCAAACGCGCGGACTTACCACGAATCAACTCAAAAGCATCCGGGTTTTTCTTCTGCGGCATCAAGCTCGAACCCGTCGTAAACGCATCCGGCAAATGCACAAAGCCAAACTCCGCACTGCTCCAGAGAATAAAGTCCTCCGATAGACGCGACAGGTGCACCCCAATCGTCGCACAGACCGAAGCAAAACTGATAAAGGCATCACGATCACTCACCGCATCCATGCTGTTTTGCGTGATCTTCGGATTGCCGTCCGCATCTACAAAGCCCAGCTCCTTCGCCACAAACTCGCGGTCAATCGGCAGCGTCGTGCCAGCAATCGCACCAGAACCGAGCGGGCACACATTCGCCTCCTCATACACATCAGCCATCCGCTTGCGGTCGCGGCCAAACATTTCCACATACGCCAACAAGTGATGTGCCATCGACACCGGCTGTGCGCGCTGCAGGTGTGTGTAGCCGGGAATAATCACCGTCTGTGTCCGATCCGCCAGATCCACCATCGCCGCGATCACCGCTGAGAGGGAAGCATCCAACTTTACACAGGCATCCTTAAACCACAAGCGCATATCCGTCGCCACCTGGTCGTTACGGCTACGCGCCGTATGGAGTTTCGCCGCAGCAGGCACACGCAGAGTCAGCGCCTGCTCAATATTCATGTGCACATCTTCCAGCGCCATGTCCCACTCAAATTGCCCCGCTTCCACTTCGGCAAGAATCGCGTCCAACCCACCGCGGATCGCATCGCGCTCCTCAGCAGTAATAATACCGACATGCGCCAGCATCGCGGCCTGTGCCTGACTGCCCTGCACATCAAATACTGCGAGGCGTTGATCGAACGAAACCGATTCGCCGATGCGTAGCATCAATTCCGCAGGTCCTTCCGAGAACCGCCCACCCCAAGTCGCTTGTTTTTGTCCGTTTGCCATAGTGGCGCAGACTGTTCCCGCCCGCCCCGCATTTGGCAAATCTAAAGCGACTCTCACTACCACTCTCACTCGCCGAAGGCGTTACTGACCGAAGCCTGATACACCTGGGCGAAAACCAAAGGGGTCAAACGCAAGATATAAAGATTTGACCGCACTCCCCGACTCGCTGTAACTTTGCCGAATGCCACGCAAAGAACGTATTGAATATCCGGGAGCGATTTACCACGTGATCAGTCGCGGGAATTACCGCAAAAACTTATTCACGGCTGAGACGACGGGGGCTGCGTTTGAGAGGACGATCTTCGAGGCGGTTGAGCGCTGCGGGTGGAAGTTGCACGCCTATGTGATCATGAGTAACCACTACCATTTGGCGGTGGAAACGCCGGAGCCGAACTTGGTGGACGGGATGCGCTGGCTACAGAGCACCTTTGCGACGCGCTTCAACCGATCCCACAATGAGCGGGGGCATGTCTTCCAGGGGCGCTACAAATCGATCCTGATCAATGAAGACAGGCCATTGCTCGGGTTGATCAACTACATCCATTTAAATCCGGTGCGCGCGAAGCTTTGCACGGTCGATGAGCTCAAGGACTATGCATTGTCCAGCTACCCGAAGTATTGGAAGCGCAAGAGGCCTGAAGGGCTGGATCGCACGACGCTACTCTCGCTCTGCGACTTGCCCGACACGTTGGCTGGGATGCGAAAGTATGAAACACACCTGAAGCTGCAGGATGAGGCGAATCCACGAAAGCGTGAAGCCCTGGCGAAGCAATATTGCCGAGGGTGGTTTCTAGGGAGCCCGAAAGCCAAAAAGGATCTGGCAAAAGATTTAGCGGAATCAGCTCCGATGGTGAATTGGGAGGGCATCGATTTAAGGAAGCTGAACGAAGTGCGCTGGGAGCAGATCGTGCAAGCCGAACTGAAACGCCTAAAGAAACAGGAATCTGCTATTGCCCAAGATTCTAAAGGCGCAGACTGGAAGGTGGCCATCGCCAAACGCTTACGAAAAGAGACGACAGCAAAGAATCCATGGATCGCTGAGCGCCTACAAATGGGGCACCCAAATTACGTCAGCAATCTAGTGAATAAAGCATAAATCTTTAGATTTTGCGTTTGACCCCTTCAAATAAAACCACCTGAAATCCCAAGCTCTGCCGTCATGTTGATTAGTCTCTTGGGTTATATTGCGCTTATTACGGTTGCGTGGCTGTGTTCCACTGCTCGAACAAAGATCAATTGGCGGACCGTCCTCGGCGCGATTGCCATCCAATTTGCATTCGGTGCATTGGTGCTCTACGTGCCGGCAGGCAAGGTCGCGCTGACCTGGCTCTCTGAGCTGGTCGCCACGATCATCGCGTATGGCGACGACGGCATCGGCTTTCTGTTTGGCGGGTTAAGTGATCCATCGCAGAGTCTGGGCTTCATTTTCGCATTTAAAGTGCTGCCGGTGATCATCTTTTTCTCGTCACTCATTTCGGTGCTCTACTATCTGCGCGTGATGCCGGTCGTGGTCCAATGTCTAGGCGGAGGGATTCAAAAACTACTCGGCACGAGCCACGCGGAGTCACTGAGCGCAACGGCTAATATCTTCGTCGGCCAAACCGAAGCGCCGCTCGCGATCAAGCCCTACCTCGCACGCATGACGCGGTCGGAATTTTTCGCGGTGATGGTGGGCGGCATGGCCTCGATCGCAGGCAGTGTGCTGGCGGGCTATGCGGCGATGGGCATCGAGCTCAAATACCTACTGGCAGCGTGCTTTATGGCAGCGCCCTCCGGTCTACTATTTGCCAAGCTTCTGATTCCGGAAACGGAAACGGCCGACAACAGCTCGCTGCCTGAAGATCCAAGTGATAAGCCGGCCAACGTGTTTGATGCCGCCGCGGGCGGTGCCTCTGACGGCATGCGACTGGCGCTCAACGTCGGCGCGATGCTCCTCGCATTTATCGGGCTCATCGCATTGCTCAACGGTGCGCTCGGTTGGGTCGGTGGACTCTGCGGATACGAGGCGCTGAGCTTGCAACTCCTGCTGGGATGGGTCTTCAGCCCGGTCGCGTGGTTGCTCGGCATCCCGTGGGAGCAGGCGAGGATCGGCGGCTCGTTTATCGGCCAAAAACTGGTGGTAAATGAATTCGTCGCCTTCATCGAATTCGGCACAGTGCGCGACGCGCTGAGCACCCGCACGCAGGGCATCATTACCTTCGCACTGTGCGGATTCGCGAACTTTTCTTCGATCGCGATTCTACTGGGCGGGCTCGGTAGCCTCGTGCCATCGCGTCGTGCGGAGATCGCACAGCTCGGACTCAAAGCAGTGCTCGCGGGCACGCTGGCCAATCTATCCAGCGCAGCAATTGCAGGCATGCTAATTCAGTAAATTACGTGTATTAATAACAGGCAATAAACACACCAGCTCATTGGACAGCTGCGCCCCTAAACGACAAGTTTCCAAGTCTAGGCAATTACCCGATGCCACCCCACCCGATCACCTAATAACCCAACCATCGATGGATACGTTAACTCCAACATACAAAGAACCGAACGCCCGCGTTAGCTGGGAGACCCTGCATGCTCAAATCGGTTCGGTCAAAAGCAACATCTCGTTTAAAGAACTGTCCGAGGCAAAGAGTGAAAACATCTTCGTCCTCAACACACATCGACAGATCGTATTCATCACCCGTAGCTGCTTGGATATATTCGGCATCGAAGATCCTGCGGTCGCTTACGCCTGCCGTCCGGGAGAAATGATGCAATGCTACCACGCACAAGCAAACGGCTGCGGCGAATCGGACGCATGTAAACTGTGCGGCGCCTTTCAAGCTGCCCTCGCCTGCCTGCAACACAACACGGGAAGTCAGCGCTTTCACCTTAAGCAAAAAGACAGCCGCAAAACCATTCACTTCACCGTCCACACCGAGGCAATCACCCTAAAAGGTGAACTCTTCATGATGATTTCGTTGATCAAGGAGTAGCAAACCACTACACCAACAGCTCTTCGGCATGCGCGCGGGCTGACTCGGAATGACGGTCACCAAGCATACGAGACAACTCGCTCAAACGCGCCTCACGACTCTCGTGAATCGGGCCGATGGAGACCGTGGTCGAGTCATCATCCTGCGACTTGGTTACGACGAAATGATTCTGCGCGAGTGAAGCGACTTGCGGCAAGTGCGTCACACAGAGCACCTGATGCCGACCGGAGAGCCGCGCCAATTCGGCACCGACCGCGCGTCCGACTTCGCCGCCGACATTGGCATCCACTTCATCAAAGACGAGCAACGGCGTGGCATCCGCCTCGGCGAGCACGGTCTTGAGCGCGAGCATGACACGGGCGGTCTCACCGCTGGAAGCGATCTTGTTGAGCGGCAACAGATCCTGCCCCGCATTCGGTGCAAATAGAAAACCGCAGCGGCTGTCGCCAAATTCTTGGAGCTCCGGTTCGGCGATCATCTCGATCTCGAGCCGTGCTTTTTTAAAGCCCAAGGCGTGCAACAAGAGCGCGGCTTTTTCTGCGAGCGCCTGGGCAGCTGTTTCGCGCGCCTTGCGCAGCTTCGTGGCGTCTTTACGCAGCGCCTTTTCCTGCTTGGCCGCGGCGTTGCGCTTGGCCTTCAACGTGCCTTCGATATCGCCCTGCACGGCCAACTTCTGTGCCAACTCCTCGCGCTTCACGATCACCGCTTCGACACTGCCGCCATACTTGCGGCGGACTTCTTGCCAGAGGTTCATTCGCTCGGTGGTCGCCTCGACCGCTTCAGCGTCGAATTCAAAATCACTGGCGAGCCGGCCAGTCTCTTCACCGAGATCCTGCATTTCGATCAACAAACTGCGGGCACGCGCCAGCAGTGGCTCAGAATCGGTATCAAGCGACACCAACGACTCGTAGTGGCCAACGACCCGATTGAGCTGTTCGCACAGCCCTTGATCCCCAGATAGCCCCTCGGAGCAATCGGCAGCGAGTGTCACGAGATCCTGCCCACTCGACATACGGGTATAATCACGCTCCAGCGCTTCAATCGATTCCTCGGACACATCGACACTATCGATCTTGTTGATCTGCTTACGCACGAAATCGATCTCGTCCTCGTCTAGGCGTTCGCCAGACTCGAGATTCGCGATTTCTTT
>Ga0209533_1004134_pt1 | contig 12684 bp, 15 predicted proteins | sample COG_04_FD_184748 | JGI IMG/M metagenome (GOLD analysis project Ga0209533, IMG submission 184748) | Pelagic Microbial community sample from North Sea - COGITO 998_met_04 (SPAdes) (version 2) | ecosystem: Environmental > Aquatic > Marine > Neritic zone/Coastal water | place: Helgoland, sampling... | reverse complement strand
GTATGAATCACAATAAAATTTCATTATTATATTAATTAAGTTATAATTCATGTTGATTATATAAACTAATTTTTTATCAAGTTATTTTGACTGGCAGGATGAACTAACGTTCTATTATTAAATAACATTAACATTATTTCTTCTTTAATTTTATTTAATACAACATTTTTTTCTTTTTTCTCTAGATATCTTTCAAATTTTTTCATTATTATTGGATAATTTATTCCATTTTCTATCCAATCTTCTACTTTATCTTGAATTAAACATTCTTTATCATTTATCATATCCTCTATTACTTCTTCTCTACTTTGTGTATCCCAATTTTCACCATTATATACCATTATATAACCATTTTTTAGATTTGAAATATAAATATTATGATTCTCAGGGTTTTTTGGATTCAAGTGAATCATTTTTATTAATTGAGGTACACACATATTACTATGTTGCATACAATTTATAATATCCTTTTCTCCTAGAATACTTAAATCAGTATCTTTATAAGCTAATAATTTTATATTATTCTGAATATTTTGAGTTATATTATTACTATTATTTATTCCTGCTTTCTTTATTAATTCATCTATTTGTTTATCACGTTTTTCTAATTCTTTTTTGAAATCTTTTAATTGATCTTTTATTTGATCATCTTTTTCTCTTAATTGATTATTTAATAATTTTACTAATTCATTCATAGTTTCTTTTGCTTCTTCATTTTGTTTTTTATCTTTACAGCATTTATAATGTTTATTTAAATTACTTTTAGTAGAATATATCTTATTACAATACTTACATTTTATTTTTTTTGTATTATTTATACAATTTATGGATTCTTTTGGATCATTAATGGAATTTATGGATTCTTTTGGATCGTTTTTGGATTTATTTTTATTTTTAAAATATTCTTTATAGTTTTTACCAGATAATATTGGTTCTTTAATATCATCTAAATTAATATTCATTATTATGGGTTTACATATTGTTTTACGACCAAAATGTATTTTCATTTTGGTTTTGTCATTAATGGTGTATCCGCACCGGTAACATTGATAATTCATTATTTATTATAATAATCTATATATATTATTTTTACTATTTAATCACTATTTAATCACTATTTAATTACTATTTTTATTTATTATTCACTATTTTTAATAATAATATCATTAAATCAACTAATATAAATACTATATAATCACTATTTTAGATGTATAAAATAGTGATTATTATTATAATAAGATAAAAAGAGGGGGGGGGGGAATTTAAAAATATCAAAATTCATTTTCGTTTTTTTTAATTTAAAATAAAATATATTTTAAAATGAAACTTTTAAGACGGTTAACTTTAACATTTACATTTTAATATTTTCATGGACGATAAAAAAATTGATAATATATATATTAAAACTATTATATTAAATATAATAGTTTATTAATGAGTTTTTTACGAAAATATTATTATTGTAACCCTAATTTATGTACAATAATTCGATATTTAGTTCGATATGATAATTTATCAGAAAATGATATTAATAAATTTCTGATAAAAGTGAATGTTGCTAAAATAAGTGATAATAAAGATAAATTAAATGATGCTTTTAATAAATTAATAAAAATTCAATTAAAAAATGCAGATGGAATAAATTTTATAATTTCAAATATACCAAAAGTAGGTATTAGTAAATATGATAATAAATCAATATCTGTGAATAAAAAATCTATTAAAGATACTATGCAATGTTTTGGTGATGTAAAAAAAGTAGATATTCATAATAATAATGCTTATATATGGTTTAATAATAATAAAGAGGATGTCAAAAAAATTCATAATCTATTAAATAATATGCAAATGGGAGAAAATATTATTTCTACATATATTGCCTAAATAATGTTATTAAATGCGAGAAAAAATAAAATATATAATTCTTTAAAAAATTAAAATAAGTGCAAGAAATAACATTATTAGTTTCATATTTTAATATATTCTTATCTAATTCAATTTCCATTTCCATAATAGTAATAAAATTTGGATTAAATAAGAAAGAGAAATGATTTTCTAATTCTTTATAAAATTTAATATTTTTGGATAATTTAATTATTAATGATATAAGTTTAAGAGATGCAGCTTGTTCACAAATCAATAAAATAGAATTATCAGGTTTTATTTTTAATAATTTACATTTTATTAAAAATAATTCGAGTTTTCCGAATGGTTCATTTGCTTTTGCAATTTTTACAAAAAGCTTAGAAATATAATTTTCTAATGTATTATTTAGAATATAATCATATTCATCTAATCCATAAATAAGCATATTTATTGATAAAGTAAATATATATTTAATATCTAAGTTCTTAGATTTGCAACTAGAAATAAAAAGTAAAATATCATTGGTGTGTTTTGTCATTTATTGCAGGAATCTTTGAAATTATTATAATTATAATGTATAACATTAAATTATAATATTTCAATTTTTTTATTTAATTTATATCTTAAAAAGATAATTGAAACTCTGTATATTTTCTGTGTAATTCTGGGTTAATATTCCAAAAAATGTTTATTTTTTTTGAATTATTCATTTGTAATGTTGCATATTTTTTTCCATAATTGTTTTTGAAATTTATTATTTCTTGTTTCTGTTTTTGTTGAAGTTGCATAATTTCTTGTAAATATAATGTTTGAGTTTCTTGAGGGTTTTGAGAGTTATTATACAGAATAAAATACATTTTTTCTATATTTTTTAATTCTTCTAAATGTTTGTTCTTAATATCATTTTCTTTTTCAGAATAATCTAATTTAATTTTTAAATAAGATTGATAAAGAGTATCATCAAATTGTTTCAATTGTTTAATACATCTTTGAAACAATAATTCAGGCGATTCTTGGTCATTCTCTAAAATTATATTTTGTTGTATTTTAGAGGGGGTTGTGTATCGATAAGATTTTTTCCTTACTAATACGTTAGTAAGAGTATTTTTACAACAAACATTGGAAAGTATCTTTAATGAACTAAATCTATTTTTTTTCATTGATAAAATGAAAAAAATAATATAAATATAAATATAACCATTATTATAATTTAATTTTTCAATTTTTATAAAAAAAATTATAGGAAATAAATTTTTAAAAAAATTTATTTCCTGTAATTCTAAAAAACTCATTTTCGAATTTTTCATTTGTTTTTTGTATTATTTTTTTTGTATTATTTTGAAATTGAGTATTTTCTGTCATATGATTGCTTATGATCATTCTATATAAATAATTATTTTCTAATATTTTATTATTTTTTGATTGTTTTTCTTTGGTGTTTTGATGGAAATTTAATACCTGCTGAAACTGATTACTTTTAATATTCATTAGTTGACTTTCAAATTGTATATTCAGAGAATCAATTTCTTTTAAATATTTTTCTTGAAGTAATTGTATAATATTATGGTTAAATTCTGTAGTAGTTTTTACACCTTCAAATATTTTAGGAGTTTCTTGTTGTGGTATATTAAAATCGTCATTGTGTTCTTTATATTTTCGTTTATTTTGAGATGGTAGTTCATTCGTATTATTGGTATCGTGTTCTTTATATTTTCGTTTATTTCGAGATGGTAGTTTAATAGTATCATTGAGTATTTTCTGAGAAGCCATGTAATTTTTTTTTAAATATTATAGGTGAATTTGTATCACAAAATTACAAAAACTATAACATATTGATTAATAATACAGAAATTATTCATACCTATTATAACTTTTATTTTCAATTTTATTTTCAATTTTATAGGTGGAGGCGTACCAGTAAGATTGTAAATCTTGCAGTTCTTATGATATTTCCGTCGCAGGGGGAGAAAAATATTTATTTCGTATAATTGTAGATAAAGCATATTAATATATTCTGGATAAAGCATATTAATATATTCTGGAGAGTGATCGATATTTTGTTTGATGACTAACAATAATAATGATTTTTATTTCTAATATTTTTATATACGTGTTTGATACAGATTAAGAGCTATATAAAAATTGAAAATAATAATAATTCAAGATAAAAAAATAACTTAATTAAATAAATTAAGTTAAATAAGTTAACTATGAGAAGTATAATTATATATTATTATAACTTAATTTATTTATTTTTTTGGCCGGATAAATGTACAATTTGTTTAGATAAAATAAATTGTACAAATAAATACAAATTAGAATGTGGTCATGTTTTTCATACTACATGTATAATGTCTTGGTTTCGACAAAAGAAAGATACTTGTCCATATTGTAGAAGTAAAGGAAATATATCAATAGTTCATGAAACTAATAATCCTAATAATCGTAATAATATTATAGAAGATTGGGAGTCTAATCAACATGTAATAGATTTTCGTGGTTCTTCTAATCCAACAAAAAACCAAATAATTGAAGCATATTATATCCGTGATATAAATATGAATCTTTCTATTGATGATTGTTTTGAATCTTGTACAAGAGGGATGAGTTGTAATCCAGATACATTTAAAAATCAAATAGTTTGTGAGTTTAAAAGAATAAATGAAATGAAGTTTAAACAATTCTTACATTCTTCAATTGAATTAGATAATGAACATGATAATGAATTTAATATTACCGTGAATATTTCACAATATATATCAACTAATTTACAATCTAATAAATTTAAAGATAAATTAAAAATGTATAATGAAATGAAAATAATGAAAGATAATAATAATCATAAAGGAATTTATAGTTTAATTGATGTAAATAATTTATTAGCACTTGGGTGGTAGATGATTATAATTTTTTATTAATATATTAATAAAAAATTGATTTAATTTTTTATTAATAAATTATTTTAAAAAATTATAATCATGGATATAGAAATTGATTCAGAAATTGATCTAGAGCTAGGTCTTCCTCATCCAATATATATAAATAATAATGAAATTTCATATAATAGAATATATATAGAAAATTTTTTATTATTTATAAAAAAATATAAAAATTATTATAATGATTTTTGGTGGAATAATAATTAAAAAATAATGTTATTTAAGAATGATATTGAATTGTCTATAATATTTACTACAAGTAATAAATATACATTATTTGAGTATAAAATAAAGATAGGTTTTATATTAATTCTTCAATTCTAAGTAATCTATTGTACTTAGCAACTCGTTCACCTCTAGCAGGTGCACCTAATTTTATATATTTAGCACCTATTGCTACAGATAAATCTGCTATTAATGTATTATTTGTTTCTCCCGATCTATGAGAGACGATTATATCACAATTATTTGTTTGCATTAGTTTAGCAGCATTTACTGCTTCAGTTATAGTTCCAATTTGATTAACTTTTAATAATAAACTATTAGCCCATTTTTCCTGCAACCCTAATTTAACTAAATTAGGGTTAGTTGTAAATAAGTCATCACCTACTATCATTAATTTATCACCACATAATTCAGTAAATTTAATCCATCCTTTATAATCTTTTTCATCAAAGGCATCTTCAATACTTTTAAGTGCGGGATGTTTTATAATTAAATCTTGATAATATTTAATTAATTGATTTGATGATATAAATTTATTTTCTTCTATTTCGTATAATTTAGTTTTTTTATCATAAAATTCACTTGCAGCACAATCCAATGCTAATGTAATATCACTACCTAATTTCAAATTTGAAATTTTAACTGCTTCTTCAATAATATCTAAAGCTTCGTCTGGTGTATTTATATTAGGAGCAAAACCTCCTTCATCCCCTAAATTTGTTGAACTAGGACCATATTTTTTTTTTAATAAGTTTTTTAAATTATGATATATATTAAATACATATTCTGTTCTTTTGGCGAATGATACCTTATCAGTTGGCATTATCATAAATTCTTGTATTTTTAATTTTCCTCCTGCATGTTTTCCTCCATTTAAAATATTTACCATTGGTATCGGCATCGAAAATTTGTTTGTATATTCATATATATTTGCTAAATGCTTAAACAACTCTAAATTACTTAAATTAGCACCCGCATCTGCTAATAAAAATGATACCGCTGTAGTAGTATTACCACCTAATTTAGTTTTTAATTCTGTACCATCTAAAAACATTAATTGAGCATCACAAATTTTTAGATTTTTAATAGTTTTCACATCTAAATACATTTTTGTATTTAATATATTAATATTATTTAATGCATTAAATATACTTTTCCCCATAAATAAATGTAAATTACCATCTCTTAATTCAATTGCTTCATTTGATCCTGTAGAAGCTCCTGATGGAGAAGTACCTCTGCCTATTAATTTTTTATTTTGTAATAAATCCACTTCAATAGTAGGATTGCCTCTACTATCTAATATTTGTCTTCCATGGATCTGATAATCATTCATAAAACAATAATTTGTTATATTTGGATAATATATAAACATTGGTTTAGCAGTTGGAATTTCAAAATGATTAATAACATCAATACTAAAAACCTGTAAAATAACTAATAATGCTCTAATAGAATTACCATGAGCAACTATTAATACTTTTTTATTATTGTCTAATTCAGGTTTAATTTTATTATAAAAAAATTCTGAAACTCTGTTTATTACGTCTAATAAATTTTCTCCATTAGGTGGTTTTACATTTACACTTCTTCTCCATAATTGTACTTGTTCTTCTCCGAATTTTTTAACAACTTCTTTTTTATTTTGACCAGTTAAATCTCCGTAATTTCTTTCATTAAGAGCAGATGATTTAATTATATTAAACTCTTGTTCTAAAGTATTTTTTATAATATTGCATGTTTTATTGGCTCTCAATAAATTACTTGTAAATGCTATATCAAAATTTCCATACAACTTATTAAAACAATTTTGTGCTTCTAATACTCCATCTGGTGTTAAATCTACATCTTTAAAACCAGTAAATAGATTTAATTTATTCCATTCACTTTCTCCATGTCTAACAATTACTAATTGCATATTAAATAATGAATTATAAAAAAAAATATATGACTAATATAATAATAATTTAATAATCTAATGTGAATATATATTGATTATATGTAATATAATATTTATACTTGTAGTAAATGTTATCATTTGAATTATCAAGTTAGTATGTGTCAATTGTAGTTTTATATTTTTAATATTATTTTCTTCTAATTGGCTACGAAGTGATTTAATTTCTTTCCAAAGTTCAACTCTTTGAACTTTTGCTTGTTTTTCTTTAAAAATTAATTCATCTAAATTTAAAGAAGGATTCTTCCAATAATAATTAGTAACTTTACTTACAAAACTATCAGACATTACAAAATGTTTTTGTTGAGCTTTTGTTTTTAATTCAAACTCATCCCATAACTCCCAAAAGTTAATTGTAAATGTTTCTTTTTTTTCTGTAAAGTTAATATTAAGTGTACCTTTTTGATTTGGAATACCATTTGAAATATTATTTGCTTGAATTGTTATATTTCCATTAGTACAATAAAATGTACCAGCTCCGTCATATTCACCTTCTTCAAATTCTCCAGAATATTTTTTGGTATGAGGATATTTGTTATAATATAATGTACCTTCACCGTTTGGTACACGGGTTGAAACCATTACTGTTTCAACATCGTCTTGGTCATCTTGGTTATACAATACTTCACCAACATACATAAGTCTTCCATTTGGATAATATTCTGATTCATATTTAGTATTTATTAGATTATTTAATTTACTTTTAAAATCAGAATATGCACTATTACTACTTTCATCAAACATAATTGTATAATCATAATAAATATTTTTAGAATATTCATCTTTAAATGTAATAACACATTCTCTGTTTTTATCTATAAAATCAATTTCTGCAAAATTTTTTGTAATAAATTTTGTAAACAAGATAGTATTATTTTCATTGTTCTCATTTTCATGGGAACGTACTGAAATAGTAGACACATAAGTACCTCTACATGCAGGTCTTAATTCAACATATCCATCTTCTGATGGCGAATTTTTAAATTTGTTAAACTTAATAATATATTGAGTACTCATTTTTATATAATAAAAATTAATATATTAAGATATATTAATTTCATTTTTTTTAATATTCAATTTTTATATCACTAGATAAATTATAGAGTTTATTCAATATATATTCTAATCCGATTAAACAACCTTGTTTTTCTTTTATTTCTATATTAGAACTCCAAAATGAAGATACAAAATCTAAATATGTATCTTCCTTAATTGAAATTAAAAAATTTTTTATATTATTACATCCATAATCTCTTTCAAGATTACAATCTCTTAATTTTACTGAATTACTTTGTTGTAAATCATGAAATTTATCTGATTTATTTCCTAAAACGGATACTGGAATATTTGGTGCAATTTTTTTAATCTGTTCTAACCATTTAGAAATATTATCTTTACTTTTATTTTCTGTAACATCGTATAAAAGTAATACACCATCTGCTCCTTTTAGATAAGCATCTCTTAATTTACCACCTCTATTTTCTTGTCCAGCAGTATCCCATAGATCAATTTCAACATAACCAGCTGATGTTTTAATAGATAATCGTTCGAAATCAAAATTATCAGTAGCTTTATATTTTTTTGGAAATTTATAATCTTTATTTTTTAATTTAACCAATTTATCAAACATTGTTGATTTACCAATACATCCATTACCTAATAATACAATTTTATGTGAACCTTCCAAAGTAGAGACATTATTTATTTCAGAGTATCCACGCTTCATTTTTTTAAAATTAAACTCTTATCAATGTATATAGTCAATATATCAATTTTATATCAATTTTATATCAATTTTATATCAATTTTATATCAATTTTATATCAATTTTATATTAATTAATATTATGTGATATCAACTGCTATGTCCCGGCGCCGAGCCCGTGGTATTTTTACTGTTAATTGTTTATATTTATTTATATCAAATTTTTGATGTAAATCATTTATTATTAATAAATTTGGTATATTTTTTGTAGGTGATAATTCCATAGCTTTTTCTGTTATGGCTTCGTTTATATTATTAATTTCAGATGACTGTTCAGTTATTAAGTTATTACATGTATTACATAAAATTATGTAATTTTTTTTATAACAACATTTTGAACAAAATATATTTATACAATGTTTACACATATATTTTCGTCTTATAAATGCGAATTGTTTATTGCAATTATTACAACTATTACATTGTTTAATCATTTAATATATTATTATAAAATATATTAAATAATAATTGCATTATTTTCATCCATATTTTATATATATTATTATTATATATTAATGAATGAAAATTCTATTAATAATAACAATAATATAATATTAAATAAAAACATAGATGTATCAGAAGATGTAAATATTGATAAAAAATTAGAAAATAATATTTCTAGCCCTTCTGATATACTAATAAGATCTAGGTCCTCACAGTTCTCTCGATACGGTATTGTCTATAATATTAATTCAGATAGTAGTGAATCAGAAGATAATAATTTAGATTCTGATAATTTAGATTCTGATAATTTTCATTCTGATAATTTTCATTCTGATAATTTAGAAAGTAATGAAAATAATGAATTATATAAAAATGATTTTAATTTGGATCTCAATAATTTAGCAGATAATGATAATAAAAATGAAATATATAAATTAGAAAGTAATAATAGTAGTAATTTATATGAAATTAATCAAGAATATATATCAATAAAATTACCTCTGGGTAAATATAAAATATTATGTGAAAATAATTATATAGATGATATATTAGTTAATGACAATCAAATTTATTTTGAAAATTCTAAATTTGAATATATATGGGATGGAGTAAAATATTCACATAATAAAGATACTAAAGATAATTTAATAATATGTGAAAGTCATCATTCTGATATATATTTTATTAAAGATATATATTGTATTAATAATTGTATATTTGATATAACTGCTCATCGTTATTCAGATTCTGAACCTAAAAAAAAATCACGTTGTTTATCATTTTTACATTTTTTTAAATCATCGACTAATCTGCATAAAAAAAAAAAATAAAATAAAATAAAATATTTGAGGTATTACCCTGCATTAAAAAATTGATAATTCAATATATAAATATTTATTTACTTTAATGATATTTAATATGAAAAGCAATGGAAGAATTTTGCTAAAACGCGGCAGAGAGATACATGGGAGACCTCTATCTGTGACACCGCCTCTTACACTACATGTGTCTGATTCAAGAACTTGTATAGAAGATATGAGGATTAAAGAAGATGAAAAAAAACAACTGATTCAAGAAGGACGTTATAGAATGTTTAATATGTCATTAAAAAAACAAGATTGCGAACATGAATGGAACTTAGAAGAATATGAAAAGAATTGTATTGAAAAATATGAGAATGAATATCCATGTGACGAATCATATGAAGGAGTTGCACAATGGTGTATTTGTTATAAATGTCGTCCTATATGGCATTCACAAGCTGGCGGAGTTATATATAAAGCAAAAGAAGAAAATAATAATTTTTTGGACCTTCATAATATGATAAGAGAAGATTCCAAACGTGAAAGAAAACGTTTAAAAACTCTAAAACAAGAACAAGATAAAGAAAAAGAAAGAAAAAAAGAATTTAAACAAAATATGAAATTGCAAGAAATGGAATATCGTGGATTTTTAATTAAACAAAAAAATAAAGAAAGAGAAACGATAATAAAAGAATCTGGATGGAAACAAAATATATCAAAAAAATCAGGAAAGATATATTGGTTTAATTCCAGAGAATCTAAATGGGACAATGAAATAGATGTTAAATATGATCATTGGTTAGAATTCTATTGTTACAAATATGATAAACAATTTTGGTATAGTCATAAAACAAAAGAAAAAACATGGAATAATCCTAATTTATAGCTCCTTAGGCTAAAGGTGTGAGGAGTGATATTGATTTTTTTTTGCAGTTATTCAGATATATTTTTAATTTATATTTTTAATTTAATTTTTATATTACCTAACTTAATGTAAAATAATACTTAAAAATATACATAATACCATATTATATAATAAATAATGGTTAATGATACCCCAAAAGTTAAAATCTTAACTATTGGTCGTAGTATTGCAACTTTATGTTGCATTTGTTATGTATGGTCGCTTCCTTTGTTAGCAAAAGTGGGCTTTGCTCAAAAGGGACAAAATTCTCTATCTGGATTTATAGCTAATCCTCAAGCAACTGGAGCCCTTGCCATGGTATCATTCGTTCCCATAGTTATGATGTGGGAATATCAAGATATAATTATTAATTTAAGAAAACTTGACAAAAATATTAAAAATAAATTAAATTATTCTATTAGTATGTTTCAGTTATCTTATGGATTATTTCTAACTTGTACAGATGGATTTGCACCTAGTTGGCTACATATGACTACAGTTATTTGTTTTGGTACATCATGTATAATTCATTCTATTTTAATTTTACGTTATATAGAATTTACTAAAATTAGTAAAATGTTATTACAATTAGGAATATTTACATTTTTGATATTACCTTTTGTTCCAGGACTTTATTTTTGGGCAATTGAATGTGTAGGTTTTAGTATAATGATGATATTTACACCTTTAGAATGTTATTTTCTTCATACTAATTTCGAACTTTATGATGAATTCATAAATGGAAGTTCTTCTGATACGGCTTTACTTAAAGTTATTAAAAATTAATAACTTTTTCTGTTAATCTTTACCCACAAATCGTTGCTATCATAAAAAAAAACAAATATATGTTTATTCATTTTATAATAAATAAACAGTGCTTCTAGCATTTGATACTTTAATTTCCTGAGCATAAATCTATATTAACACCGTTTTTTATATCATAGACATCATGTATAGAATTTCAATAATCTCAGTTTTTTAGAAAAAAATTATATCATTTTAAATGATGATTGGTGTAATTGGTTATAAACATGTTGCATAATACAATTACCCGCAAAGTCATTGTATGAAGTTACATACAATGCAGAAATATCGCTAAAATCAACATTAATTATTTTTCCTTCAAAAAAATTAATATTATTGTTTTTAGTGATTAATTCATATTTTGCCTGATCTATTGTGGGTGTGTTTTTTATAGGATTAAAAACAAGTGATAATCCTCCCTGTTTAGTGTTTTGCCATAGAGCAAGTAATACTTGCTCTGGTTTTTCTTTAAATTTAGAAAAATTTATTCTTTTTTTTGAATAAATTTTTTTAGGGAAAATTGTCTTCATCATTGATCAATATTATTTATTTTATATAATAAATATAAATAATAAAAAAAAATTATTTCATTTTTTTTTTATTATAAATTAAAAAAGATTCGCCTATAAAATCTATTTTATATATTTAAGTATTTTTTAATTTATAAAAAAATACTATTTGTGTATAGCAGAGAGAGGATTCGAACCTCCGACCTTCGGGTTATGGGCCCGACGCGCTAACCAACTGCGCCACCCTGCTTTTTTTTGCAAGTTACTAATTTTTTATTTTTATAAAAAGATAAGTAACTTAAATATATCCACGGCGGGGCTCGAACCCGCAACCTCACGATTAGAAGTCGTGTGCGCTATCCAATTGCGCCACGTGGACTTTTTGCGAATTACTAAAGTAATTCAAAGATGAGCGAAGTGGGATTCGAACCCACGAGTATGAATACAATGCAGCTTAAGTGCATCCCCT
>Ga0209533_1004133_pt1 | contig 12684 bp, 14 predicted proteins | sample COG_04_FD_184748 | JGI IMG/M metagenome (GOLD analysis project Ga0209533, IMG submission 184748) | Pelagic Microbial community sample from North Sea - COGITO 998_met_04 (SPAdes) (version 2) | ecosystem: Environmental > Aquatic > Marine > Neritic zone/Coastal water | place: Helgoland, sampling... | reverse complement strand
TTTGTTTGTGGATTTATTAATTGAAATGATTGATTGATTGGTTTTACCATTAAAAGATCAAATTTTTTTAAATCATTCATCCATCTCCATCTCCATCTCCATCTCCATCTCCATCTCCATCTCCATCTCCATCTCCATGTCATGGACCATATATCTACCAAAAAGCTCAATCCATAATTAATTTAATTATTTTATAAAGGATTTGACAAGTACTTGACGATAATTTAATTGTGATTTAATAAATTAAATACACCATCATTTTATTATGAAATAAGGAGTAAATGATAAAAAATCAAATTCAGATCAAATCTATAAAAAAAATTTGATTTTTTTATGGAAAACATACAGACTTGTAATTTTCAACTAAATCTCATTCATCTGTACCGTTTACTTGCTGTTTAACAACAACAACTAGAAAAAACAAACCTAATATTTTCAAAATGAGTTCTTCCACCGTCGAAGTTTCATGTGAATCATTTACCAGATTCAAACCAATCTGTTCACCTACTTCGATTCCTGTCGGTATTAAGGGGATGATTGATGAACCACATCACCAAATCATTTGTCTGCCAGGTCAAATGTCGACTTATGCCCAAGATGCCGTCATCATTACCGGTTCTGGATACCATATTTTGAATGGGTTTTCTCCAACTCCATGTGGGGTTGTTCCAGATATCGGCAAGAATTTGAAGAAAGAAGGTCGTATTGGACGCTTCATGGTAGCAGAAACCATTGAAGGAGTTAAGCAAGCAAAATCAGTCAAAATCCGAAAAAATCCACTGTGTGCCCGAGAAAAAACACTTCGTTCTGAAATGGCAGGTATGAGTTCACAAGATCAAGGGTTTTCTGACAAGAAAGAGGAATTAAGAAGTATCCTTGAACAAAAGGAAAAACAACTAGAAGCTGAGAAAGAAAAAACCATCACATGGCTTTTGAGTCTTAGCAAGACACCAGATGATACTTATTTGTGTGCTGTGCGTAACACATTTACTTGTGGAACCAACACTCAGACCAAACCAGTGTGGTGTACAGGTGTCGGCAAACAATGGATCATGGATTTTGGCTCGGGCAAGGCTGTTTTAGTTGATGGAAAAACTGGTTGCCAGCATGGCGAGTACTTCGAATATGATTTTGAAGAATTTGTGACAGATTCTACATCCCTGGCACCACTGGCTGCCAAAATCATTCATCAGTTTGAAGACGCTGAAGACGCTGAACTTGATTTTTCAGATGTCGCTTGTTTTGCCACTGGCAAATGGCGCGAACATCCAGAAACGTTTAAAGCTCTTCAATTCGAGATTACAAAGAAGGGTTTACAGTGTGATCTACTTACGCCAGAAAAAGAAGCTCTTTTTGGTAGTACCAGCACACTAACTATTTTGGCACCCTATTTTCCAGAAGTAAATACGTTTTTGACGATAGAGCTTGGCGGTGGATCAACACAATATAGGATGTTTAATAGAATTGCCTGATGAGTGAGAAAATGTAAAACAAAAATATAAGTAAATAAATTTTAAAAAAAATTTGATTTTTTTTTATATATTATACATTTATTTTTACAGGATAACTGACCATCAACTGAACACATAACATATATTCCAGGACGTACATACATACGTTCAACGTTCGGTACGTACATTTAGATACATACATTCAGATACATTCAGATACATTCAGATTCAAATTTTACACAATGTCATTTGATGATCATATTGGACATAGGTGCCACACATGCAATCGACGTGATTATATGCCATCATACTGTCAATTGTTTTGTCAAAAATTTATTGTAAATAAGAGCGTGGATAGTAAGAGTGCCTGTGATGCCTGTGTGGATAGTGAGAGTGTGGGTGGTGTTAGTGGTGCCAGTGGTGCCAATATCAATGTGCTTTGTCAAAAAATTAAACATCTCACTATATCAAAGTGACATTGTATCAAAGTGACATTGTACAAGTGGTACTCGAAATCATAATGATAAATTTATAGAAATTACTAAAGTGATGGTATGTAATGGAAATAGTAAAAAAAACAATCTTTTTCTTTTTATTTTTACCATCAAATTATTTTTACCATCAAATTATTTTTTAGAAAATCCAGCAACAACACATATACCTACAACTAAAAGTGGAATGGTTCCTTTACTACAAATAATACCTCCTAAAAACGATCGCCACATCGGAGTTTTTGTATATTCTCCTTGATTAATAATTGTTTTAGAACCATCATCATTTTCACGAACATGTTGTGTCGATGTGACGCGAAATTGCGATATTAAACCAGTCGAAAGTCCTAGCCCAGTTCCCATTATCAAAGGGACTGGATTATTAGATAAATAAGCAAACCCACCTCCAAGACATGATCCGAAAATTGTGTATCCTGCAATCGCAGCTCTTTTGTCTGAAGCGCTCATTTAGTTTTTTGAATTTTCAGTTTTATTTGCGGATTGATTACTCGTAATAAAAATCAAATTTTTTCGTATTTATTGTGTAAATGCGTTTCAATGCGACGTTTATTTTTGATTTTAATAATTCATTTATCAATTAATCAATCAATCAACCAATCAATAAAGACAACTTTGTTTAAGACAACTTTGTTTAAGACAACTTTGTTTAAGACAACTTTGTTTAAGACAACTTTGTTTTTTGAAATAATAAATTTTATAGAAAATGAATGATTTTGTAAAATATCTTCTTTGACTAATTTATTAAACAAACACAAAAAAACATATAAATGGATTTAGAATTTATTAAATGGTTTGATGATATATCAATTCATGATATCAACTTAGTGGGTGGGAAAAACGCTTCCCTTGGTGAAATGATTTCCAATTTTGGAAATTTAAACATAAAGATTCCATATGGATTTGCTGTAACAACCAGCGCTTTTGATTGTTTTATGAATTACAATAATTTACCAGGATTTATATCGTCTTGTATTCAAAATATATTAAATAATAATGATTTGGTTAATCTCAAACGAATTGGTATGAAAATACGAAACGTCATTTTAGAAGCCAATTTTCCAAAGAATCTTGAAATGGAAATTATCAAATCCTATAAAAAACTATCTGGATTATATCGTGATTTTGATGGAAAACCACAAAAAAATACCGATGTAGCAGTGCGATCTTCTGGAACGGCAGAAGATTTACCAGATGCCAGTTTTGCCGGACAACAAGAAACCTATCTGAACGTCCGAACCAATAAAGAATTATTATTTAGTATAAAAAAATGCTTTGCATCCTTATTCACTGACCGCGCAATTTCATATAGAAGAAGTCGTGATATGTTTCATAACGTAAAATTATCCGTTGGAATACAAAAGATGGTAAGATCTGATCTTGGAAGTGCTGGTGTTGCTTTTTCAATTGATACTGAAAGTGGTTATGATGAAATTATTGTTATAAATAGTGCGTTTGGTCTTGGAGAAATCGTTGTCAGTGGTCAGGTGAACCCAGATGAGCTTATTTTATTTAAACCATCCCTGAAAAAACAAAAAGATCCAATTATTGAAAAAAAAATTGGCTATAAAACCCATAAAATTGTTTACGCAACTAATCCAGGTGAAAAAATAGAGAAAATCAAATTAGACAACGAATATCAGCGTAAAATGTCTATTACTGACGAACAAGCAATTCAATTAGGGAATTATGTTTTAACACTGGAAAATTATTATTGTTCTCTTTATAAAAGATGGTGTCCATTGGATATTGAATGGGGAATTGATGGGTTAAATGGTGAATTATATATTTTGCAAGCACGCCCAGAAACAGTGGTGTCCAAGGCAGATTCCTCTGTTATTAAAACATATAATTTGGTAAAAGACGACAAATTTAAAAAAAGTAAAATCATTGTTGAAGGTGTTGCCGTTGGAAAAAAAATGTCTAGTGGACGTGTACGCAAATTATATTCTCTTGACAATCGTGACAATCTCAGCTCAGAGGAATTTTTCAAACCAGGCGATATTCTTGTCACCGATATGACTGATCCAGATTGGGAACCAATTATGAAAATTTCATCTGGTATCATTACAAATCGCGGTGGACGAACTTGTCATGCGTCAATCGTCGCTCGAGAACTTGGTGTTCCTGCTATTGTGGGAACTATTAATGGTACAGATTTATTAAAAGATGGTGATCAAGTTACTCTTGTAAACGAAGGTGATTGTGGTAAAGTAATGAGTGGTTCATTATCACTCAAAATAGATGAAATTTATGTTAAAGATTTACCTAAATTAAATACAAAAATCATGTTTAATTTGGCAAGTCCAGAAAAATCATTTAATTATCATAATTATCCAGTGGATGGTGTTGGATTAGTTCGTCAGGAATTTATTTTTAATAATTATATCAAAGTTCATCCAATGGCACTTCTCCGTCATCACACACTTGGTGACGTTGAATTAACTAAAAAAATCACTCAACTAATTTCCGGATTTAAAAACGAACGAGAATATTGCTTAAAACGTTTAATTTATGGTCTAAGCCGAATTGCTTGTACTTTTAAAAATAAAGACGTTATTGTCAGATTTAGTGATTTTAAATCGAATGAATATCGTAATTTATTAGGAGGACAATATTTCGAACCAAATGAAGAAAATCCCATGATTGGATGGCGAGGAGCATCGCGATATTATAATGATAAATATAAAGAAGCATTCGGACTAGAATGTGAAGCCATTAAATATATTCGAGATGATATGGGACTAACCAATGTTATTGTAATGATCCCTTTTTGTCGAACTGTCAAAGAATGTATCCAGGTTCAAAATACTATGCGAGAATTCGGTTTAGAACGTGGTAAAAATGGGTTACAGGTATATCTTATGTGTGAGATTCCATCAAACGTAATTTTAGCAGAACAATTCGCAAAACATGTTGATGGATTTTCAATTGGATCAAATGATTTGACTCAACTAACACTTGGACTGGATCGTGATAGTGAACTGGTTCAGTATTTATACAATGAATTAGATGACGCTGTAATCGAAATGTTAAAAATAGCTATACAAAAATGTAAAAAAACAGGAACAAAAATAGGAATTTGTGGTCAAGGTCCCAGTGATTATCCTGAATTGGCAAAATTTTTATTGGATGAAGGAATTAATAGTATTTCCATCACACCAGATAGTTTGCTGAGAACCATTAATGTATTGACAAACTCTTCCTTGAAAAAATAATGTTTATCCAAGATGTGACCAAGATGTTTTGAACAAATTATAAATAAATCCACCAATTGAAATAATGTAAAATTATTTAAACATTAATTAATCAATAAATAAAATGAATAATTCTCAAATAAACATACAAATGTTTGATATGAACCATATTCAACACAACAGCAATATATTAATAGTTGGAAAAAGACAAACTGGAAAAACTTTTTTAACTAGAGATATTTTATATCATAAGCGAGACACACCAGCAGGAATAGTTGTATCACTGGTAGAACGTGTTGAACATATTTATGAAAAATTTTTTCCAAAAATATTTATACATGATGAATTTAAACCAGAATTATTTCATAATATGAGTGAATGGCAAAATAAAATTATAAATCGTAATAAACAAAAAAATATGAAAAAAATAAAATGTTTACAACTGTTTTTATATAAAATGATTAATATTCTAAGTTTCGATATGATTCAGTATATTATAAAAAATTATCTTTCACATATTGTTGAAAACCCAAATTCATTTTGTGTTTTAGATAATTGTATGTATGATAAGTCTTGGATGAAAGATAAAAATATATCCGAAATATTTCAAAAAAAAGTTTTATTTATTATAACTGCGGGTTATTGTTTCGGAATTCCACGTTCGCTTCAACAAAATATTGATTTTGTTTTTATTTTACATGAAAATATCGTGAACAATAAAAAAAAACTATACCAACAATATGGCAATATATTTCCATCATTTCATATATTTCTACAAATTATGAATCATTTTACAAATAATTATGGTTGTTTGGTAATTCATAATACTTCCAAAAGCAATAAATTAGAAGAACGCATTTTTTGGTACAAAGCAAAAAATCATGATAATTTTAAAGTAGGATCGCCTGAATTATGGAGATATAATTTTTATTTTTAATAATTTAATAATTTAATAATAATAAAAAAATAAAAAAAAAATATTTTTTTATTATTTACATAATCATCGACCGCAACTACACACCCGACTCACTCACTCACTCACACCCGCACATTAACAACGTAGTCGTAATGTTCAATAGCTTTGTCAAAATCCAAATAACGCTTGTCTTCCCCATCATTCCCCCAATGACAAAGTCGACTTCGATATTCATCAAGTTCTTCTTTGTGTTTGGTGATGAACTGATTCATTTTATTCCAGCGTCGTTTAAATTCTTCAAATTCAGGTGGCTTGGAAAATCCATTCCATCTACGCCCTTTGGAATCTGGTTGGTCACGGTAGGAAACCCATTGACCATTGAATTGTGCTTCCCACTCTTCTGAGGTAAAATACTCACCATATAACCGATTGATCAAAAAAGCTCGTTCATCCGCAAGCTCAATCAAATACGCATCTCGCTGCTTGCGTTGAATTCGTTTTTTCATTGCTTGTGAGCAAGCCACTTTTATTTTGGCATCATGAATTCTCATGGTTGTGTCACAATCACGTTTTGAAAAGTTCTTGAGCTTGTTCTTGGTGTTTCTCTTGGAACGTGAATTTTTTTTGTTTTTTTGTTGTACTTAGATAGTTTAGGTGGTTATGGTAAAATGATTATTTTGTTTTTAAGATAACCAGTGATCGAAAAAAAAAAATCAAATTTTTTTTATTATTTCAATACCAAAATGAGTTATGGTGGTATTAAATTAATGGTGTATTCATGGTGGTATACCTCTGTCCCATTTATATTGGGCTTCACGTTCGTATGCTTTGACAAATTTATTTTATTTTATAGAGATTGATCCAGTAAATGAAACAATTTGTTTATTTAATTTTTGATATTTTTTAAAAGGACGACAACAATGATAATCTGTAAATATACCTTGTTTAATCATTTGGACAATTTTCTGTTGTCCAATTTTTGTATGAATGTCATTTCTCGCTTTGTCTGTAATTAAATATCGATGTTCATACCGACACAAACGATGATGTCCCGTTTTTGAATCATTTAACGCAACCATACCACCAGTTTTTTTATGCCATTTCATCATGTAAATATACAAATCTGTTTGATCCTTAAACCACGATTTTATTTCATCCACATGATTTAAAGTTGAAAAAACATTTATCAATCGATCACGTACATCTTTCACTGATTTCACATGAAATATTTCCTTCCATGTTAAACTTGTTGCCACACAGTAACATAAACAAGTTTTTTTTTGATTCAAGTAATTATCACGATAACATACAAATTTTGTATTCTCAATTGATTCAATATTTGATGTAAAATAATTTCGATTTAAAGGCACCATATCTATATCCGTAATCAATATACCACCATCAAATTCATCTAATAATGCCGGATACAATAAACGAATGTATTGACTGATAAACACATCAGAAACTCCATTGATCAATGGAAACAATATTATATTGGATTGGTATTGTTGAAGTTTTTTTGGAAGTAAATTGGAAATGAGAATTACTTTTACAGAAACTGTTGGATATAATTTTTCCCAAGTGGTAATAAACATTGGGATAAAATCAGAATAAGCGGGATTCAAATTACAAGCAGATAATACACAAGATAATTTCATTTTTTTTATGTTTTATGTTATTTTATGTTATTTTATTAATTAGTAAAAATAAAAAATTTGAACTCTATGAAAAATGCAAAATAAAAAAAAATATATCTTCGAATTCTAATGAAAGAAATAAAAAAATCTATCATTATGTCCGAAAAAACATTTATTCAACAAAAATCTAAAATTGTCAACTCACTCACCAAAAAGAATAAATGCCTGACTATAGACTTTTTATTTCAAGATTTTAAAAATTTAAATTATAAAATTCAATCAGGATATTTAATGTATTATGGTGAAAATCATAAAAATAATTGTATAAAACTACGCAACCAATATTACGAAATTACAAAAATTAGTTTTGAAGGAATTAAAAATCAATTTCTCTATTTTTACTTTCGTAATCCTGAATTGTGTTTGTGTTCCAAAAAACAGTTTTGTTGGTCATTTTCATCCTTTTTTAAAAGATCATTCACTTATGATTTCGATTACAATTTTAAAATCATCATTCGTTCAATTTATATCTTTACATCATTACCCCAACCATTATATATCTTACCAGCACCACCACCACAAATTTTCATTCCTTTTGTTAATAATTTACATTCGGCTATTTTACATGAAATTGGTAATTATTTATCTGAAACGGATTTAAGAAATTGGATGTTATCCAACATAAAATATTACAAAATATTTATCCACTACTATAAAAATTCATTTCCAATCATTCACACCACTAAAATAATTCCTTATTATTTGGAAATGTTATATGATCCAATTTATTATAAAAACAATCCACCAAATAAAAATTATATGTGCCATCATTATAAATTATATCGAATTCGAAAAAACATCCGGGAAAACTATATAATACAATCAAAATTATTATATGAATATTGGTCTCATTATGATCGTAATTTTAATTATAATTCGTTTATAAAAAATTGAAATTTCAATTTAATAAACTAAAGAGAATTCAAATATAAAAAAATATGGAATCATTTATTCAACAAAATACACACATTTCCCATACAGAATTTAATGAAATAGCCAATAAATTAATGAATCAAACGAAATTAATATCTGGACAAAATTCATATCGTATTTGTGAAATTGAATTTTACCTAAATTCCGCGACACATAAGGACCTGTATACACACGACAATCCTGACCAGGCAACATACGGTAAATGGTATTTTCATAAAACAAGTAAAGGAAATTATCGTGGAGGGACATTTAAAGGATTGGATTTAACTCTTGGAAACAACGACAAATACTGTGGTATTTTAATTCGTTCCATTTATAATTTGGAAACAAAAAAAATGATTGGTGGACCATGTAATTCTGTCAATGAATTAATTGCCCAACATGGTGCGTCCAATGTAAAAGAATTTATGGCAAAAGATAATAAACAATCTCCTTTGAGTGCCATTGAAAATGAGTATATTAAAATTCAAGATTGTGATTTTGAAAAAGGCGAAGGTGGAAAAGAAGAAACAAAGGAAGCATTGTATTATGGACCGCGATATGGTTTATCTGATAAATATCCAGAATGGGAAAAAGTTAAATATCGTTATGTAACAAAATTGAAATTAGTAAAAAAACAAAAACGATCTTTGGTTCCCATTGGTTCTAATTGATTTCCATTGAATCATAAATTGATAGAACATCTGTTTTTTTTTCTTTTGATAAAATATAAATGGTTTCTTATCAAAAAATTTATAATCCAAAAAGTGGGCGATTCGTCAATGTTAATGGTAAATTAGGTAAACAAGTATTGCGTTTATACTTGCTTGCTCAAAATGGAGGTGGTAAAAAAACTGTTACAAATAAACGGTTTAAGAATTCGCTTGGTATTTTGAATTGGACAGGACCAAAAATTATTGGAGAAAAAATAAAAAAAGATATTCAAAAAGTCGAACGATGTGCTCGAGCAAAATGTAAAAAAGTGGTGAGGGAATATAAAAAATGTAATCGATCTAAAAATCCAGAACAATGTGTAAAACAAAATGCGAAAAAAAATTTTAAACAAATTAAGAGGTGTGCGGATAAATGTGATTTAGCTGGGTTTCAAAAAAAAATGCTTCAAGTGACTGCAAAAGAAATTATGAAACGAATTAATTCGAAAAAATAAAAAAATAAAAAAATAAAAAAATAAAAAAATAAAAAATTTTTAAATTAAGGAAAATTAATGACATCATTTATGATGGTAATTTGATATTTTTTGATGGTTTTGATGGTTTTTCAGAAACTGGTTCTGGATTTAGCCATAAAATGACATTTGGCATCAAACGTGAAGTCAATGTTGCTGGCCACCAAAGTCCTGACCATATAGAATTCCAAATTTCTCTACCACATGCCTCTTTGACAACAGTGAATTCGTCTTTATCACCTGATCCATTTGGATGTTTTTTACGATACTGTGTTAGTTCACTTTTACCCGCATTGTAAGTTGTCTGCATGGATGTACCTAAAAATCCAGCACCATAAAGACCCATTACAACTTTTGTTCTGGGTGATGGACGTGTAATTGTTGTAATGACTTGTTCAAAATATCCATCTTTTGTAGTTTGTTTTATAACTCTTTTACTTTCAGCGTGAATTTCAGTTTCCAGTTTTGGATCAGTGGAAAATTTACGAGCGCGGCGAAGAGTTGATCGAGCGGTGGATTGAATTGCTTTGCGAAACATTGTTATTGGTTTATTGTAAAATGTATTTATTTCTATGGATGTTCATTTTTTTTCAAATTTTTTTTTATTGTGATTACTTATGAATCCACAATAAAAAAAAATTTACTAAAATTACTAGCAAAACCATATAACACATACAAAATTCAAACAAAATTTTATAAAATTTCACAAAAAAACATCAACTCAAAAAAAAACATTTTAATTTTTTTTACTAGTTTTTACATATTTGGTGCCCCAAACTGCCGAAATCAACGGACGTGTAATTTCCTTTTTAATTTTCCTATTAAATTCTTGACACATAGCTTCGATCATCTGAGATTTATATGCTTCTAGCCATTGAGATTTATATACTTTACCCAGTTTCCCCACAACCTTTTTGTTTTCAAATTTTACTTTTGGATCTGTTGAAAATTTACGAGCACAGCGAAGAGTTGGTCGAGCAGTGTACCGAACTTCTTTGTGAAACATGATTAACTGGTCTGTTGGTTTGTTGGTTTGTTGGTTTGTTGGTTTGTTATGAATATTTATTTTAATGAAAAAATTCAAATTTATTTTTTTTTTATTGTGATAAATAAATGGCTTCCACACTAAAAGAAAAATTAATGGCAAAACTACAACGTAACAAGGAACGTATTTTACAAATAAAAAAAACACACGACATTTTACAAGAAAAAATAAAAACAAAAAATCTAAAAAATGATAATTTACTATGTAAAATTGAGTTGATTGGGAAAAATGATAATAACAACTATAAGAATATTAGTCAATCAATGGAACAAGGTGTGGATACCGATTCTGACGACGTCAACTAAATTAAAAGAGAATCCAAAAATTCACGAATAAATTTCATACATTGTAAAAATGGCATATTATTATGTCCAATTGGTCCTCCAGTTTTTTCATCCTTTTCAAATATTTTTAATTCATATGGATCATTCAATTTATCAAATAATTGTTCACTGTGATTTACAGAAATTACTTGATCATAAGCACCATGCATAATGGCCACCTTATTATCAATCTTACCTACTCGACCATCACTTTTAAATAAATCAAATGGACGAAGTATTGATGCGCTTGTTGTTGGTCCTAACGCTGCTTTTATACCAGATAACATTGGAGATTCCAATATAACACCTGCGAATTTCCCGTTGAGATGTTCTCTTGAAGCCAAATAAATACTTGGGCCTGTACCAATGGATCGACCATAAATAACAATTTTATTTAGAGGGATTTTATGAACAACGCGTAATTCCCTAAGTGCCGATTGAATTGATTCATAACAACCATCTTCGGATGGGCATTGTCCTGTAAATTGAGAAGTTGAATACCCAACATAATCATATGCCATTACATCACATTGTAGCTGATCCGACATTTTTTTTAAAAGTGGGAGACATTGGAATAAATCTTCTCCATTTCCATGACTATACAAAATTACATAATTGCGTTTATGGTTTCCACAATATGATTGATAATAACTTGGAATGCGACCATAAGAAACAGTACTTAACATTTTAAAGTCTTTTTTATTAATGATAGGATGTTCAGATAAAGAGAATTTAGTTGGATATGTTGGAAAAGGAAATGCTGCTTTTGCAATTAGTGATGGTTTGTTGATAACTGGTTCAACTGAAATAGTGGCATGGGAACCAGTATAAGTTCCCATAGCATAAGTATTAAAAACACCCATTATTTCGTTTTGAAAAAGTGTAATATTACTTTGTGGACACCGAAATCGCCATTTTAAATCAATATGGCGTTTTACAAAAAAGGATGGTAATAATTCAATCATTCCAAATAACATAGAATTATGGCATCGACGATAAATAAGTTTATTTGAGTCAGAACATTCTAATTTATATCGACCATTAAATCCAGACAGCATTAGAGGAAATCCAGTTACCGCAATTTCATGGGCGTGTCCAATTTCAATGTTTTTACATAGGTTGTTGATTTGTTGATGGTTTGATTGTTGATGGTTTGATTGTTGATTCATTTTTTAATAATTATTATGTAGTATTCTATGTTGTTTTTGTGTGTAATATTTAGTAAGAATAATCAAATTTTTTAATAAAAAATTTTGATTGTGGAAAATATAGTTTTTTTACTTTTAATTTTTTACTTGAAAATGTCTGGAACTAAAAAAAATATTAATAATATGATTTTTTATTTGTGAAAATCGATTTTTCTATAATGTAATAAATAACTGTTTTTACTCATCATCACTGTCCTCATCACTGTCCTCATCACTGTCCTCATCACTGTCCTCATCACT
>Ga0209533_1004132_pt1 | contig 12687 bp, 11 predicted proteins | sample COG_04_FD_184748 | JGI IMG/M metagenome (GOLD analysis project Ga0209533, IMG submission 184748) | Pelagic Microbial community sample from North Sea - COGITO 998_met_04 (SPAdes) (version 2) | ecosystem: Environmental > Aquatic > Marine > Neritic zone/Coastal water | place: Helgoland, sampling... | reverse complement strand
CGTCTAAAACGGTTTGGGTTAAATCGGAGGCTTCGTTGGCATACATGATATTTCCACTGCCACTGGCTCCAAAAATAATTTGATGCCCCTGCTGTTTACCATAGTCTTTCACATAGTCATTGATGTCATTGATGACGGTTTGTGTGGCTTTCTTATCCTCTTCTTGGATTTGTTTTTGAATGGCTTGCTGGTAGTTATTGATCTGTTGTTGTTTATTGCCCAACAATTCCTGCTTGAGTTCCAGTTCTTTTTTGCTCATTTTGGAACGCTCTTTTTCGTAAATTTTCAATTCATTTTGCCAGTCCACGAGCAGGCTGTCCACATTGGCATTGAGAGTTTTGGCTTTTTCTTCAAATTGCGCACGCACTATTTTGGTGCGTTTGTAGCCATCCAATAATTTATTGACATCCACATACACTTGGTTGGAGGACGATTGTAAATAAAAAAAGGATCCAATGCTTATTAAAAGTGCAGCAATGGCTACAGGGAAGACGAGTTTATTCATGATTTTTAATAGATTTATTAGGTAGCATAAAACTATTAAAAAAATGTTAAACAAAAAAATAGTAGCTTTATATTTTAACACTTCATTAACATTATTACGCTCTCCTTATCTGAAATAAAAAAACAGACATAGTTTCGACTCGTGTTAAAATTTTATATATATTTATCCCATTGTTTCTCATTAATCCCCGAAAAGATGAAAAAACTGCCTGCTTATAACCTCCAAGAAATCCTCATTGTGCTTGTCATCATTGGCATCTTACTGCTGTTGGCACTGCCCAATTTGATGCCCCTCATTAGCAAAGCCAAAAGTGTGGAAGCACAACTCCAATTAAGTCATCTGTATAATTCACAGACCACTTACCGTTATATGAATTCGAGATACTCAATGGACTTAGAAGCCATTGATTTTGAAGCGCCAAAAACCGTAAAAGAAGAGGGGACTTCCAATTATCATTATGAAATTTTAAGTGCCACCAACCATCAATTCAAAGCCCGTGCGACTGCCATTACTGATTTTGACGGCGATGGGGTGTTTAATGTGTGGGAAATTGACGAAAATGGCAAACCAAAACAAACCGTAAAAGACTAAAATGGGGGTACTAAAACTGATTTTATTGAGTGCTTTTGTCAGCGTGACCTATCAGGATTTGAAGGACCGCTCTGTGTATTGGTTTTTGTTTCCAGCAATTGGCATTTGCGCCGGAACCCTCTTTTTCAAAGAAACCTCAGTGGGATTTTTTTTGGAAGCCATCCTACTCAACTTGCTGTTTATTGGCCTGTTGTTGGGCGTGATTTTTTTATATACAACCTATAAATTAAAAATGAAATTGTCAGATGCATTTGGCTTGGGTGATGGACTGCTATTTGTAGCGCTGGTACTTAGTTTTGCCCAACTGACTTTTATGATGGTCTTTGTGTTTGGATTGGTAGGTTCGCTGCTTTTACATCTAGTTCTAAAAAAATCTAAATCAGAATCCGTGCCCCTAGCCGGCTATATGAGTGTTTTTTTCGCACTCACTTATGCTGCCCATTGGATGGGATTTTTAACCACTGTTTATACTCTTTAATTTGAACGACAATTTTCACATAGCAACCCATTTAACGCAACTCATTTCGAGTACGCAAGCCTACCATTATCGGATCATTCCTGTGGAGGCGCACAATAGCAGCTTGACCTTTAAATCCGATCAAGTTTCTGATCATTTGACACAAGAATTGCAAATCATTTTAAATAAAGAGATTGAACTCCTTGAAGAATCCACCGAAAACATACAACAGTATTTGAGTATTAATTTTAGACCACAGTCTAAAAACCCACAAGAAGACTTGCGTTACAGTACGGATTTTTTAGAAAAACTACTCTTGACCGCCAAGGATATTGGAAGTAGTGACATTCATTTTGAGCCTTATGAATTTAGGTGTCGCGTGCGCTACCGATTGGATGGGAAACTGAAAGAGCAGTTTTTTATTTCTTTGGAAGAATATCCTGTGATTATTAACAAGCTCAAGATAAAAGCAAATTTAGATATCTCCGAAAAACGCCTCCCACAAGATGGACGGATCACCGTCAAAGCCAATGGTGATGAATTTGACATTCGGGTGTCCACCCTCCCCACGCTGCATGGCGAAAAAATTGTGCTCCGTATTTTAAGTAAAGATGCCACCCTTGTTAATTTAAGTGAGTTGGGATTTACAGACTCCGAACTCAAGCTGTATACCGAAACGCTAAAAAAACCCAACGGTATTATTTTGATTTCAGGGCCCACAGGGTCTGGAAAAACAACGACGCTCTACGCCACCTTGAAGCTTCTAAACGACGAAACAACTAATATTCTTACCATTGAAGATCCGATAGAATATACGCTAGAAGGCATCAACCAAGTGCAGCTTAAAGAAAGTATTGGATTGGATTTTTCGAGTACTTTAAGAACCTTTTTACGTCAAGACCCTGATGTGATAATGGTCGGAGAAATTCGAGATGTAAAAACCGCTAATATGGCCATTCGTGCCGCGCTGACAGGGCATTTGGTGTTGTCCACCATTCATACCAATTCGGCTTGGGCCACAATTTCGAGATTAATTGACATGGGCATTCCCTCCTTTTTAATTGCCAGCACTTTAAATGTGAGTGTTGCGCAGCGTTTGGTTCGGAAATTATGTCCCGTTTGCAAAAAAGAAGCCCCTATCTCAAAAGCAATATTCCCTGCTGATTTTAAAATACCAAGCAGTTTAAAAACGCATTTCAAAGCGGAGGGCTGTAACGATTGTTACCACACAGGCTATCAAGGACGACGGGCGATTTATGAGATTTTACCCATCCAAAAATCCTTGACCGAACACATCAAACAGAACACCTTAGAAATTGAAGATTACAGTACTGAAAATAATATTAAAACCCTAAAAGACAATGCACTGGACTTAGTTGTTGCAGGTGTGACTTCGATAGACGAAGTGTATACCCTGCTTTCTAATTAAAATATATCTGTTGTCATTGCCCTAGTTTTATCTCTAAAAAATGAAAAAAATAATCCCCATAGTTGCCTTATTAATTTGCAGTTTCATTCATGCGCAAAATCCGGATCAACGTGTTTTGAACATAAAAAATCAATTGGAATTGCTATCGACGAATGTGAATGGTTTAACCGAAAATGTAAAGACTGAAATTAACGTTGATAATATCACCCTCTCCAATTTTTTGTTAGCGGTTTCCGATGTTCATAAAGTGAATATCAATGTGTCTCCAGAGCTGAATCAAATTAGCATAGCCAATAATTTTACAGATGTATCCGTCGCTGATTTACTAGTGTTTTTATGTAAAGAATACAACTTGACTATTGATTTTACAGGAAATATTTTATCCATTAAACAGTATTTTGAAGCCCCCGAAGTCCCCGAACAACGCATCATCCCAATCGCCTACAATCCAAGCAATCAAACCATTTCTATCGATGCAAAAGGAGACCCGCTCTATGACGTCTTTAAACGCATTATGGATGAAACTGGTAAAAACTTAGTATTCTCTCCTGGACTTGAAACAAAATCATTAACGGCTTATATTCAACAAACGCCTTTTGATACTGCAATGGACAATCTGGCTTTTGCAAATAATTTATATGTAGAACAATCAAAAGATGGGTTTTATGTGTTTGAAGATAATTCGCCAAGCACAACAGCTTCCAATTCAAATAATTCGCATTCAGCTAGCCAACGCCCTAAAAGATCCCGAAATTCTAACTTCTTTTTCAACGTATTAAACTTAGAAAACCAATTGCTAGAAGTCGATTTTGTCAATACATCTATTGTTGATATCATCAGCGATATTGGTGACGCTCTCAACATTGATGTGTTTACGGCAACCCCTTTAGAGCAAGCGGGCATGGCGACCTTTAAAGCAAAGTCTATTTCTTTTGATGCTCTATTAACTAAAATTTTTGAAGGACAAACGACCCAAACTTCCGAAACTTCAAGTTCTAACAACCCTAACAATTCAAATTTCAGTAACCAAAATCAACGCCCATCATCGAATGCAAAAAGCTCCAAAAGCTCCAAGCATTTTACTTACAAAAAAGAAGACACTATTTATTTCTTTGGAACCAAAAATCAGTTGAGTGTTCGTGAAGTTGCTATCATTCATTTACAACACCGTTCTGTAGAATTGCTATCGGATCCAAGCGGCGGCGGTGGTCGCAGCAACAGTCGAAACGCTAGAAGTCAAGTGCAAAATACCAATACAAACTCAAGAAATAATACGAATTATAATTCGAACCAAATTGACAATTTTAGCAATCGAAACCGAGAGCAACTGAATACCAATTCAAATCAATCTTTTAATAACTACAGCAGTAAAGCGGAAGCATTGGTGAATATTCTACCCGATGAAATCAAAAAGGATTTAGACATTAAAGTGGATTATGAGCTCAATAGCTTTTACGTCAATGGTCCGAGTAGTAATATTGAACGTTTTAGAGATTTTATAAATAAAATTGACAAACCAGTTCCCGTTATTTTAATTGAAGTCATGATGATTGAGGTTAACACAAATGCTATTATAGAAACAGGGGTTAGCTGGGGTATTGGAGAAGAACCAAAAACTACAAGTGGAGGCATCTATCCAGAAACAGACCTCAGCTTAGGCGCACAAACTATTAATAAAGTTATTGGGGGTTTTGACGGCTTTGGATCCTTTAACCTAGGAAAAGTGATTCCTAATTTTTTCGCAACGATTAAAGCCATGGAATCCAATGGAACTTTAAAGGTGCGGTCCACACCAAAACTCTCTACCCTAAATGGTCACCGTGCTCGATTTTCAAATGGACAAACCTCCTATTATGCCGTTACTCAACGAAATATTTATGGAAACGACAATCCGCAAACGTCTGAAATTACAAACTATCAGCCAATTGAAGCAGAATTGGGACTCACCATCAAACCCATCGTTTCAGGTGATGGACAAGTGACCTTGGATATTTTTGTGATCCAATCCAGTTTTAGAGGTCGAATTTCAAAAGATGCGCCACCAGACATTAGTTCTCGAGAATTCAGCTCCATCATTCGTGTGAGAGATCAAGATATTGTAGTTCTTGGTGGACTGGAAGAACGACGAACGAATAACTCGGGATCGGGAGTTCCCTTTTTGTCGAGAATCCCCATTATAAAATGGTTGTTTAGCAAGCGTGTACGAGAAGGTCGCAAATCTAAATTAACCGTGTTGATTAAACCAACCATTATTTACTAATGCTAGATACCTTTTGGACATATCTACAGTTTGGAAAGCACTTTTGTGGGGTTGAACTCAGTACCCAAAATCAGACAGAAATTCTAAATGCAACGGTACTCCTTCAATCTAAAAAAGAGCTAAATATAAGCGCGTCTTTTAAAGAAAATTCGGTTGAAGGCTTATCAAAAAAACTACCAAAACATCAACATATAGTTTTGATCGTTAATAATGAAAAAGTACTTTCTAAAACCATTGAAAATAAACAAACAGATGCTTTAAAATTAGTTTACAGTGCGTTCCCAAACATCAAGCTCGATGATTTTTACTTTGAAGTTCTTTCTCAGAAGAGCACCCATTTTATAAATATATGTCGGAAAGATTATATAACTACGCTTATAGAAACCTTTGCGAACCATCAACTTTCAATCCTCAATATATCTTTAGGAAATCATTCTCTTATCAACCTCGTGGACTTTTTACAAGAGAAAATGGTTTACAGTTCTAATGCTAAAATTACTCTAGAAAACAATGAACTATTACAAATTGAAAAAGGGTCTGTTGTCCCAGAAAATTATGATGTGAATGGAAGCCGTGTGACCAATGATCAATTGCTCTCATTTTCAGGAGCCCTTCAACCCATATTAAAAAACAACGCTACAAATACCAATTTTTCAACTGAAAAAAATCGCTTAGAAGACTCTTACAAACAGACCCGCTTTTTTAATCTGTTTATGAAATTTGGAGGTTTGTTCATTTTAGGATTGCTGTTGATTAATTTTTTCATTTTTAATCACCATTTCGAGAACGTAAATGAATTGGAACAAGTCTCAGAAATTAACCAATCTACCAAAACACAAATCCATATACTTAATGAAACAGTCTCCAAAAAACAGAAAATGGTTGATGATTTACTAAAAAACAATGGATCCAAAAGTTCATTTTACAGTCATACCATTATCGAAAGCTTACCAAAAACCATTCTGCTTTCTGACTATCATTACCAACCCTTGTTAAGGCGCATTAAAGAGGACACTCCAATTGAATTAAGCGAAGATCACATTCTCGTTTCGGGCACTTCCATTAAGAGTGCCGATTTTTCAGAGTGGATTAATTACTTAGAAAAAATAGAGTGGATTGCTAAAGTTTCAATAATAGAATATCGCAATACGAATTCAAAAAAATCAGAGTTTAAAATTTCTATCCTTATAAGAAATGACTAAACAGCAGAAAAATATAACCCTTATTGTGAGTTTTGTTATGGCATTGATTCTTTGCTATAATTTAGCCATTAAAAATACACTTCAGCTAAAAGAACAACACAACCATTTAGCAAATGAAGCGGTGTCACTCAAAAACGGCCCGCAGCAACTAGCCTTATTAAAACAAAAAAATATTTATTATGATTCGCTCTTAACAAGGTTCCAGTTGGGAGGATCCTCTATTCAAAACAATCTTCTTAAAGTCATAAATACATATGCCAGCAACAACGCTCTAAAAGTGGTTGATTTTCTTGAGCCCCACGTCTCAAAAAATGACGAATTGGTCATAAAAACCTATGACTTTACGCTTGAAGGCTCTTATAACAACATCAATCAACTTGTTTATTTATTAGAGCAACAAACAAAATTTGGGGAAGTCATCAGTCTTCATTTTGAAAAAAAGAAAAACTATAGAACGGGACGGTTTTATTTGCAAGCAAGGATTTTATTGAAGAGTTTTGGATGATTTTTAATCGCAATTTAAAACTGAGACACGAACTCTCAATTTTAACATTCATAATGTACACGTGGCGGAATTGGTAGACCTGTCTGCCGACAGGCAGGCGCGCTAGCTTGAGGGGCTAGTGGGAATTATTCCCGTGGAAGTTCGAGTCTTCTCGTGCGCACTTTTGTATTTTTTAGTTTAATATTTTGTTTTTAGTATTTTTTTTGTTAATTTAGTTGACTCAAATCTTATTAAAACATGAACACAATTAAAACCTCCTTTAGTATAAAGGACTTAGAAAATCTTTCTGGAATCAAAGCCCATACCATTCGTATATGGGAAAAACGTTACAATCTTCTCGTGCCAGAACGCACAGACACCAACATTAGGACTTACAATTTAAGAAGTTTACAAAAGCTGATGAACATTAGTTTCTTAAAGAGTAATGGCTATAAGGTATCGAGAATTGCAGCGCTTGATGAATTTCAAATTGCAACTAAAGTTAAAGAGATTTCGTACTTAGGAAATACGGAAACACATGCGTTTAACGCCTTTAAACTCGCAATGCTGAATTTTGATCAAGCACTTTTTCACAATACTTATAACCGTTTGTTAGAAGAAAAAAGCTTTCGAGAAATTTTTTACGAGCTCTTTATTCCCATCATACAAGACATCGGTTTTCTATGGCAAACACTTACTATTAAACCATCACATGAGCATTTTCTCTTTGTTCATATTCGACAAAAGGTATTGATTCATATTGAGCGTTTACAAAGTTCAAATCCCAAGCCTGACACAAAAACTTTTGTATTGTTTTTACCTCTTAACGAAATTCATGATATTGGACTTCTGTTTATAAATTACGAACTTTTGAGTCGTGGATACCACACCATCTATCTTGGTGAAAGCGTTCCAATTGAGGACCTCACCCTTCTTAATAATCTTTATGAAGACATTACATACGTTTCCTATTTCACGGTTAAACCAGACCCCGAAGAGGTTGAAAATTATTTGAAAAAACTCTATACGGAAGTGATTAAAGACACTACTAATTCGGTGCGGTTACTTGGAACACGTTTTATAGATTCTAAACCAAAAAAACTTCCAAAACAGATGAAACTCTATAAATCTATAGATAATTTAGTTAAAGATTTGTAAAAAATCGTTAGACACATACTAACTGTATTGGCTTTTGCGTATTTTTATACTCTAAATGAAAAAAACAATACAAATTATTGGTTCTGGGTTTTCATCCCTATCTGCAGCCTGCTATTTAGCACAAGCGGGACATACGGTGTCTATCTATGAAAAAAACAGTACTGTGGGCGGTAGAGCGCGACAACTAAAAAAAGACGGATTTACTTTTGACATCGGTCCTTCTTGGTATTGGATGCCTGATGTATTTGATCGATTTTTTGGCGATTTTGGTAAAAAAACGTCCAACTACTACCACATTGACAAACTAGACCCCGCTTATAAAATATTTTTCGACGATGAAATTATCACCATCGGCGATTCTATGGACAAAATCTGTGCGGAATTTGAACGCATCGAAAAAGGAAGTGGCATCAAACTAAAAAAATTCATCGATAAAGCACAAAGTAATTACGGCATTGCCGTCAATGAAATCTTGTACAACGCCCCTGGAGTATCGCCTTTAGAATTAGTTACTAAGGACACTGTTAAGCGCTTAGATCAGTTTTTTAAGACCATCAGTCACGAGGTTCGAAAAAACTTTAGCAATCCAAAGTTAATTTCAACACTTGAATTTCCCTCCCTCTTTTTAGGAGCGAAACCGAGTAAAACACCTTCGTTTTTTAGTTTTATGAATTATGCCGATTTTGGTTTGGGTACGTGGCATCCAAGAGGAGGCATGTATGAAATCATTAAGGCAATGGAAGCCTTAGCTATAGAATTAGGCGTGCAAATTCACACCAACCATCCTGTAGATAAAATTGTGGTGGATAAGGGTACTGTGAGCGGATTGGTTACTAAAGATGTATTCATAGAATCTGACATTGTTTTGAGTGGTGCAGATTATCACCATTCCGAAACCTTGCTTGACACAGAGCACCGACAACACTCAGAAGCGTATTGGGACAAAAAAGTATTTGCGCCCTCTTCCTTATTATTTTATATTGGATTGGATAAAAAACTTAAAAACGCAGAGCATCACAATTTGTTTTTTGATGCAGACTTTGAAAAACATGCCGAAGAGATCTATGACGATCCAAAATGGCCTACTCACCCGTTGTTTTATGCCAATGTCCCTTCCAAAACAGATCCTTCCATGGCGCCAGAAGGTTGTGAAGCCTTGTTTATTTTGATGCCAATTGCACCAAATATTGAGGACACTCCAGAACTCAGAAGCCACTATCTTGAAAAAATAATTGAAAGATTTGAAGAAAAAACAAAGCAATCGATTCAAAATAATATTATATTTAAAGAATCCTTTTGTGTTGAAGATTTTAAATCTGAATACAATTCATACAAAGGAAATGCCTACGGAATGGCAATGACGCTATTACAAACGGCTTTTTTGAGACCTAAATTAAAAAGTAACAAAGTCAAAAATTTATATTTTACAGGACAATTGACCGTCCCTGGACCAGGAGTGCCCCCTTCTCTAATCTCCGGAAAACTGACCTCAGAACTCATACAAAAGATGCTGGACAAATGTTAAGCATCTTAGTTACAAAATTTAAAATTTAAGTTTATGAAGTCTATATTTGATGCTGTTTCACAAGATTGTAGTCGGATTATTACACAGACCTACAGCACCTCGTTTTCGATGGCCACAAAAATGCTGTCTAACTCAATTCGTCAAGATATTTATAATATCTACGGCTTTGTGCGCTTGGCGGATGAAATTGTAGATTCATTTCACGACTACGATAAAGAAGCGTTGTTTGTTCAGTTTGAAGCAGATTTAGAATCAGCACTTATTAATAAAATTAGTCTCAATCCTATTTTGAATTCCTTTCAACAAACGTATCACACCTATGCGATCGATAAAGACATGGTAGATGCTTTTATGAATTCAATGCGTCAGGATTTACACAAAACTGTCTATCATACAGAAGAAGAATATAAAAATTACATTTATGGCTCTGCGGATGTGGTTGGACTGATGTGTTTAAAAGTCTTTGTCAAAGGAGATACTGAACGTTATGAGGCACTCAAGCAAACAGCTATGGCTTTGGGCTCTGCATTTCAAAAAGTGAATTTTTTGAGGGATTTAAAAGCCGATCACGACGAACTGAACCGAACGTATTTTCCTAATACCGATTTGAATAATTTAGATGAAGACTCTAAAAAGGCAATTATTGACGATATTGAAAAAGATTTTGCAGAAGGATTATCTGGAATTAAACAACTGCCTTTAGAAGCGAAGTTTGGCGTTTTTATGGCATACCGTTATTACAATCAACTTCTTATTAAACTCAAAACAACCCCTGCACTCGAAATCAAAAGTACCCGAATTCGAGTCCCCGATTATAAAAAAGTAGAACTGCTCACTCGCAGTTATGTTAAATATCAACTCAATCTATTATAGCCTTTATTATGAATACAATTTTTTGGATACTCGTTTTTTTAGGAACCTTTACGACCATGGAGTTTATGGCGTGGTTTACGCATAAATACGTCATGCATGGTTTTTTGTGGAAGCTTCATAAAGACCACCATCACAAAGATCACAAAAGTTGGTTTGAGCGCAATGATGCCTTTTTTATCTTCTATGCGGTTGTAAGTATGACTTGTTTCTATTTCTGGAGTTACGAAGGTTTTTGGGCTGGACTTCCTATAGGTTTGGGAATTATGGCCTATGGCGCTACTTATTTTATAGTGCATGATATTTTTATTCACCAACGATTTAAGTATTTAAGAAAAGCCAATAACTGGTATGCGAAAGGACTGAGACGTGCTCATAAAATCCACCACAAACACCTTGGAAAAGGCGATGGTGAATGTTTTGGAATGTTGTTTGTTCCGTTCAAATACTTTAAACGCTAACTGATGAACACACTCTATCTTTTATTAAACTTAGGGTCTGTTTCAGTGCCATTTTTGTACAGTTTTCATCCAAGACTACAACTCCACAAACGGTTTTTATGGATCTTCATTTCGATCCTTCTAACGATGGGAATTTTTATCCCATGGGATGTGATTTTCACAATGAATGGAATTTGGGGGTTTAATGATACCTACTTTTTAGGCATCAAACTTTTTAGTCTTCCTATTGAAGAATGGTTGTTTTTCATTTGTATTCCTTTTGCTTGTGTGTTTACACATTATGCGCTTCTCCTCTATTTTCCGAATTTAAAAGTCAATGAGGTAACCACAAAAAAGATCAGTATACTTCTTATACTTCTGTTATTCATCCTAGCTGTAATACATTATGACAAATGGTACACGGTGATTAATTTTGGCTTGGCGATTCCGTTAACGGTTCTTGTTTATAAATACAATCTTAAATTGCTTCAGCATTTTTTCTTGACTTTTTTGGTGATGCTGATTCCATTTTTTATTGTGAATGGCGTCTTAACCGGCAGCTTTATTGACAATCAAGTGGTCTGGTACAACAATGCCGAAAACTTAGGCATTCGTATGGGGACTATCCCTGTAGAAGATAGTATTTATGCCTATACCATGATTCTATGTAATTTGTTTCTGACGGAGTTTTTTGTGAAGAAGTTTCATAAAAAAAACGCCCTATAATTAAGGCGTTGATTTGTTTTTTTCGTCTGTCATTACGAGGAAGGATGACGACGTAATCTGTTTAATTTTAGTGCTAATCAACAAATTGCCACGTTTCACTCGCATTTATCGACCGTAGATGGAATGACAAGTGCACAAAAAAAATCGAGACTCTTCTTATATTGAAATAAGAAATAAGTCTCGATTTAATTGTTATCGAAAATCACTATGTAACTTTCGGAATACTAAGATGATGAATTACTTCACTTCTTAGGCATTTTGTTTTTTGATAAGGTTCAAAGCAGACCCTTCATTATACCATTCTATTTGAGAATCGTTATAGGTATGATTTGCAATGATCACATCCTTAGAACCATCTGCATGAACAGCTTCAATGGTTAAGGGTTTTCCAGGTGCAAATGCATTTAAGTCCACAAAATTAAAGGTATCGTCTTCTTGAATTAAATCGTAATCCGATTCCGTTGCAAACGTCAAACCTAACATTCCTTGTTTTTTAAGGTTGGTTTCGTGAATACGTGCAAATGATTTTACAATCACTGCAGCCACTCCTAGGTGACGAGGCTCCATCGCCGCGTGTTCTCTTGAAGAGCCTTCGCCATAATTATGATCCCCAACAACAATTGTTTTTATATGCGCTGCTTTATAGGCTCTTGCCGTTAAAGGCACTGCATCATAATCCCCATCCAACTGATTTTTTACAAAGTTCGTTTTCATGTTGAATGCATTTACAGCACCAATCAAACAGTTGTTAGAAATATTATCTAAATGCCCTCTATAACGCAACCAAGGTCCCGCCATAGAGATATGATCCGTCGTACATTTTCCGTGTGCTTTGATTAACAATTTTGCACCGTCTATTGTATTACCAATCGGCTCAAAGGGGGCTAATAATTGCAATCTTTCAGATTCTGGACTCACATTGATTACGACTCCACTTCCGTCTTCTTCGGGAGCAAGATATCCATCGTCTTTTACTTCAAAACCTTTTGGAGGTAATTCCCATCCCGTTGGCTCATCTAACATCACCTTTTCACCATCTT
>Ga0209533_1004124_pt1 | contig 12698 bp, 10 predicted proteins | sample COG_04_FD_184748 | JGI IMG/M metagenome (GOLD analysis project Ga0209533, IMG submission 184748) | Pelagic Microbial community sample from North Sea - COGITO 998_met_04 (SPAdes) (version 2) | ecosystem: Environmental > Aquatic > Marine > Neritic zone/Coastal water | place: Helgoland, sampling... | reverse complement strand
GGGTGAACGCTACTATTAACTACACCGAATTGGTAGCTAAAAACGTCATGAAAATACAGCTAACACCAGAAAATGGTGTTAAGAAGTTTACTGTTGGTTCACATATAGATGTTTCTGTTTTAATAAATGGAGTTACAGAAATTCGTAGTTATTCTTTAGTAGGTCAACACCATCCAAAAGAACCCTATACAATTGCTGTAAAACGACTACCTACTAGTCGTGGTGGATCCAGTTATATGTGGTCTTTAAAAAAAGGAAAACAAATAAAGATTTCTCAACCCACCAATCATTTCGAATTAAGATACAATGCCAGTGATTATTTACTCATCGCTGGAGGTATTGGAATTACACCAATATTAGGGATGGCAGAGCAATTGTGCTCAAGAAAAGATATCAATTTAAGAATGTTGTATTTAGGTCGAAACAAAGAAGAAATGCCCTTTATTGAGCACTTAAAAACACTTTTAGGAGATAGATTAGAACTACATTACAGTGATAAAAGCGGGTATTTTGACATGGAAAAATTAAGCTCAATAGCAAACAACCAGAGACACATATACCTATGCGGTCCTTTATTACTTATGAACAGTGTTCGCAAAGTATGGGAAGCTAGTCCGTTTGAAAACACACATTTACATTTTGAAACATTTGGAGCATCAGGTTTGTTTGCACCGCAAAACTTTACAGTAAAAATTCCACGTTTTAATAAAGAATTCGTTGTTGGCGAAAACCAAACCTTATTGCAAGTTTTAGAAGAAGAGAATTTAGATATCATGTATGATTGTAAGAAGGGAGAATGTGGCTTATGTCAAGTTGATATTTTAGAATACACAGGTGATATAGACCACCGTGATTTATTTTTTAGTGAAGAAGAAAAAGGTAAAAACAATAAATTATGTGCTTGTGTAAGTAGAGTAGCAAATGGTGCAATAACTATTGACACCGCATATCGAGGGAAATAGAACATACGTAATTGCAAAGAATAAAAGATATTAAAATAATTACAGTCAACAATTAAACCTTATTGTAAAATTGAAGTTCAATTAAAAAAAATAATCAAATATGACAAATCTAAAAACCCCATTTTCATTTCAAGTTAGAGTAATTCACAGATATTTAGGATATTTCTTATCAGGTATTATGATGATGTATGCTATTAGTGGTATCATCATGATTTTTAGAGAGACTAGTTTTTTAAAAACCAAAGTGGTTACCGAACAACAATTAACGCCCAATTTAACAGGTGGTGAATTAAGTCCGTTATTACGAATGGGAGTAAAAGTAAAAAAGATTGAAGGTGACATCTTATACTTTAAGGATGGGAATTACAATAGTAAAACAGGCTTGGCAGTTGTAACAAAAGAAAAACTGCCTTTCGTACTCGAAAAAATGGAACGCCTTCACAAAGCAACAACAAATAGCCCTTTATACTTTTTAAATATCTTTTTTGGGTTATCATTAGTCTTTTTTGTGTTATCTGCATTTTGGATGTATACCCCAAAAATGCCCGTATTCAAAAAAGGGATGTACTTTGCAATTGGAGGATTCGTTTTAACTGTTTTACTCCTATTTCTCTAAAAAAAAGTGTCATCATCTTGAAATATTAATAGATAATAGAAACTAAATTATACTTTTTTGACTATCTCCATTAAACAACTTTTAGACCAAAAATCCATAACTAAGTTGCAATACGCTTCAATATTTATTTGTTTTGTAATGAACATGTTAGATGGTACGGATGTGTTTGTAATTGACACCGCCTATAGGAGTAATATTTAATATAAAATCTGAAAATGAAAACAAATTATAAAATTCAAGGCACACCCAATAGTCCAGTACTCATGTTCTCTAATTCTCTGGGAGCAGACTTAAAAATGTGGGATGAACTTGTACCATATTTACTCCCTTATTTTAGGGTTTTACAATATGATACTCGTGGACATGGAGAAAGTGAATTAACCGAGGGACATTATACCATTGCTATGCTTGGTCAAGATGTAATAGAGCTTCTTGACATGCTTCATATTGACAAAGTCTATTTCTGCGGATTATCAATGGGAGGATTAATAGGACAGTACTTAGGTATTAATCATCCTGAACGTTTGCATAAACTAATCATCAGTAATACCGATTCTAAAATTGGAACGGCAGATCGATGGAACGAACGTATTAAGACCATTAACGATCAGGGGATGCAAGCCATTGTTGACAGTACTATGGAAAAATGGTTTACAGAGAGTTATCATAAAACGAATCCATCCCGCGTTGCGGAAATGAAAGAGATATTTTTAGCGAATAGTAAAGTAGGCTATTCAGCTTGTTGTGCCGCCATTGGTGCTGCTGATTTTAGATCAGATATTAAAAAAATCTCTTTAGATACCTTAATTATTACAGGCGATGAAGATGCTGTTACTAAAGTAACTCAGGCAGAAGTTATGCAAAAAGAAATTGCGGGTGCAAAACTAAAAGTATTTCACGCTAGACATTTACCTAGCACTGAATTGCCCGAATCCTATTCAGATGTTCTAATTGATTTTATAATAGGTAATAAAACGTTTGACAGAGGTATGCATGTTAGACGAACGGTTTTAGGAAATCCGCACGTTGATAAATCTACTTTAAATAAAAATGAATTCAATAGTGATTTTCAAGAATTCATTTCAAACTACGCATGGGGCGAAATTTGGACACGACCAGGGCTAAATAAACATAATAGAAGCTTAATAACATTAGCCATGTTAATTCCTCTAAACAGAAAACCTGAATTTAAAATGCATATTAAAGCCGCTTTTAACAATGGTGTTACTAAAGATGAAATCAAGGAAGTTATTATGCAATCGGGTATCTATTGTGGGCTTCCCGCTGCCAATGAAGCCATACATACTGCAGAAGAAGTCTTTAATGAAATTGGAATTTAATATTTTCAAATGGAAATAATTAAAACACAAGTTGGTATTATCGGTGCTGGACCTGCTGGATTAGTTTTAGCACATTGGCTAAAAAAACACGGTATAGCATCTGTTATCATAGAACTGCGCTCAAGACCTTATGTTGAAGGCAGAGTAAGAGCAGGATTATTAGAACAAAACACCGTTGATATTATAAAAGAATTAGGATTAAGTAATCGCTTAGAAAAAGAAGGTATTGAGCATGATGGTGTGTATTTAAGCTTTGACGAAGAGCGAATACATATACCTTTTTCAGAATTAACTGACGGTAGAAAAATAACAATTTATGGCCAACAAGAAGTGGTAAAAGATTTAACCGACGCTTGGTTAGAACAGGGAGAACAACTCTATTTTGAAGCTGGCGCCAAAGAGATTGTAGATTTTGATACCGATACCCCAAAAATTCATTTTGAAAAAGGTGGCAAATCTGGTGTCATAGCATGTGATTTTGTTGCTGCTTGTGACGGTTTTCATGGTATAGGAAGAAAAACAATGCCAAAAGATAGTTATAAATCTTATGATATAACCTACCCTTTTAGTTGGTTAGGAATTTTAGCTAATGTTGCACCTTCTACCGATGAATTAATTTATGCGTACCATGAAAATGGATTTGCATTACACAGCCTTCGTTCTGAAACTGTTAGTCGCTTATATTTACAAGTAGCTAATAATGAAAATTTAGATGATTGGCCAGACGACCGTATTTGGGAAGAACTTTCAACGCGATTAGCGACTAAAGGTTGGGAATTAAAATCAGGTCCAATTTTCGACAAAAATATTACACCTATGCGAAGTCACATGATAGACAACCTCCGTTCTGGTAATTTATTTTTAGCAGGAGATGCTGGTCATATTGTACCTCCTACAGGAGGGAAAGGCTTAAACTTAGCTGTTGCAGATGTTAAACATTTAGTTGATGGTTTTGTAGATTACTACAAAAACAATTCAACAAAACAATTAGATAATTATACTGAAGAAGCACTTAAAAGAATTTGGAGAGCACAAGATTTTTCAAATTTTATGACTACGCTTTTCCATAAACAAGATACACATGGCTCTTACACATACCGTTTACAAAAAGCAAAAGTTGATTATATAAAAATGTCTAAAGCATACAAAACGACCATTGCCGAAAATTATGTAGGCATGCCATTTAAATCATTTGAATAATATTATAAAATATGAAACAGGTACCGCAAATAACGGCAAAAGAAGCAGCAGCATTAGTAAAGGATGGAGACATTATACTTGGTGGAGGTTTTGGAATGACAGGAAACCCTGTGCATATTATCCACGCATTAGCAGAAACCAATACTAAAGACTTAACATTTATAGCCAATAATGTAGGCGAACCTAATATGGGAGGTGGACGATTATTGAATAATGGCCAACTGAAAAAAATGATTGGCTCTTTCTTTACGTCAAATCCTGAAGCTGTAAAAGTAGCTCAAGCAGGCACTATTGAATACGAATTACTACCTCAGGGCACATTAGCTGAAGCTATTAGAGCTGGGGGAGCAGGAATAGGAGGCTTTTATACCCCAACTTCTGCTGGCACATTAATTGCCAAAGACAGAGAAACAAAAAACATTAATGGTATAGAACAAGTTTTTATAGAAGGTATTCGTGGTAATGTTGCTATTATAAGAGCTTGGAAAGCGGATACTGCTGGAAATTTACAATATAGGATGACCGAGCAAAATTTTAACAGAGCTATGGCAACAGCAGCCGATATAGTCATTGCTGAAGTTCAAGAAATTGTTCCAGTTGGCGACATTAATCCTAACGAAATTCATACACCAGGTTGTTTTGTTGATTATTTAGTTCAAAAAACATTATCTGAAGAAGACCTAGGTACATCAGCATCCGTGGGATCTTCTAAAGTTATGGACGAAAAGCGAATGAATATGGCCAAAAGAGCTTTTACAGAATTAAATAAAGGGGATGTTGTAAATTTAGGAATTGGAATACCAACACTAGTTGCAGATTTAATAAAACCTGAAGATGGTATTATTTTACATACCGAAAACGGCATGCTAGGTGTTGGTCCAGAACCAGCTGATGGAAAAGGCGCTATGTATTACCCTGTAAATGCAGGTAAAGTACCTGTGACTGCATTATCTGGAAGCAGTTATTTTGATAGCGCAGATAGTTTTGCAATGATACGTGGTGGTCATATAGATGTTGCAATAATGGGTGGTTTAGAAGTAGATGCCTCTGGAAACTTAGCCAATTGGGCAGTGCCAGGTAAACCATTATTAGGTGTGGGAGGTGCTATGGATTTAGCATCTGGAGCAAAAAAATTAATTATAACTTTGAGACACACAGATCGATCTGGCGCATCTAAAGTTGTAGAAAAGTGTACATTACCTATAACAGATTATAATTGTGTAGATATTTTAATTACAGAATTAGCTGTTTTTAAATTTATAGATCGTCAATTAACACTAATTGAAATATTACCAGGAAGCTCATTAGAAGAAGTGAGACTAAAAACAGAAGCCAAATTTATTGAAAAACTAAAGTAAAGAAAGAATGAGAGAAGCATATATAATTGACGCTGTAAGAACCCCTATAGGAAGTTTTAGAGGCATGTTAGCGCCTGTAAGAGCAGATGATTTAGCTGCAATACCAATAAAATCGCTATTAGAAAAATATCCTAATGTACCTAAAGATGCAATTGATGATGTTATTCTTGGTTGCCACAATCAAGCTGGAGAAGACAATCGTAATGTAGCCCGTATGGCGTTATTACTAGCAGGGCTTCCATACTCTGTACCAGGAGAAACAATTAATAGACTTTGTTCTTCTGGTATGTCTGCAATAATTCATGCTAACAGAGCTATTAAAGCTAATGATGGCGATGTTTTTATTTCAGGAGGCATGGAACATATGTCACGTGGACCATTAGTAATTTCAAAATCTACTTTGGCTTATGGGAATGATTCAAAAATGGAAAATTCTAGTTTTGGATGGCGTTTTGTAAATCCCAAATTACATGACCTGTACGGTACAGATGCCATGGGAATTACCGCAGAAAATTTGGCAGAACTATATTCAATAAGTAGAGAAGATCAAGATTTATTTGCATACAACTCTCAAATGAAAGCGAGTAAAGCTCAAAAAAATGGCATTTTAGCAGAAGAAATTTGCCCTGTTGAAATACCTCAAAGAAAAGGAGTCGCTATAACTGTTAAACAAGATGAATTTATTAAACCTAATTCATCTTTAGAAAAACTAGCAACACTGAGAACGGTATTTAAAAAAGATGGTACAGTAACTGCTGGAAATTCGTCTGGATTAAATGATGGAGCCGCAGCCATGTTAGTAGTATCTGAAGAAGCTTTAAAAAAATATAATTTAAAACCAAAGGCCCGTATTATTTCATCTGCAGTTGTTGGTGTTGAACCTAAAGTTATGGGAATTGGTCCTGTTTACGCTACAAAAAAGGCGTTACAAAAAGTAGGATTAAAACTGAGTGATATGGATGTAATGGAGTTTAACGAAGCTTTTTCTGCACAAGCTTTAGCTTGTACAAGACAATTGGGACTCGAGGATGACGATCCAAGAATAAATCCAAATGGCGGTGCAATTGCTATTGGGCACCCACTTGGCATGTCTGGAACAAGAATAGTGCAAGCAGCTACAAACGAATTAATTCGAACAGGAAGCAGATACGCATTAGCTACTATGTGCGTGGGTGTTGGTATGGGGTATGCTATTATTATTGAAAATGCGACTATTTAATAAAATTTATAAATACTTTTTTGAATGTTTCAAACTAAACCGAATGGCCGACTTTGTTGACCTTAGAACCTTATACATATTTCTTAAATTAAATGATCTAAGCTAATATATGGCAAGAATACAGGTTGCTCGAGAGGTTTCTCCGCAGGTTTAAATCCTTGTTATTTGGTTTGATTTCTCTTTACTATTTTATTATGACTTTGTCATTATACTGTTGATTTTCATTGACTTATATAAAAACACGTAAAATGAAGTAAAACCTAAAACTTCCTGGAGGCACCACTTTTAAAACTCATAACAATCTATTTTATAGAACGTTGTGAGTTTTTTGTTTTTATAAAATATTTTCTTTTCAAAAGAGTCATTTTTAAACGCTTAATAACTGCTAATGTTCCACAACAATTATTTGATGCCTATTTGTAATCGAGCCTTGAATATTTAGTACATACGTCCCCTCCGCTAGTTTTGAGGTGCCAATATATGAAATGCTATTGGCTGAGGAGAGATTTTTTTTGATGAGAAGTTGTCCACTTAAACTATGTATTGTTATTTTTAAATCCTGATTTGAATTGTTTTTTATTTTAAGTGAATAATTTACAGGATTCGGATAGACAACCACATTGGGCTGTAATGTAGATAAAGACGAATCTGATAAACTACTCACTTCTTCTATGCTGAAATACGAAAAGGAAATAATCTCGTCTCTTAAGTCTTGCGAATTATTCAAGCTCCTATAAATCCCCCATTTAGGGCGCACAAAAGAGGCACCCTCACGCCAATTAATAATATTGTCTTTATTGTAACTTAACAACGTCGTATTATCACTCATTTTTTTTATTTCAATAGCGTAAGTGCCATTATTTCCATAGGTAATTGTTTCAATAACTTCTAGCCAAGTTCCAATAAATGGACTGATTTCAGTTTGAAACAGAGTAACTTGCGCATCTGTTTCAGCATACCTCAGCTGAATTTTGTCTGGGGTTCCTTTTCTAGTGGTTAGTGTGTACATTGGCATACTGGCTAAGGAACCTCCAACTGATTTTAATTGATGAATATGTGTGAAATTTGGAGAAGATTGGAAACCACTTTCAAGCTTAAAACTCCATTTGTAGATAACGATTTCCCCTTGAATTCCTTTTAGCTCATCAGGAGACTTGTCATAGGTTTTGATTTCGTTTCGTTGGCGATCAAAATTAATACAGCGATCGTTATCGGGAGACGTATGGATATGAAATCTAAATATATTTGTATTGAGTGTGTTGTCAAAAACTTCGTCAATATGGTTCCCAAAAGTACTGTGATTACAATCCGGAACTTCAATGGGATTGTATCCTGGCGCTAATACTGATGATATTAAATCATAGGTATTTCCTGGCCCGTTAGCTGTTAATATTGTTTGACTTTCAACAGATGAAACTAATAAAGATAAAGCTATAGAAAAAAATACAATTAATTTCATTGTAAATGAGTTAATAGTTTAATTATATTCAATTATTTTTTGATTTTCATATTTAAAACTAGTCCTATAATAATTAGGAAAATCCCTAATAAACTCCAAAAATTATATAAATCTTCGAACCATATAACTCCTACAAGCATTGTAAAAATAACTTCAAGATATTTTAATGGCGCCACAAAAGCAGTTTGAGCTCCCTGAAAAGCTTTCGTCATGTATAATTGCCCAAAATAACCAAAGAGCCCCAAGCTTGACAGCAAGAACCATTCAGCTCCTTGAGGCGTCCTCCAATTAAAAATTGAAAGAATGCCTCCGACAAGAGTTGCAATTATCATAAAATAATGTACTACGACTACAGGATGATCTTGCGTTCCAATTTTTCTGATTAAGACATACACTAATCCACTAAAAATGGCCGATATTAAAATAAAGATAAATCCTGAAAAATTAATTTGAGTATTGAATCCTTTCATAATCAATACACCCATAAAAGCTATCAAAAAAAACACCCATTGAACAGGTTTTATGTGTTCTTTTAAAAGCATCCATGCAAACAAAGCCGCAAATACTGGTGCTAAATACCTTAAAGAAACTGCAGATCCTAAAGGCAAATATTTCATTGACATAAAGAAAAACAACATGGAAATGACGCCAACTATCCCTCTAAGTATCAAAAGGTTTTGTTTATTACCAACCATAGGAATACGGTTTTTTAGCAAAAATGGAATCGTAAAACACAACGACCCAATAGATCTAAAGAAAACGAGTTGATACGGCGTAAATACCTTTAAATATTTTATAACAACATTCAATAACGTAAACGCTAATGTGCTTATTATCATGTATTTAATAGCGTTTCTTAACAAGGGAAGAATACGTTAAGTCAATTGATTAATGATGTCAATGGCAAAACGTGTATTGGATTCGATCGCTGATAAGTCATAAGCTCCTGAAGCATCTTTTTTTATCAACTTAGACCCCATTCCAACACAAGTAACCCCCGCCTTAAACCAAGACACCAAACTCTCTTTAGTTGGCGACACACCACCTGTTGGCATGATACATGTCCATGGTTGGGGTCCTTTAATTGCTTTTACAAAATCAGGACCATAGATGCCTCCAGGAAATAATTTAACAATTTCACATCCCAATTCTTCAGCACGAGCAATTTCTGTTAAGCTGCCACAGCCGGGGGACCACAAAACTTTACGTCGATTACAAACCAATGCGATATCTTCACGCAACACAGGAGTTACAATAAAATTTGCACCTAGTGCCATGTATCTAGACGCTGAAGCTGCATCGGTAACAGATCCAACGCCCATGATCATTTCTGGAAGTTCTTTGAGAACATATTTATTTAAAGCACCAAAAACTTCGTGAGCAAAATCGCCTCTTGCGGTAAACTCTAACAATCGTCCACCACCATCATAAACGGCTTTTACAACTTGTTTACTAATTTCTATATCTGCATTGTAAAACAACGGAACTAGTCCTGTTTGTTTCATCACATTTGCAACTTCTAATCTTGAAAAATTTGCCATATTTTTTATCGTGCTACGCGTCCTGAGGCATCGCCTCCCATTAATTTTTCTACTTCTGAAACAGTCACTAAATTTGCATCGCCTTTTATGGTGTGTTTTAAACATGATGCTGCCACAGCAAAATCTAGTGCATTCTGATCATTATCTGGGTACTTTAAGAGTCCATAAATTAGGCCGCCCATAAAGGAGTCTCCGCCTCCTACTCTATCTACAATATCTGTGATTTGATACTGGCGCGTTTCATACATCTTTTTACCATCGTATAAAACACCAGCCCACGTATTATGAGATGCTGAAATAGATCCCCTTAGCGTTGTGATTACTTTTGTAGCTTTTGGAAACTTTTTCATCATTTGTTTACAAACAGACAAAAATGCTTCAGCTTTTACATCATGCCCATGTTTATGAACATCTAATCCGTCTGGGTGAATTCCGAAATGTTTTTCAGCATCCTCTTCATTGCCCAAAATAACATCACAATAGGCCGTCAAATCTGTCATTATTTTTTCTCTATGTGCTTCGTCACAAAATGTCCAGAGTTTAGCTCTATAATTTAAATCTGTTGAAATAGTTACTCCCATTTCGCTTGCAATTTTCACAGCTTCCAAACAGGCGTCTGCTGCTCCTTGCGAAATTGCTGGGGTGATGCCTGTCCAATGAAACCAAGCCACATCTTTAAAAACAGTTTCCCAATCTACCATTCCAGGTTTAATTTCTGAAATTGCTGAGTGTGCTCTGTCATAGACGACTTTACTTCCTCTGCTTACGGCGCCCGTTTCAAGAAAATAAATTCCTAAACGATCACCGCCATAAATTATTTTATCAACTCCTACTCCACGTTTACGCATTTCCATCATAGCACATTCACCGATATCATTTTTTGGCAAACGAGTAACAAAATCAACAGGCACTCCATAATTAGCTAGTGAAACTGCTACATTAGATTCTCCACCGCCGTATATAACGTCAAAGTTATTTGCTTGTGAAAATCTTAAAAATCCTTGCGGAGCCAATCGTAACATGATTTCTCCAAAAGTGACTACTTTTTTCATTTTTTTAAATTCGTTATATTTTAATAAAAAATTATATTCCTAATGCTTGACCACCTCCAATTTGGATCGTTTCAGCTGTAATAAATGACGCGTCTTTACTTGCTAAAAATGAAATCACTCCGGCTACATCTTCTGGCTGACCCAATCGTCCTAACATGATGTTATTTGCCCATGAAGCAAAAACTTCCGGTTTGGTGGCTTTAATTTGGGCGTGAAAAGGCGTGTCAATAGTCCCTGGAGAAACCGCGTTTACTCTAATTCCATATTCCGCTAAATCTTTTGCTAAGGCTCTTGTTATAGCATGAACACCTGCTTTTGATGTACCATAGATTCCTGCCCCTGGTCCACCAGCTGTCCATCCAGCATTTGAAGTGTAGTTAATTATTGAAGGATGTTCTCCTTTTTTTAGAAATGGTATAGCTGCTCTAGATGCAAAAAATACAGAATCAAGATTTAGTGCCATTACAAATCTGTAGAAATCCGTAGTCATTTCTTCAAATCTAGATCGACCACCTAAGCCGCCAGCATTGTTGACGAGTACATCAATTTTGCCATATTTTTCACCGATTTTCTTTATGTTAGAGGACACTGCCTCTTCATTTGTTACATCAAAGCCATAGTATTCAGCAGTGATTCCATCGGCAGTAAGCTCGCTGACTCTTTTAGCACCTTCTTCATCTTGTATACCATTTAAAATTACCGTGTATCCGTCATTTCCTAATCGTCTTGCTACTTCAAAGCCAATACCTCCGGTTGCTCCAGTGATTACCGCTATTTTTTGTTTTAAATTATTCATATGTTTTATTTATTTTAAATTATTGATCTTCTATAGGTTTAATTTCTTTAATTAAATATTTGATTGATAATGCTGATAAAGGAGCTAATATTGCTAAGATGATAAAAGCTGGGGTGTAGGAATCAACTGTAATCACAGGAATTAACCAATTCATAATAATAACAGATACTGCCCCAATACTACCGCCTAATCCTGCTAATGTCCCGACAGATTTACCGCTTAAGAGGTCACTAGGAATTGTTTGAATATTACTAATTGCAAACTGAAAACCAAACAGTACTAAAAATACAAAGCAAACAAATTTTTCAGGTGTATTGGCAAAAAATATGGCACCAACAATAGATATTACAATGATAAATGCTCCAATATTTACTGTTTTTCTTCTGGTAAAATCGGTAGATTTTGAAATCATAAGACGTTTCGCATAAAACCCTCCCGCAATACTTCCAATCATTGCACCTACATAAGGAAACCAAGCATAGTAGCCAATTTCTTTAACGTTAAAATCAAATTCTTTAAAAAGATAAATTGGCATCCAAAAGACAAATAACCACCAGATTGGTTCAATAAAAAAACGTGCAGCAATTACACCCCAAGCTTCTTTTTTAGATAAAATTTGAAGTACAGTAAGTGCTTTTTCATTTTCAATATTTTGACGACTCTCATGTCTGCCAGAGACGATATGAATGCGCTCTTGCTCTGTAATCCATGGATGGTTTTTTGGTAATGCTTTATTTATAATTAACCATGGAATAATCCATAAAAATCCAATGGCTCCAATAATAACAAATGTTACTCTCCATCCGTAAACTCCAAATAGTTCAGCAACTGTTGGAGCGGCAATTATGGAACCAATTCCAGCGCCAGCATTGAATATTCCTTGTGCTAAAGCACGTTCTTTTATAGGAAACCATTCAGCATTATTTTTGACCGCGCCTGGCCAATTTCCAGCTTCTGAAACACCAAGAAGTCCTCTGAATATTCCTAAGGATGCTGCTCCCTTTGCGAAAAAATGCAAAACTGAAGCTAACGACCAAAAGAAAATTGATAAAACAAACCCAATTTTAGTTCCTACTTTATCGTATACTTTTCCTGATATAAATTTACCTGCTGCATATGTTATTGTAAAAATATTGATGATCCACGCATAATCTT
>Ga0209533_1004118_pt1 | contig 12719 bp, 16 predicted proteins | sample COG_04_FD_184748 | JGI IMG/M metagenome (GOLD analysis project Ga0209533, IMG submission 184748) | Pelagic Microbial community sample from North Sea - COGITO 998_met_04 (SPAdes) (version 2) | ecosystem: Environmental > Aquatic > Marine > Neritic zone/Coastal water | place: Helgoland, sampling... | reverse complement strand
GGAGTAAACCATCGGAGAACACCGACATGCATGAACACTATGGTCCCCCACACTTGAGGAACATCTCCGATGAACACGGATTTGGCCACACCCGCCGCAACTGTCACCGATTGATCTTTTTTGGGTTTGTTTTTCATAGTAATGGCGGCTCCCCATCGTCCCCCAGAATGTTTCAGTGTCATGATCTTGGTCTGTTTGGAGATAGTGAGTGTGACCTCGCCTTTTGGGGGAATGGTGGGCCATAGATCAAACCAATCTTTGGCGGCCATGCGGATATGTTGATCATCTTTATGAGGCGGGATCTCATTTTCTTCTACGGTGACCAGTTTGGGGAATTTGTACTGAACGCCTACAATGGGAGACTCGACAGACAAAGACAATTCACCATTTTGTACACAAAGACGAATGAAGGGGAAAGGCAGGCATTTTTTGACGAAACAGCGGAGTGCGTCAGAAACTTCAAAAGCAATGGACGGCGTTTTTGCAATCACATGTCTGCAAATTCGCATGCCCGCACCGCCCTTTGGAAACGTTATCACCCTTATTTGACCGTCGGATATGGCTAGTTGTGGCTTTATGTCCATTTTTTGCATTTTGAACCACGATTGGTGGAGCCAATCCGTCGGTATGGACCACTCCATTGGTTTCTAATTAGAATGTTCTAGATCATTTAAGATCAACATATGAGTGTCATATGTTCTAATTTAGTCGACTAAATTTTTAGATGACCAAATTTTTAGTCATTTTTTTTTGGTAATTCTTACTATAAAGTTCAGCCCAGTTTGTCCAATGTTCAAACGTAAACGAGAACCAGTAGTTCTTGTGTCCAGTCATCGGCCGCGGATATCTACATCTGGATGGCAGTCGTCATCGCGAAGCAATTCGACTGCTGCAGCACACGGTGGACCGGGACAGCCTTCAATCTTGGGGAAGCGTTCGCACGAACCTGAAAATGATCTTTCTAGAAAACGCTCCTTTTTATTTGATGCACCCCATGGACAAAAAAGAGCCGCCGACTTTGACTTGGAGATCGATAGGCTTAGCAAGCGTTTAAGAGCGACGACGCCCACTGCAGAAGAAGCGTTGGCCTTTTTGCTACCCCATTTACTTGAAATGCGTCAATTATATTTGGCCGAACGTCAAAAAGTGATCGCATTGCAAGAAGACAATAAGATTTTGAAACAAAATAATACAGTCATAACACAGGCTCTGCGCGATCAATTGACAAAGAAACGTTTGGTACAACGTCAATTGGACCTTGCGCTGTATCGTTTGTCGTTGGTGCGGGACGGCAATTCGTTTTAATAAACAAACACAGTTCTATTATGGCAGCAATGCAAGAACTGGCAATTAAAGCGTATTCCAGAATGAGTACGCCATATACACACCAAAGAACAGCTCCTATAAAACGAATGATCATCGTGGCATTGGACAGTTTGGTCACATGACCCATCAATTGTGGTATGCTGGCGGTCGTAGAACAAATAGCAGCCAATATAGAAATAAAAAACATTGATTAAATCCAGAATCGTTATAGCGAGATCGTATATATAGTGTTTTAAAAGGAATAAACAATGACGACGCGCCGTTCAGCTTCTGCTTCTGATCGCGAGACAGATACTATGTTAGCCCCTGACATTGAATCTGGTGAAAAAATGAAACCAGATACCATCTACGAACTGATGAAATTAAGGGATCTCCAAGGCTTTGTCACCAAAATTTATTGGCTTGTTATCATGTGCTTTTTTGCCGTAGGTATCATTCTGGCACTTGTTCTCTCAGACGGAACCTTTTCCGAAGTCTTCATGGCCGAAAATTTACTGTCGTCCATCGGCATTTCCATGTACATTATACTGGTTGCATTAATGGTGATGTGCAACTCACATAACGAGATGAGAGTGGTTCTTTTATTGACAATACTCTTCTTTATCGGATGTTTGTCCGGATTTATGCTGGCATTACACCTACTAGATATTTCTATTATACTAAAATCAGGGAAAGTTTAAATGTATTTTTTTACCATAAATATTAAATATTAAAATGTATATTTTTTACATATATCTAACCAATACGCCGCACCTTCTTGAAACCCACGCTCCTTAAAGATTTTTAATCCCACTGCCTTTAAAAAACGAATCGTCTGTGCACGGGAAACTACAGAATTCCCATTGTTATATATAATGCTTCTCCCGTATAGCCTCGGTACATTTGTGCGAGTTTTCTCGGATTTTGCGAATAAAACCATATCCGTATACAATTGACCCAACCATGTGATGAAAACAGTAATCACTGTCATGTCCGTACACTCATCAGAGTTTACTAATTTGTCAGGACCAAAATGCCTCTCTATTATCTGTGCTTTCCACGATGTTAAGGTAGGATAATCAGGACTCTTTTGTTCCGAATTTTCGGAAAAACGCATAGTACACCACCAGTGCGGAAAAGACTGAGGAATATCGGTCTTATTATCGACATCCTCTGGGGACATCATTGTAGAGAAAGTCGTAGGCCAATGGCCTTTAATGTAGGCCAGCATCTCTGCCACATTCTTGTTCGTCACATCTGGATACGGGAAATTGTGATCAGAACGCCATAGAATGACATCTTTATTTTTATCCAAAGTATCCAACCAAGATCTAGGAATACCAGTCAAACTCATCGGTGGATTATAAAAGGTGGTGTATTTAAATATACATATTTGACAGATATGTACTTTTTTTTGGGGGCAGCACTTATCGCCACATCCATCGCATGGTATATGGCCATGAAAACTATATTCTTTTTTGGTTCGGCAGCAGCAGTCGCCATTCTCACATATATACACACTCAAGACCTAAACAAAGACCTGTTTTTAAAACAATCCATACACTGTATGGCCAAAACAGACTGCTGCTGCATACATAAAATATGGTCCAATCCAAATAACATCATATGGACCACTACAACACTCAGAATATTAGCAGGACTCGCAGCCATCGCAGCCATATACATATCATGGGAATACTCTGAAGAGTTTACACATGGGAAATACTTTCTCATACCGGCCGTATGGTCTCTTGTCATTGGTATATGGATTTTCTCATGTGTACCATTCATTATAGCACTCATACAATGCGCGGCAGAAAAAGGAACCACCAAACCAATGTCTATTGATATTCAAGGACAAGTATTGGACAGTGAACAGATTATTAAAATAGAAAACAAAAGCGTGACACTCGCTTCTGGAGAAACCATCATCATACGATTCAGAAAACTCATCACCATGTGGATGATACACGATATTGTCATTGGCGTGTTCTGGATGTATCTTACTCTCATGCTATATGACCTCACCGATGATTCAGACGACTCCAATTGGAGAACAATATTTCTCTCCATGATCTCGTGGCATATCGTTTGCGCAGCACTATATCATATATATCTCAAAGACCAATGGTCTTCCGTTCAAATCGAACTAGATACACAACAAAGTAGAGCATGCTGTGCCCCATCAGAAGCAGATAAATGGTGGACATTTTTACAATTAGCCGGACTCGCCGCCGGATACATTGCCGCTATATGGAGAGTCAACGGAACGGAACTGATAGAAATGAAATGTGAAATAGAAACACTGGCACTACTCATCGGTGGAATTTTCGCATGGGTACTGGGCAAGAGAATGGTCGTTGATGCCTTACACGGGACCAAGGCCAGTGAACAAGTTCAATGGAAAAAAGAAACAATAAAATATCATGATAACCTAAACATACATTTTTAGATCTTTCGAAATAATAAAAAAACAATATTTATACACCTGTCCAATCCTTAAATGTCCGCCACTAATAAATGGCAATTTTACGCTGAATCCACATTATTTCAATCTCCACATCCAAGCAAATTACCTATACCGATCTTTGACAAAGACGGGCATTTTGTCCCGGGTCCATGGCCGATAATAGACAACTCACTATCCAGTCAAAAAGTTCAGAGCATCGATCCTAAACAGCATTCGCCAAAATTTTAGTTATCATCCTTCAGAGTATCGATCCTGAACATTCGCCAAAAAATTGGTCATCCTTCAGAGTATCGATCCTGAACATCATTCGCCAAAATTTTAGTCCATGGCTCAAATAATATAAATAGAACATATGTTTTTTAATATTATAGAATAGTAAACGAATAATGGTCCATGTTTATATTATTTATTTTTTTATTCTATAAGGTTAGCGCAGACTGTGATTTTAAAACAGTATTGGCGTCAGAAGTTTACAGTCTTTCTGATTTTGAGAAACGGATATATTCTTCGAAAGAGCCTGTCCGTATTCGGGGGCAGCTTTCTAGGTTGCCACCAGACTGGCCATGGCTAATGGAATATGCCAAAGATTCTGAAGAAAGTTTTAAGGAATTTTTGGCAGAACATGGTGATGAAAATACATCTGGCGGAGAAATACCATATGCGGATACATATAAAGATACCACCACAGACTATACCATTTCACATTTTTTTAAGAAAAGAAATATTCCCCAGTTGGTGTTTGACAACGATCTTATTTACAATGATTCGAAATTAAGATATTTGTTATTCATGGTTCCTGACTTGTTACGCCCACCTAATGAACATTATTTGAATAATATGCAATTATCATTTGGCCCTACTGGAAGTGGTACACCATTACATGCCCATATAGCCGCTTATAATTCATTAATATTCGGCCTTAAAAAGTGGTATTTCATTCCTCCTGGTACGCCTGGGCTATTAGAAGGTGCAAGTGACAATAAGAAATATTGTTTTAAAAAAGATAATGACATTGGTTTTGGAGGTTGGTGCACGTTTTCACACTTGGTTCATGTACAGAAATGGCTGAACAGTTCTAGTTATAGGAATATATCATCTTATGTTTCTACATGTATTCAACATCCTGAAGAAACTATATTTTTACCAAATGGTTGGGCACATGCTACATTGAATTTGGAGCCAACCCTGGCCATTGCACAAGAGTTTTGCCTTGATGGTTCGGTAACATGTCATGTCATGAATAATCCGATATCAAATGGCGTTTACATACCTTAGAGATTTACTAAAATTTTGGTCTTTCATTTGCCAAAATTTTGGCCATATATAAGTGCAACTTCATTACAAAAATATGTCGTACCCAGACACTCCACTCCTATCCGCCGTCGGTCGCGAAAACACAGATGAACAGATGCGCGCGGCCTATGAGAGATGGCGCACCGCTTTTTACGAGCAAAACATCGAAACTACCCCGGCCTATGACGTTGTGGGCCTTTTGGCGGCCCTTTGTCTGAGTAGTAGGCGTTCTGCAAAAACTTATTTTGATATCGGATCTTTGGGTTCAAATAAGAATGTTCTACAAGAGGGTGCCCAGGTCTACAAACTTTTGGCCAAATATCGTACGAAAGATGCGTTGGCTTCAATATTTTCTGATCTGGAGGGATTTCGTAGTTCCGTGTTCAAGTTATTGATTATAACTGATTTTGGTGAGGAGACGGACGACGAGGTTACTTGTCTCTTGGCTAACAAACTTGATGCATTGGGACTTGCAGACGTGCGTTTTCTGTTTACAACGGCCGAGGATAGATTTGAGGACCAGAAGAGTCGTTTTACAGACTGGGGCGGCAATCCTGACCTTGTTTGTTCCATTTACGCTAAGAATACTGTTGTGGACTGGTTGAACGAACAGCCTGGAGAAGAGGAAAAGGAGGTAGAATCTGCTAAACCCATTATTCTTCAAATTGGTCCGGTCCACGAACCTACGAACGCTGCTGGCTGGCGCACGATATGGCGACCCAACGTAGTAGTTGCTTATGACTATGTGGTTGTCGGTACTTTAAACGGTGTTCCCGCTTTGAATGTAAAAGCAGATGCCCGGGATTCCGCGTTGCATTTAATGTCTGGCGCTGAAACCAAGATTGTGGTGGATACAATGGCTGGGCTTGGCGCGTTTAATTTTTGCGTGAAATCGTTGTCGAGCCTTTTTGGTGCAGTCGATCCTAGTAGAGACGAAAGCCGTGTTAGTATTCAGGAGCATGTCTGCCGGATAGGTTGGCGCAATTCTGTGGGTAGAGCGTCGCCATTTGCGGCTCGTTTCGTTGCGCATTTGGTGTCTGAGCCTGTGGGAGCCTTTGGCGGCGGGGCAAATTATATGACAGCTCGTAAAATTCAGGAAGATTTGGGTGGTGAGGTTGTTTCGAATGCCCGTTCTAGGGCGATTGCTGAGAAATATCTGGACCAGTTGCAGAATCGTCCTGGACCTCCAAATTTTAATTTTATGAAGTTGGTGGTTGCGGACGATGGTTCTACTAACAATCCGAATGGCGCAACTTCTGAATCCATTATCAACGGTTATGCTTACATTTTGGATTGTCTGAATACTTTTTTTGGTGTTCCTATCGAATTTTTCGAATCTGGACAACCAGAGAAGTGGAATCCCGCGTGGGAAACGCCATCAAATTTCCTGCCGGATTTCGAACGCTTGGGCGTTTTTACGATTACGGACTCTATGCGCGTACCGTCTTTGTCAGCGTCCGAGTCTGCATTTAAGACCGGTATCCCAGCAGGTTCTGGACTCATTGGTATTGGTCGATATACACAAGGACTGGCTCTCCAAATGCGTTCAAAGCATCCTCCGAATACAATGTTATTGCGTGGTCATTACAAGCTTTTGAATTCCGCCGAAAAATTGGACGAATTGATGTCAAAACACCTGAATATTTCTTCGGATTTGTTGCGGAACATGCAACAGAAATTGTGTACTAGTAAAAGTCGTAGGGTTTCATCGGTCGTCGACGCCATCCATAAAGAACTAGGCACGGACAAAAGTAGAGAGTTGATAGAATGCCATTTATTCTCGACGGATCAATGGCAGTTAATTTAAACTATAAAGTATTCCTATATTTATTTCAATGTTATTAAAAGTATCTATAGCGTTTACGTTTGCTATGATCGGTTTATTGTTTGTGAGAGTTTATATGAATTGTGTGTATGACATTCCGTGGTCTTTGTTGTTGGTATTGTTGGCAATTGGTTGTGTGGTGTCCATTGCCTGTCATACATTTCAATTAAAGTGTTGGCGGTTCTTAACTTGGCAGCCTCATAGACTAAGGTCGGTGACGGAAGAAGAGACTGTTTCTAAAGAAAGGTGGGATATAATTCCACAAATTGTATTGTACATATGGTCTGTTTGTTTCCTTTGTTTATCTCTTTGGAGACCCCGATGTGATATTCCAACGTGGATCCCTTCAATTGTTTTGGGGGTATTGGGCATTTATACAGCCTCGTTGTCTGTGTATCGCTCGTGTGCATCTACAAAAGGTCCTTCTGACTCTTCTTCTCTTTCGGATGTATCTGAACCAGAGTCTTCTAAAGTGAATGCGCCCGGGCTGGCCACTTCTTCTATTTTTTGATCTGAGAATGCGTTTGGTTCTGGAGACGGTGAACGACGATTAAGTTCTATTTCCTCCTCTTCATCTTCTCTGACCGTGCCGTAGTCATTGTTAATCCGCTGTTTAATGAACCATACACAGCACATGATGACAGCCGAGAGTGTGGCCACCGTCAATGCTACGTAAACCATGGCGCCTGATTCTTTCCAGGGTTCTGATGTGGTTGTACCGCTGGTAACGGTATCAGATGTATTTGTTATATTTGTTTGATTCATCTATGGATTTGCATGGAATATACTATATACACTAATTTCAAAATCCCAAATGGCCATCCGCTGGACTCCTGTTGTGTTGATTGGCATCTCTATATTTTATTTGAATTTGGTGTTGACCAATGTAGTTTCGTTGAGGCAAGTATGGGCGGCCCGTTCCAGGAACATGACGAGTTTGGAACCGTTGCACGATACATTGTTTGTCGATTGGATCAGAGGTTATAATATTGAGCAATATGTGTCCTTGGCATTGCGCGATATGGTGGATGTATGTACGTATGGTTGGACGTTGTTGACCATTTTGGCATGGTGGACCTGTTCGAGAGAGTCCATTTTTCCGGCGAAAGTTATCTCTATCCAACTGGTGATCATCCCCTGTTTTGCCATTTCTCAATTGATGACGGTCGTCCCCGATTCACAGCCAAATTGTATTGAGAAATATAATATTCCAACTACTTCAGATGTGACTTGGGTTTTTTGGCGATGGCCTTATCGCGCCTGTGGTAATATGTTATGGTCCTCTGATGTGGCCCAGTTGGTAATTTTTACACAGATTGCTGTTCAAATGATTCGCCCTAGTCGTGCACGTTTGCGTTGGTTTGTTTGGCTAGTGGGCGAGTGTTGGACATTTATCACAATGGCGTTTATATTTAGTTCGCGATATCAATATAGTATGGATGTGTTCATCACAATTTTAGTAGTCAAGTTATTGATTACACATCCGTGGATCGAACATATATCGATGTATTGCTTTGTAAAAAATGGGAAATATTACGGACGGGCCCCCACAAATGAAATGGTGACTATTTAAGGTCGGTCTGACCACATATATCGATGGACATAATCGCGCAAATAAAGCAAGTGCCTGCAACAAATATGGGACAAATGGTTGCACGATGGTCCACGATCATGGTACCTGCTCAGTCGGCCCGTAAACGCGGCCGAGATGACGACGAAGACACTAGGCCAAGAGCTCGAGTTTGCGCACCCTCAGATTCAGGCGTTCACCGGACACAATCCGAAACTCCAGTAACGCCCGCGCCCTGTAAAACATCTTATTAAGTGTATTTTCTAAACAAAATCTTCTTCTTTTTCTACTATTCTTATCAATGGTCATTTCCATTCGTTTTGTATTTTTTAAATATATAGAGGCCGATGCACATTCATACAGATTTAATCGTTGAAGACACGATGGTTTAACCTTATGTCTGCGAGCAATCCTACGAACAAAGTCGATGAAATTTAGATTCCTGAAATGGAAGATCATTCGTTGGGATGTTTTTTTACAACATTTGGAAACTGTCCAAGGCGACCATACGATCAAAGGGGCGCAGAAATGATTGGACCAAAAAACATTGAGTCGTCGCGAAATGGAAATTTGGGCACTATATTCTCGACTTAATAATGATTTTACACCGTCTCGACCATCCGTGCACAGACGATAACGTCTAGAGAAGCGGCGCCAGTCTTTTTCGTTAAACATATATCTGGAGGCGGTCATTGCGGTCGTCGATCTCGTGCATAACGTACAATATTGAAATATATGATCGAGGATCACCTCTGGTAATGTCGCCATATACAATATGTTTATAGTTTGTTGTTCATTTAAATATTATGTTTGGAATATGTGTATTTTTTTTATGATATCAGATATATTGTATAAACTAAACCGTTCTTCTCGTAATATTTGGTAAAAAATGCCCTCTTATGTTGAATACTTGTCGGATGCTTCCATGTCAGAAGACTCTTCTGGAGAGGAAGAGGAACCTGAAGAATTGTATGACCCTCGCGACGAAGACTATTGGGCCATAGAAGACCTTTTGGACACTAGGAATCCCCCACCTATCATAGAATATGCCTCTTCGTTGGGTATTTTTACTCTACGCGAATGTATTGTTGGTCCTATAAGGAAAGACATTGATTCTGTGGTGGATGTTGGTTCCAAATATTCCTGGAAAGAGTTTTGGTCTGGTGCGGCGTCCAGGGCGCGCGCCAACATCACTCATGAAGACTGGGACGCAATCGGCGAATTCTGTTTTGTATTATGTTCTACGTGCCTCCTCGAAAATGATATGGATCGAGTGCGTTCTTGTATGATTCGGATCCTTTCCTATGGGAATTTCAAGTTATTCCGATGAATAGTCCTCGTCATCCGATTCGGAAGCATCTCCGGGATTCCAGTCCGAATCAGAGTCGTCGTCTTGGTCTGCCGGTATCAATAAGGCTTCCCAATCTTGAAGGTTCCAAGATTCTTTTTTCGAAATTTGGTGCCATTTTTTCCAAGAGCCTGGGTCAAGTCCAATATCGTACACCGAACCACTCCAAAAATCCAGGATCTTTTCCACTTGTGGATGATTGATCGTCTGCTGACAATACGTCTCCTTTCCAACCCAAATGACGTCGGCCGTCTTTAGGCGCTTCGAAACGCGTTGAAACGCGATAAAAAGAAGGTCGATTTTCGTGGAATCGTTTTTACCCTTTAAAGTGACCGAATCGTTCTGAAGAACAGCCAAGATCGTTTTTGAACCAACGTGACCGGAAATTTCCATACTATATCTGGACATAGGGTTGATTTATACGTAATTTTTGTATGATACTATTTTGGATTTTAAAATATAAATATATAGGACAGTTCTTTTATTATGTATGATTGTTTTACAAGTGTTTGGTTATGTCTTATTATTGGTAGCTTCTATTTCCTCTTCTGTCAGCATGAATTTTCAAAAATTAGCACAGCATGAAATTTATTATCATGATCCGCGCTCACGTACACAAAAAAGATCCACACCATTGACACAATCCGTATTTCTAAGACCGCTCTTTATTGTCGCAATATTCCTCTCCGTAGCCGCTTCAACACTAGATTTCCTAGCATTAACATGGTTACCACCATCTACAGTCGGAGTGTTTGGATCCGCATCCATCATTATCAATTTACTCGTCACTAGAGTAATCTTATTTGAACGACCAACCAAACGCGAATGGTCCGCAATAGGGTGGACTATTGCCGGTTGTATGATGGCCATTTCAGTCACACCAGACCACGAATCGTCTGATTTAACTATACCACAACTACTCGACAGACCCATATCCTACATATACATTGTATTAAATTGGTTTATTTTTGTTGGGGCGTCCGTCGCTCTGGACGAATTCAAATGGTCCAAAAACATCCAACGGTTCGGATTCCCATTCATCGGTGGTGCTCTTGGGGCTCAAAACGTATGCATGGGCAAATATATAGCCTATGCCTTTAGTAGCATGTCCAACGGTTCTTTCACGGTTCGCGTGGATACTCTGGTCTCTGCCGTTCTTCTGTGCATCAGTTCCATTATTTTGCACGTTATTTGGCTCAACAAAGGTCTGGAAAAATACGATGCTTATTATTGTATTATTATTTATCAAACAGCCTGGTTTATCTTTACGACGGTATCCGGCATTGTCGTTTACAACGATATGGGCATTCTCACAGAAATTGAACAAGCTATTTTTGTTGTAGGCATTCTTACTGCATTATATGGCGTCAAACGTATTTCAGAAATCCATAAAGAAATGGAAAATACATCTGACTCTGATTCTGAGGAAATAGAACTAGACGAAGCGTAAATTCACAGATGACATGTTCCTACCACAGTCGGCCATAGAATTGCCCTGTACCAATTTGTAAAGTTCGTGCGGATGCATACTCGCCGAAACGTCCTCTGCCAAAATGTCACCTTCTTTTAGAGCGGCAATCACAATTTCGGAACAATACCAGCGTGGCGACATACCCAACCATGTATAACTTGTAGGTGAAGGACGAATAGGAGACCAAAACATGAAATAACCGAGATGGTTGAACCCATCACCCTTATGATCAGTGCAAAAATTCATCATGGTATCATATTGACCTTTCGAACATTCCATAGACCTAAAAAACCATTCTTTACGAGAGAAACGCTTACTCTCTAAATGAACAGCGCCAGAATAAACAATACTACAGGCAAGTCCAGAAACGCTATCTTTTGTTCCTGTATTTGCACCGGGAGGACAAAATAAAAGTTCTGCATGGATAAACGGTGCAGTATCATCGTCTGTTTGTGCCAAGGATGCCGCCGCCCTATTCAACCACGATGCCTCTAAAATATCCGAGTCGGAACGTACAAAGCATAACATAATTTTATGAGTCATTTTATTAATTTAGTTTAATTACCTTTATATGTCAATTTGACCAATCCTAATCATAGTCCGAAGACTCGGCGAAATCAAGTCCAGAGGACGAATTTTTATCTTTTGATACATCCGATTCACCCGCGGACGATTCAGCAAATTCCAACGCTGAAGACCCATTATCCACTGCCGAAGACCCCACAGCCGAGGAGTCTGCAAACTCGATATCACTGTCCGTTTCCGCTGCTGAGGATTCGGCGAATTCAGGGCCAGACGAACCAGCTCCAGATGCCGCGGAGGATTCGGCGAATTCAAGACCAGAAGAAGTCTTTGAATCCATCTCAGAATCTTCCGCGAAATTCAATTCATCCTCAGAAGATGCCCAATTGTCAGACATGGCCGCCACTAAATGACTCAGATCACTAGGTCCTGGTTTCATCGGTGTAAATTCGTCGCGCTCTTCGCGTCTCTCGGCCGCCATTGCCGCCAATGCATCAGCATCCGCGTCGGACATCAAATCCTCGTCAGAATCGGCTTCAGACTCCAAAACACCGTCCAAATATTCGGGATCTATTCCCAAAATATATTCTTTCAAGCGCTCTTGAACGTCATCACGTTCTCCTTTAGTAGACTGGCCATTTATTTCCAAGAGTTTTACTATCTTGCCCTTGTTAAGCCCGCCTTCCTTTTTCGTCAAGCCTTGCAATGCTTTCACGATTTTATCTTTAGAAATACCGTCGTCATTGAACACAGAAGGTGCTACATACTCGCCGGCTGAATCCGATTGACCTTCCTCAGATACGACATCTTCCTCAGATACGACATCTTCCTCAGATACGACATCTTCCTCAGATACGACATCTTCCTCAGATTCAGATGCAATTTGTGTAGAAAAAAGCCCAAATCGGTCCAAAA
>Ga0209533_1004117_pt1 | contig 12721 bp, 13 predicted proteins | sample COG_04_FD_184748 | JGI IMG/M metagenome (GOLD analysis project Ga0209533, IMG submission 184748) | Pelagic Microbial community sample from North Sea - COGITO 998_met_04 (SPAdes) (version 2) | ecosystem: Environmental > Aquatic > Marine > Neritic zone/Coastal water | place: Helgoland, sampling... | reverse complement strand
TGCTTTTTAATTATCAACAAAATACGAGTTATTAACAAAGAAAAAAAGAAGCAAAAAAAGAAATTTCATCATCATTACTACGATTTTAATTTAAGGTTATTTCTATTTTGCTAATCTAAAGGCTAGCGCGAGCATCCTTTGCTCGTGCCCAGTGTGAGAAATAAATGAGTATAAAATATAATACTGAATTATTTGAGTTTGTTAACGGCGACAAGACAAAAGCTTATCCAATTGAATAGTCTTTTTTTGTATAAATAAATCAACTGTTAAAATCTATTTAAAAAAGTAATTTTAATAGTTTTTATTGATAGCTTTGCAGTCTCAATACAAACCATTATGACCATCACACAACTCAAATATGTCTTAGCAGTTGCTGAGCACCAAAATTTTACCAAAGCCGCAGAAAAATGTTTCGTCACACAACCGACGCTAAGCATGCAAATTCAAAAATTGGAAGACCAATTGTCTGTTCAAATTTTTGATCGCAGTAAGAAGCCCATTGAATTGACCGAAGTAGGCCGCAAAATTGTCAATCAAGCCAAAAATATTGTCAATGAAGCTGATCGCATCACGGATATTGTGGACCAACAAAAAGGATTTATTGGAGGTGAATTTAAATTGGGAATCATCCCAACCGTGATGCCAACACTGCTGCCAATGTTTCTAAAAACCTTTATCAAGCGCTATCCTAAAATAAAGCTCAAGATAGAAGAACTGAATACCGAAGAAATTATACAACGCATCAAGGACGGGCATTTGGATGCTGCCATAGCAGCAACCCCTCTAAAAAACGAACACATCAAAGAACGTGTGTTGTTTTACGAACCGTTTGTAGGCTACATTCCAAGCAACCATCGGTTGACCTCCAAAAAAACATTAGAGGTTTCGGACTTGAATATTAATGACATGCTGTTGCTAGAAGACGGGCATTGTTTTAGAGATGGTGTTTTAAATTTATGTCAAGCACAAAAAACGACAAATCATAACGAATTTCAATTGGAAAGCGGAAGTTTTGAAATGTTGGTAAAACTAACCAATGAAGGGATGGGAATGACACTGCTCCCCTATTTGCACACCTTGGATTTAAAAGAAAAAGAACAAGACTATTTACATCATTTTAGTGAGCCCTCGCCAGCACGGGAAGTCAGTTTGATCTACCACAAAAGTGAATTGAAAATTCAAATTATTGATGCGCTTCACAACATCATTTCTGGAATTATACGAGGCGCCATTGCGTTTCAAAATGTTCAGATTATAAGTCCTATTGCAAAATAAAAAAAGTGGCCTCTCGGCCACTTTACAGTTTAATTTTATGCAAAGACTAATTCAAATAAACCATACATTGTTTCAAATCAGGATTGGAAGTAATCAAGTTTTGAATGAATAATTTTAATTCTTCAATTTCGTATGGTAATAAGCGCTGAAGTGCTTTCTGAACTTCTTTACAAAAAAGGTTCGTATCAAAACTCACCTTATTCAGTACCGTTTTGGTGTACTCAAACATTGCTCTTGACATTTTAGAAAAATTTAAAATTAATAAAAAGTAATGTTATTGAATAGGCATGTATTTTAAAGTTAGATTATAAATTTATAAAAAAACAAAGACACTTAGTGAACTTTAACACTAAATTTAGAATTATTTTTGTTTCAATTTCAGAGACCACTCGAAGTCAAAAGAAGCGACCTCATCGCCAGCCAAATCGATCCCATTGGCGGTTAAAATCAGAGTTTGCCCCTCGCCTGTTTCAAGTGCTTTTTGTAGTGCTTGGTCCACAAGAATGCCTTGATTGCAAGTAAACGTAATGATCCCTTTTGCTTTTTTGCTGAAACTGGCATTATTTTTAATGACAAGCATTGATATATTTTTTTGGGTCGCCTGAATTTTCATCATAATCAAAGCCCCAGTAGATAATTCTGCCGCCATCCCTTGAACCGCCCAAAACATAGACTTAAAAGGATTCTGATTGATCCAACGGTGCTTGACAGTCACTACACATTTTTGGGCATCAATTGATTGTGTACGAACGCCAGTCAAATAGGCAGAGGGCAATTTGAAAAGTAAAAAAAGATTGAGTTTTCTTGCTGTAAAATTCATAAGTACTGTTAGATTGTGAGCTAAGATAGGGAAATTTTGAAAACCTCAATTTGTTAAAATTAAGTTAAAATATAATACTATGTTATACATAATACCTTTTTATGTATTAGGTTTGTTAAAAATTAATACTAATGAAAATAGAAAACACAAAAGCACAGATGCGAAAAGGTGTTTTAGAATTTTGCATATTATCCGTCTTAAAAAATAAAGATGCCTATGTTGCCGAGATTTTAAAAACTCTAAAAGATGCAAAACTGCTTGTAGTGGAAGGAACTATTTACCCTCTTCTTACACGACTTAAAAATTCTGGATTACTCAATTACCGTTGGGAGGAATCCACTACTGGACCACCAAGAAAATATTATACACTCACTAAAAGTGGGGAATTATTTTTGGTTGAATTAACCACCACATGGCGTGAACTCCACAACGCCGTCACTTTAGTAACCCTCGAAAAAACCACCAAAAAATGAACAAAACTGTAAGTATAAACCTAGCCGGTATCTTTTTTCACATTGATGAAGATGCCTATCAAAAACTTCAAAATTATTTTGAAGCCATCAAAGCATCACTGCAAAACACCCAGGAAGCCTCTGAAATTATAGCAGATATTGAAGGGCGTGTCGCAGAATTGTTTTCGGAACGTATAAAAACAAGTCAACAAGTCATTTCAAATAAAGAAGTGGATGATATTGTATCCATTATGGGGCAACCTGAGGATTATAAAATCGATGAAGAAATTTTTGAAGAAACGCCTAATACTAAAACCTCAGATAGTCAAAAACGCCGTTTATTTAGAGATCAAGACGCCTCATACATAGGAGGTGTATCGTCTGGACTTGGATATTATTTTGGAATAGATCCACTGGTTATAAGACTGATTTGGGTGGTGTTAATTTTTGGCGCTGGAACAGGCCCTTTATTGTATATTATTTTATGGATTGTGATTCCTGCTGCCAATACTACTGCCGAAAAACTAGCCATGATGGGAAAGCCCATTAACATTACCAATATTGAAAAAAAAGTAAAAGAAGAGTTTGGTAATGTTAAAGAGAGTCTGGAACGCGTTAAAGACAGTGTCAACTCTGGAAAATTGAATGATTTGGGTAAAAACATCCAATCAACATCACGCTCTTTTTTTGAAACGATTGGGGACCTCATTTTGCTTTTCTTTAAAGTGATTTTCAAATTGATTGGAATCTTTTTTATCGTTTTGAGTATCGTCATTTTAATTGGTTTTTTTGTAAGCTTACTCACCGTTGGCATTGCCGATGTCGTGCATTTTCCAGGTATGGATTTTGCTGACCTTGTCAATTCTACAGGCTTGCCAATATGGTTGGTTTCCATTTTAGCCCTATTGATTACTGGAATTCCAATGGTCTTTCTGTTGTTCTTAGGCCTGCGGATGGTATCTAAACGCATACCTTTATTCAATAGCTATACTAAATTTTCACTTTTAGGAGTCTGGCTCATTGTCCTGATTACACTCATCATATTTAGCCTTAAACAAGCCGCCGATTTTAGAGTTGATGCCAGCGTCACAGAACAAGCAGAATTGCCAATTACAGCTATAGATACTTTGTATTTAGAAATGAAAGGCAATCCGCTCTATTCAAAATATTTACATCGTGATAATGACTTAAAAATCATCTACAACGAGCAGGATACAAAGCGAATTTATGGTTCTGATATTAGACTCATCGTCCAGTCCACAAAAGATTCTATTGGAAGTATTTCGGTCGAAAAAAAGGCATCTGGAATTGATTATATCAATGCCAAAAACCGTGCTAAGGCGTTGGATTATCACTACGAATTCAAAAACAACACCTTATATTTGAATGGGTTTTTCCTTACGGATCTAGAACAAAAATACAGAGGACAAAGTATTGAAATTATTATAAAACTACCCATTGGCAGTATTTTATTTCCAGATGAAAACACCTATTCATTTCATCGAAACACATCTAGATATAATGACATATTAGATAACGGAAATGAAGAACATTATCTGAAAACAGAACGTAAATCCATGCGCTGCTTGGATTGCCCAAACCTAAATAATAACTAATACCCTAAAACCCAATTTATTATGCTAAACCTTGTCAAATTAATTAGTCTCGCTATTGTAAGTCTTGCTTTAAATGCCTGTCAATTCAACGCCTTCCCATTTAATAATGGTGTTCGTGGAAATGGTGTTGTAGTCACAGAACAACGCCCTGTTAATGAATCGTTTAACGCTATTGAAGCTAGCTCAGGAATCGATGTGTTTATAACACAAAGTGATACGCCCAGTATTTCTGTCCAAGCCGATGAAAATATTCAAGAGTTAATCATTACAAAAATTGAAAACGGAACTCTTAAAATTTATATCGATAAAAATCTTTACCATGTTGCTTCAAAAAAAGTTGTGGTTAATTTTAAAACTATCAATAAAATCAAAGCCTCTAGTGGAAGCGACGTTTTTAGCACCAATACACTAAAAATTCCAAGTCTTGATTTGAGTACTTCTAGCGGAAGTAAAATGAAATTAACTGTGGAAACTCAACTTATAAACAGCAGCAGTTCAAGTGGCAGTAATTTAACTTTAGAAGGGAAAACCAAAGAGTTTATTGGAAACACTTCGAGTGGAAGTCAATTAAATGCATCTAAATTAAGTGCTACATTTTGTGAGACCAAAGCGTCGAGTGGTTCAAATTTATACGTAAATTGCTTAGAAGAATTTAATGCAAATGCTTCTAGCGGAGCACACATTAAAAACCACGAATCTTCTATAAAAACGACCGTTAAATCATCTTCGGGAGGATATGTAGATACAAACAATTAAAACCTATGGAATCAAATTATTCAAAACTGTATGCGGGGAGCTTTATTGTCGTTCAATTAATTACACAACATCTAGAAAAAGAGGGCATCACCGCTATCGTGAAGGATGAAACAGAATCTGCTCGACTGGCAGGTTTTGGGACTTCAACCTACGGCTTTCAAGAGTTGTATGTAAACGCAAGTGAAAAAACAAAAGCTGAAGCTATTGTTGCTAGAACATTAGCACAATTTTAAATTAATATTTCGATTTTGTTTTAAAGATTGTATTTTAGTGAATCCTAACAAACACTTTATATCATGAAAATTCATTTTTTAATCCTAAGTTTGGTTTCACTGTGTATTGGTTCAAGTCAATCTATTAAAATCCCTGTTGATACGATTGTTACGACAACCCACTCAACGACCGTAAAAGGCGTAAGTTTTGAATATACCGCAGAAACAGGAATGCAACCCGTTTGGGATAAGGCTGGCGTACCAGTCGCAAGTTTGTTTTATACATACTATACTCGAAATAACATAAAAAACCGTGCTAACCGTCCTTTAATTATATCTTTTAACGGCGGACCAGGTTCAGCTTCTGTTTGGATGCATGTGGCCTATACAGGCCCACGTATTTTAAATGTAGATTCCGAAGGTTATCCCGTTCAACCCTATGGGTTTAAAAATAATCCAAACTCGATTTTGGACGATGCCGATATTGTGTTTGTCAATCCTGTAAACACTGCCTATTCAAGACTGCTTCCGAATAAAGACGGAGAAATGCCTGATCGCGAACAATTTTTTGGAATTAATGAAGATATCAAATACCTAGCAGCATGGATCAACACATTTGTAAATCGCAAAAACAGATGGGAATCTCCTAAGTACATCATTGGTGAAAGTTATGGTGGCACTCGTGTGATGGGTTTATCTTTAGAGTTACAACAAAATCAATGGATGTATTTAAATGGAGTCATTTTGGTTTCTCCTGCCGATTATAAAGTCTTACGTGTTGGAGGGCCTGTTTCATCCGCATTGAACCTCCCCTACTATACCGCCACGGCATGGTACCATAACAAATTACCTGAGGCCCTACAATCCAAAGATTTATTAGATATTCTTCCGGAATCTGAAGCCTATGCGATTAATACCCTTATTCCTGCATTGGCAAAAGGCGGCTTTATTGGTGCCGAAGAAAAAATAGAAGTCAGTAAAAAAATGGCTTACTATTCTGGTCTAAGTCAAAAGGTAATTTTACAACACAATTTGGATGTTCCCAATTCATTTTTCTGGAAAGAACTACTTCGTGACGATACAGGTCAGACGATTGGACGATTGGATTCGCGTTACATAGGGATCGATAAAAAAGAATCTGGAGATAGCCCAGATTATAGCGCAGAATTAACCTCTTGGCTACATTCATTTACGCCAGCAATCAACCATTATATCAAAAGTGAATTGAAATTTAAAACCGATCTTAAATACAATATGTTTGGTGCTGTACGTCCGTGGAATAATGACAATGACAATACACGTGATAACCTGAGACTAGCCATGGCACAAAATCCGTATCTAAAAGTATTAAACCAATCTGGATACTACGATGGCGCTACGACCTATTTTAATGCAAAATATACCTTATCACAAATAGACCCTAGTGGTAAAATGAAAGATCGCTTCACGTTTAAAGGCTACCGCAGTGGGCATATGATGTATTTACGTGATGAGGATTTAATTCAGGCTAATGATGATTTGAGAGCTTTTCTTAAAGCATCATCTGCAAATGGAAAGGCTGCGAAATACTAATGCCAAAAGCACTCATAAGTATCCTTGTTCCTTTTAAAAACACGGAACGTTTTTTGGACGATTGTTTACAATCAATCCTAAATCAAAGCTGTGTCAATTGGGAGCTTCTTGCTGTTAATGACGGCTCTACCGATGAAAGCCACAAAATTGTGCAAAACTACGCTGATAAGGATTCTAGAGTTCAGCTGCTACACAATGAAGGACAAGGTATTATAGCCGCCCTAAGAACAGCTTACAAACATGCAAAAGGCACTTATATTACACGCATGGACAGTGACGACATCATGGCTGTAGACAAGCTTGAATTGATGCAAAAATCCCTTGTTGAGCACGGCGAAGGTCACTTGGCATTAGGTCATGTAAAGTATTTTTCAGAAAATGGTGTAGGTGCGGGATACAAACGCTACGAAACATGGCTTAACTCTCTAACGACAAAAGGTAATAACTTTGAAGAAATTTATAAAGAATGTGTGATTCCCTCCCCGTGTTGGATGGTTCATAAAACGGACTTTGACCGTTGTGGTGGATTTACTTCAGACAGCTACCCTGAAGATTATGATTTAGCATTTCGATTTTACAAACAGGGATTGAGCTGTATTCCATCAAATGATGTACGACACCATTGGCGCGATTATGCCATTAGAACCTCTAGAACTGATGCGCATTATGCGGAGAATACATTTTTAGAATTAAAAGTCAACTACTTTTTAGAGCTCTCCAAAGTGAATGAGAAAAAACTAGTGATTTGGGGGGCAGGAAAAAAAGGTAAAAAAGTGGCGCAATTACTGCTTGAAAAAAAATGCCCTTTTGAATGGGTATGCGATAATCCAAAAAAAATTGGAGTTAATATTTATAATCAAACTTTAAAAGCTATCGAATATCTGAATACGATCAAGAATTTTCAAACGATTATTACTGTGGCAAACCATGACGCACAAATGGAAATTGTACAGTATTTCAAAACACGTAAAATGACATCAATGAACGATTATTTTTTCTTCTGTTGATGAGAATCAAATTATAGTTTTTTATATTTGACAATTCAAACCATAAGATGCAGTTTTTACATCCCGAATTTTTTTACGCACTTCCAGCACTACTCATCCCTGTTTTTATTCATTTATTTCAACTTAGACGCTTCAAAGTTCAAGCGTTTACAAATGTTGCTTTATTAAAAAAAATACGCTTTCAAACCCGAAAAAGCTCTCAGTTAAAAAAATGGCTCATTCTTTTACTACGACTTTTAGCAATTGCCTGTATCATTATAGCATTCAGCCAACCGTTTCTATCCAATCATACTTTCGAAAAAAATGCTTCTGAAACTGTTATTTATTTAGATAATTCATTTAGTATGCAGGCCATTGGTCCAAAAGGAAGTCTCCTAAATAGAGCGGTTCAAGATGTGATAGTAGGCTTTGATGACATGGAAGAAATTAGTTTTTACACCAATGACAAGCGCTATAAATCCACTACTGTAAAAAATTTAAAAACCGAGTTATTATCTATTGAATACAGTCAAAAACAACTGGACTTAAACACTTTGATTTTAAAAGGAAACGCCTTGTTTTCGGATTCCGAAACAAGTTCAAAAACGCTTATTTTAGTCTCTGACTTTCAACAGCATGAAAATGCAGTTTTATCAGCAATAGACTCTGTAGCACGAATTATACTGGTCCCTTTGAAACCAATCAATACTGCCAATAGTTATATTGAGGCTGCGTATTTAGAGCCCTCACTAAACTCTACATATACACTAAAAGTTACTGGAAAATCTACTGATGAAACCAACGACACAATCCCTGTGACATTGTACAAGGATCATAGTATTATCGGAAAATCCACTTTAGAGAAATCTAAAAACTACACAACAGAATTTATACTTCCAAATACTACAGAGTTTAAAGGAAAACTATCCATAGATGATGCTCAAATACCGTTTGATAACGACTTATATTTCAACATCCCTAAAGCCGAAAAAATAGCCGTTTTAGCTATTAATGAACATACAAACTCTAGATTTTTAGAGAGGCTATACGCAAATGACGAGTTTACATTTCAAAGTCAAAATTATAAGACCTTAGATTACAGTCAACTTAAAACCCAAAATCTGATTGTACTAAATGGTTTAAATCAGATTTCGACAGCATTAAAAAATAGTTTGGATGAGTTCATGAAAACTGGAGGTATTGTTGTTATGATTCCTAGTAGAAATGGAGATTTGATCTCGTATAATCAATTCTTAGCAACCCAAACCAAGCACCGATTTAAGCCGCTTAAAGTTCAAGAAAAACAGATTGCAAACATCGCTTTTAACCACCCTATTTTAAAAACCGTTTTTGAAAAAAAAGTAACCAATTTTCAATACCCTACAGTTCAGTGTTTTTACCCGATTACTGCAACAACAAATCGGATTTTGTCCTTTGAAAATCAACAGGCGTTTTTAGTTCAATTTAAGTCGTTATTTGTATTTACTGCCCCTGTTGAAACCGCCGATTCAAATTTTGCAAATTCGCCATTAATTGTTCCAACCTTGTATAATATCGGAAAATCGAGTTTAAAGACACCTCCACTATTCTACTGGATCGGAGACGAAAACAGTTTTGATATTAAAGTTAATTTACAAAAAGATCGTATTTTAAAACTCGGCCATAAAGACGTCCAATTTATTCCTTTACAGACAAATTTCAACACCAAAGTTAGCATCACAACCACTGAGTATCCAAACCGCCCAGGACATTATGCCATCTTAAAAGCTAAGGACACAATGACTCATGTGAGTTATAATTATAATCGAAATGAAAGCCAGCTGCGTTATTATGATCTTACAAAAATAAAAGGCGTTTCAATTGAGAATTCTCTTGACACTACATTTAAAAATATAAAAATTGAAGCGAATGTGACTTGGTTATGGAAATGGTTTATTATTTTTGCACTAATATTATTAGCTTTTGAAATGCTCATCTTAAACTATTTTAAATGAACGTACTTATAAAATCAGCTACAATTCTTGATGACAAAAGTGATTTCCACAATCAAACTCAAGACATTTTAGTTGAAAACGGTTTTATTACTCAAATTGCTAAATCACTCAAAAATCCACACAAATACCCTGTTATAGAATTTAAAAACCTCCATATATCTTGTGGTTGGTTTGACAGTAGTGTGTCTTTTGGTGAGCCGGGTTATGAAGAACGTGAAACCATTGAAAACGGATTACACGTTGCGGCAGCTTCTGGGTTTACAGACATTGCGCTAAACGCAAATACAAATCCTGTGATTGACTCACACTCGGATATTGCGTATGTGAAGTCTAAAGCTTCAAATTCTGCGACCAATTTGCACCCTATAGGAGCGCTCACTAAAGGAAGTAAAGCTATAGACCTAGCTGAACTATTTGACATGAAATCCGCTGGAAGTATTGCTTTTGGAGATTATAAAAAACCCATAAAAAATCCTAATCTCCTCAAAATAGCCCTGCAATATGCATCCTGTTTTGACGGCTTGGTACACTCTTTTCCAAGTGAATCCAGAATTGCTTCAAATGGTGTGATGAATGAAAACACAACGAGTACACGGCTCGGACTCAAGGGAATACCCGCGATTGCAGAAGAGTTACAAATTGCACGGGACCTATTTCTTTTAGATTATACTGAAGGAAAATTACATATCCCTACAATTTCTACTGCAAAATCAGTAGAATTAATTCGTGAGGCCAAAACAAAAGGGTTAGACATCAGTTGTAGCGTAGCAATTCATAACTTGCTGTTTACCGATGAGAGTCTAAGCGACTTTGACACGAGTTTTAAAGTCAATCCTCCTTTACGAACTAAAGCCGATATTGAAGCGCTTATTCAAGGAGTTAAAGACGGCACTATAGATATGGTAACCTCAGATCACAACCCCATAGATATTGAGCATAAAAAAATTGAATTTGATTATGCCAAAAATGGCAGCATCGGATTGGAAAGTGCTTTTGGAGCTTTGAATACTTTATTTACAACCAAAAAAGCAGTCCAAATCCTTACCAAAGGCAGACAACGTTTTGGTTTAAAAGACCACACTATAAAAATAGGTAGCAGTGCACAACTAAGCTTATTTAACCCCTCAGAAACTTACGTTTTTGAAAACAAACACATTATTTCAAAGTCCAAAAATGCAATATTTTTAGGGTCAAAACTAAAAGGAACTGTGTATGGCATCATTGCAAATAATACAACTTCAATTCTTCTTTAATGTTAGATAATCAAGATATTAAATCTGGAAAAACCACAGCATTTATTAGCTATTTTTATCTTCTTGGGGTGCTGATTGCATACCTTATCAACTCGGACAAAAAAAGTCAATTTGCCTATTTCCACATTCGACAATCCTTAGGATTATGGCTTACATTTTTGGCCTTAGGTTACCCTATTGGGTATTTTGATAATTGGCAAATTACGGCTTCTTTTTGGGTGGCATTTGGGATTCTATTTATTTATGGATTTTCAACAGCGTTGTCTGGTAAAATGATTCCAATTCCTCTAGTAGGAAAACTCTATCAAACTGCTTTTAAAAAAATTCAATAAATGTCTGATCAACTCCCTTTATATCATATTTCGAGGCCATCCACTCTTAAAGAAAATGCGCCATTACTCGTAATGCTTCACGGTTATGGGAGTGATGAGACTGATTTATTTTCGTTTGCGAGTGAACTTCCAGAAGAACTGTTTATCATTTCGATTAGAGCGCCCTACCAGCTTCAGCCTAGTGGAAACGCGTGGTATGCGATAAATTTTGATGCCGAACAAAATAAATGGAATGATAACGATCAGGCAAAATCATCGATGAAAATTTTGATCGATTGTATTGACCAGGCTTGTAATTTTTATCCTGTTGACAGCAATAACGTCACCGTATTAGGCTTCAGTCAAGGCACTATATTAGGGATGGCAACAGCTTTAAATCATCCCACAAAAATAAAAAACATCATTGGATTGAGTGGTTATATTAATCACGATATTTTACCAGATAATTTAGAAACACTGGACTATTCCAACTTGAATTTCTATTGTTCACACGGGACTGTCGATCAGGTGATTCCAATTGATTGGGCACGGCAAACGCCTGTGTTTTTGAAGTCTTTAAATATCCAACATACCTATAGTGAATTTCCTGTAGGACATGGTGTGGCTCCTCAAAATTTCTATGAACTAAGAGATTGGATTTCAACTAAAATTTAATATCCTAAAACGAAGTCTCTTCTGTAAATCATTCAACAGCATTTTTTTCAGTCTCTAAGAGACGCTTCGGATTGTTCTAATACTTCTATTTTAGCCTTAAATTTCTTGATGTCTTTTTCGTATTTATCAATAATACCTTTCGAGTTCACGTACTGGAACACATTGACTAAGATTGAAAACACGAATAAGTAAAGGTATATTTTTCCTTTCATTTTAGAGAGATATTTGTAATTGGTCGTAAGCGAGATAAACGTTTTCTGGTAAATTTTTTTCTATGTCTTTATGAAATCCTAAGTGATGACTTATATGGGTCAAAAAAGCTCTTTTTGGGTTTACAAGTTTGATAAAATCTAAGGCTTCTTCGAGGTTGAAATGAGAAATATGGGGTTCAATTCGTAAGGCATTAATAACCAAAATATCTAAATTTTGTAATTTTTCTACCTCAATATCTGAGACTGTTTTTGCGTCGGTTATGTAGGCAAACCCATCAATTCTATAGCCAAAAATCGGGAGTAAATGGTGTAATACATTGATAGGCACAACAGTTTTGGATTCAATAGAAAAAGGCGTATCAGAAATTGAATGGGTGTTTAAAGTTAACACCCCTGGGTATTTATTTTCAGTTTTAAAAATATAATCAAATCGTTTATAAAGCGATTTCAAAACCCGTTCATGGGCATACACATCAAGTGCTCCTTGTCTGTAAAAAAAAGGTCTTAAGTCATCCAAACCTGCAGTATGGTCGCTGTGTTCATGTGTAAAAAGAACGGCGTCTATCCTAGTACAGTCCGTTCGTAAG
>Ga0209533_1004115_pt1 | contig 12727 bp, 11 predicted proteins | sample COG_04_FD_184748 | JGI IMG/M metagenome (GOLD analysis project Ga0209533, IMG submission 184748) | Pelagic Microbial community sample from North Sea - COGITO 998_met_04 (SPAdes) (version 2) | ecosystem: Environmental > Aquatic > Marine > Neritic zone/Coastal water | place: Helgoland, sampling... | reverse complement strand
CAAATGTTTTTGAATGACCGTTGTAAGAATGCTATGAATTTAACCGATTTCATTGATACATTGCCTATTACAGCCGAGACATACGATTCAACAATTGATAATGGGCTTACCAAGACTATTACTAATATGATAACCAATGGTCTAAGTCAGTTAGATATATTAGAGAGACCGATCCATTGTACAGACGCTTCCCGAAAAACATTGTATGTAAAAGAAGATAATGTCTGGGAAAAAGACCACGAATTGGTAAGAATATTGTTAGGTATCCGTCAAATAGCTTCCAAACAACGAATCTTGATAAATAAATGGAAGGATACTCACGCTGACTGGAATACAAATGATAGAATGCAATCAAGATTCACAAGCCTTATTTGTAATTCTATAACTGACATTGAGAATGAGGAGAAGGAAACGAACAAAATTATCAGGTCTATTAGCAAAATGGTTTATTTGGATAGCGACATGAAGAATCAATATTTGGAATAGTCGCCGTTTTAGATCTGGAAAATTATAATAAAAAGATATAAATATTTTATTATTATATATATAATATTTTAATGGACGACAAAGAAAGAATTACCGAATTAGAAGAAAAAATTGCCCAATTAGAAGAGGAACTCCTAGCAACCAAAGAACACCTCAAAAAATATACAGCACCTAGTAGGCGTGAGTATTATGAAAAAAATAAAGATGTTATAAAGGAACGAAATAGAAAATATAAAGAAACTACTAATTATAAATCTACACCAGAACAAAGAAGAGAATACAATAAACAAGCATATTTACGAAGAAGAGAAAAACTCCAAAACGAAATGGAAGAAAAACATGAGAATATTTAGGAATAAGTAGATTTTATAAAATTCACTTAAAAATATAATATCACTATATATTATATATTTATACCAATGGACTATTCAAATACTATATTTTACAAGATTTATTGTAGAGACCCATCAATAAATGACTTGTATATAGGTCATACTACCAACTTTGTTCAGCGAAAACATGGTCATAAACAAGGGTGTAATAATGTTAAAAATGCTAGCTATAACTGTAAGCTATATCAGGCCATGCGAGAGAATAATGGTTGGGATAATTGGAAAATGGATATAATAGCATTTCATGAGTGTGACAATTTGTTAGGTGCTAAAATACAGGAACAAAAGTATTATGAAGAATACAAAGCAACACTAAATAGTATTGAACCATTACCTAAACCGAAGCCTAAAATTGTAAAGGATGTTGTAAAAAAGGAAAAGAGTATTTTTTATTGTAATAAATGTAATATACATTTTAATAGTAGTAAAGCACATGATGTTCACAATACTACCAAAAAACATATTAAAAATTCAGCTATTGATAACGAAGAAATAAAAAACACTAACATTCTGGCAAAATTTTTATGTAAAAAATGTGACTTTACATGTGGGAAACATAGTAATTGGCTTCGTCATACTTCAACCCGCAAACATAATATGGAAAAAAAGGAAAATACTAAAACGCCGTTTTACGCCACTTCATATCATATATGTATAATATGTGATAAAGAATTTAAAAGTTCGTCTGGTTTGTGGAAACACAAAAAGAAATGTAATGGTATTGAAACAAAGAAAGAAGTAAACCACGAACCTAATGAAAAAAACACAACTGGAGTTGAAATAGACAAGGAATTATTGATAAAAATGCTTTTGAAGAATCAAGAAGTTATGGAAAAGATGATAGATATAATGCCTAATATAGGAAACGAATAAAATAATATGTTCTATCAGCAAAACAGTGTATTTGGATAGCGACATGAAGAATCAATATTTAGAATAGCTGCGTTTTAGTAGGTTACCTATACTAAAAGAGGAAATACAAAATCAAATAAGCCGTATAAAAAATAATGAAAATACAGAATTGTTAGAGCGTATTTACATGTATTATGATAAATATGATTAAGTATTTCATCTAGAGCACTTGAATAAAAAATAACGTATTATTATACATTATTTTTTGGTTTTATTTTTATTTTTATTTTTTGGTTTTTTGTTTTTATTTTTGTCTTTAATTAAGCTGTCTTCTTGATAACCTTTTTGACCACCTTCTTCTTAACCACTGGCTCAGGAGGTGTAAAGACAGTAGCAACTTCCTCCTTGACCTCCTCTTCCTCGTCATCAGTATCCTCTACCTCATTGGAAACAGGCTCATCATCTTCCTCTTCAATATCATCATCTAATGCTTGGTTGACGACTTTCTCACGATCTTCTGTGGATAATTGAATTTGACAAACGCCTTTCATTGTGGCCTTGGGCTTAACCACACCTTGTACCAAGCGAAATGTAACTCCAAATCGTCCCGAAGCCATCCAGATTCCACCGATCATAATAACTGATGCGATATGAGAGCCTTTAGCAATCAAATCCTTAGGGGTAAGTGGTCCTCCATTAGGATCTGGATAAATAGGTTGCTGGTCAACGTTATAAAGCTCAGTCTTCCATTCACCTTCCCAATAAGGGATCTTCACTTTTAGAGTAGGAGCTCTAGAAGTGTCAGCTTCCCCTGTGGCTTTGTCCTTAGGGTACTTCAACATAGGGGTCCACAGCGCATCAATTGCTTCCTCGGACATCTTGCTTTTACCAAACCATTCCTTAGCATTGATCATAGCATCTGCCTTGATCTTCTTCTCTAAATCAATCATATTATTCATAAAATTTGTAGTGTCTTCCTTTGCGTATTCCTCATTAGGGAATTGAAGAGACATTTCATAGCGTTCATTTGATTCGTAATCTGAGACACCCCAGTTTATCATAAGAGGAGTGGAAATGTAAGTAGCTGAATTGGTAGCAGCATTAAGAACGCCAATAGATTTAGCTCCCCTTGAGTCAACCTTGGGCTTGCTGTATTTAATGTCCTTAGAAGGAGTGAAGTCGGTACCGGATAGAATAGTCTTAGAGCTCATAGTCATCTGTATATATGTAATATATATATGTGGTGTTTCTTTAAATCAATTTTTTTTATAAATGTATTTTAATCCAATTTAATTCACTCGTAAATAAGTAATAGAATTACACCAAGTAACCGTAACCTGCGCTACATAAATATTATACACCCTTGAAGATTCAATGTAATGGATACAGTATGTAATGAAGATAGTAATACTGATTGTAGATAGAATGTTCTGATCAGAATATCCTATTGTAATTGGATCGTAGAGAGAAATTGCCTAGTAATTGCCTAACAATTATAATATAAATATATGAGTATATATATATTAATTATGACAGATACACACGTAAACGCTACATATAATGACAATATTGTATTAAAAAATATAGATGAAGTAGAAGAATATCTCTCTGGTTTTGCCGATACAAGGAAATCTAAGTCGAATAAAAAAATGACAGACGAGTCTTTTCGCATGATATCTATGAGTGAATATGATTTAGTTAAAACAAACAAGTATAAAGTATCCCAATTAAAAGCCATTTGTAAATTCTATCAGATGAAGGTATCTGGAAATAAAGAGGAATTAATAACGCGAATTTACAATTATTTAAAGAATTCATTGTATGCTATAAAAATACAAAGGAGGGCAAGAGGTCATTTATTAAGAAAATATATCCATTCGTGTGGTCCATCTTTAAAAAATCGTAAATTATGTATAAACGACACAGATTTTGCGTCTTTAGAACCAGTTGGTGAAATACCATTCAATCAATTCTTTAGCTTTACGGACGATAAAAATAATATATATGGATGTGATATTGTATCATTATATGGTTTGTTACAAAAAAAGACAACCGCAGTTAATAAATCAAATAAGGTGGCATTAAATCCATATACTAGAGAGGTAATTAATAATGAATTAAGAAGTAAATTCTCTCTACGATTACGATTAGCAAGAGTAAATAGGATAGAACATATTGTTATAGAAGAGCCTGAAATAGTAGATCACACGAAACAAATGGAGTTCAAGGTAATAGAATTATTTCAATATATAAATGAATTAGGAAATTATGCTGACAGTAAATGGTTTACAGATTTATCAAAAAATATGACAATCATCTTTATTAGAGAGATGTATGATATTTGGACTTATAGGGCACAATTATCAACCTCGGTAATGAGAGAAATCGTACCTCCTCACGGAAACCCATTTACAGGAGCGAGTCTTCATTTAGCGCAAAGTCAATCTGAAGAATATGTTAAGAAACAAGCAGTCCGTATCATTGAATTAATGGTAAAATCTGGTCATACAGAAGAAAATAGGTCTTTAGGGGCATTTTACGTGTTATCCGCTCTCACCCTAGTAAGTGACCCAGCAAGAATCGCATTACCTTGGTTATTTCAGTCGGTCGCTCATTAAATATATTGCGTTTCACAAAAATAATAGATAATTTAATGAATATTTAGGAATATTTTATGATGATAATCAATCATAATATATTATAATATATAATGCGTTAAATAGCTTAAAAAGATATGTCTTAGTAGTGTATAATGGTAAAGACAACTAAGACCACAGAGACTACTACTGCTAAGACTGCTTCCAAGACCGCTTCAAAGAAGATTGCTGCTACACCCGCCCCCATCATTGAAACCGCTCCCGTTGTTTCAGAAGAGGAGGTTGTTGACACAGCCCCTACTGTATTTGATCAATTTGCCGGATTCATGGCAAAGCTTCAAGGTGTCAGTGCCCAAATGTCCGCTCTTCGCACAGAGTTCCGTGGTATTGAGCGTCAAGTAAGTCGTGATCTTAAGGCAGCAGCCAAGATTACTGCCAAGAAGAAGAGAAAGACCGGTAACCGTGCTCCTTCTGGATTCGTCAAGCCTACTCTTATTTCTAACGAATTAGCTGGTTTCCTAGGTAAGCCAGAGGGTTCTGAGATGGCTCGCACAGAAGTTACTCGTGAGATTAACTCTTATATCCGTGAGCACAAGCTCCAAGACAAGGAAAATGGTCGCAAGATTATTGCCGATAAGAAGCTTACTTCTCTTCTTAAGCTAAAGAAGGGTGATGAACTCACTTACTTTAACCTTCAAAAGTACATGTCTCCTCATTTCGCCAAGGCAAGTGACAAGATTGCTACTTCCGCTTAAGCATAAAATAAACAAAAATAAATAAACAAAAATAAATAACAAAAATATATGTTGTTATCATAACATATATTTCTATACTGTATAACAAATTATAATACTTATTCAGCAAACAAGAAATGTTCCTTTTCTAATATATTTATTAAATTACGTTTATGAATAGGTCCATTAACAATGCTTATTTTTTCATATTGTTTATATTCGGACATTTTTGTTAAATCAAACATGTCTTGAATATTATATAATTCCATACAATTTTTTATATATTTAGTGTTTTCCTCTAACCATTCATAAAACGAAATATGGTTATAATTTTCAGTACAAATTTTTTTGTAATTATTTTTATTAATATTTTTATTATTATATTTCTTCCCAGTATCAATATTTATATCATTCAGGATATTGGTACTAATATCACTATATTGATTAGACAATTGTTTATATTTCTTAAAATGCTTCAATGTTTGTGTTAAATTCGTATTATTTTCCATATCAAGATTATAATCTGTTCCAGAAACAATACAAATACTCTGAAATTCATCAAATGTCATTTTCATATCGTTCAACATCCCTTTTAAATCGTACATGACCACCTTTTTTTTCAACAAGCTTAAATATCGTAATACACGTGGACAACCATAAACAAATAAATCCATATCTTCACTTAAACAAGCATACGCCTTATGTTTACAAACCATTTTGGCACATAGTTTATCTGCTTCTCCAGGCGCTTCAATATAAGACACACCATATGCTTGAATGAGCAGTTTTACATTTTCAATATCAGTATGATGTAGACGGATAAATTCCTTCTTCAGCGACAACATAGTATCTTCTAGTTCCTTTTTCTCATCTTCAGACACGTCCTCTAATTTAGTTTTTAGTTCCTTATATTTCGTCTCAGCTTCTTTTTTACCCAATTTCCTCTGTTTCAACAAGTCTTCTTTTTCCTTGGGAGGTTTCCCATCAAATACAAATAGGGGAATAATATTGTGTTCACGAAAGATAGATATCATTAAGTAAAAGTTTTCCAATAAGGCATTTTCGCCTAAGAAACGATACAAGTATATACTGGTATCAACTACAATTTTTTTCCCACTTAATTCACGTAAACTAATTTGCTTTATAGAATTACTACAATTGGTTTGTAGATGTTTATTCAAATATTTAATACCCATTTCAGTGTTTATTAAATATTTTTACATTGTTATATAGTGTTCAATTTTTATTTGTATGAAACGCAATCCAATACATAACATTACAATCCAATCACATGATTCATATCTAATGTAGTCATACGTAAGCTTCTGTCCATGTTTTCATCACCCGAACCACCCGTTTTAAAAAAGGATTTTTCAAGTTTAGCCACCATTTTCAACACGTCTTTATCACGACGCGATAAGTCAATAAATTCTATGTATGCGTCAACATTTCCAGGTGTTTTTTTAAATTCCAGAAATTTATTATCATTGTGATTATTATATAAGCACCAATTCATAAAATCATTATAATTATTCATGAGTAAGCTGGTTATAATATAATAACTAAATACAGCAGTATTTTCTTTATACAAATAATTACAAACATTGATATCATTATTCGTGCTACTTGATAGTTTGTTAGATTGTTTATTAACTGTTTTATAGTCAAGTCCCATAAAATCCAATATTTTTAAACCTTGAGACATGGAATGTAGGCATTCGCGATCCATATGTTTTTTGAATGTTTTTTCAAATTTGTTATAGTTCGTATCGGATTTTTTATTTTCAAGTTGTAAATAGGTGTACATAATACAATTGATAGTTCTAGCCCAAAATTCGCAATAACTTTCAGATAATAAAAAATCCGTTTTTACGTTGAACAATTGCTTCAACTGTTTATTCACGATGTCGGTATTTATCATATTGACAAAATCAAGACCAAAACTATGAAATGTTTCATGAACAAAAACTTTAAACCATTCTTCCTCGCGATAAAGTACGATTTCGTTATTTACTCTACAATGAGTGGTATAAGCGGTATTAACATGTTCAGCATCAAGAGTAGTCAATTGATTATCAGGTAACTCCTTTTTAAATGGCGTAAAATAAACATAAACAGATAACGTTTTTGAACAGGTTTCTTTAGAAAAAGCAGTCAATACGTAAATCCACATGTACATCATACGTATATAGTTGTCAAGAAAATGAATATCTCTCGTCTTTAAAGTTTCATACATGTCGTCATTCAATACAAAATAAATATTTATGGTTCGGTCCTTGATTTTACAAACATATTGTATTTTATGTAACGCGGTTTCATCAATATATTCTATAATATGTTTCGGAAAAAAACGTCTGTTGAACATATTCGGTCTAGGTATTTGCGATATCATGTTAATATTTGTATGTGTATATTTGAAACAATTATTTCTAGCCTTGTTTGCTACATATTCATCTGCTTCTACAAATAAATTATAAAGAGAGAATATTACCTTGTTATCTATTTTTGAAGGTATATTTGTATCTATTTTAACCATTAATATAGATACAGAATTAATTTTTATCTACTTTTTGAAAATATATGTTTTGTGGTCTGTGTAATTCAATCTACTTCAATCTACTTCTAACTAACATAAGAGCATTTGCTAATTCTGCTTCTGCAGCATGTTTATAATGTTGTAATTTCGCTTTCTTGGTGAGAAGTAGTGTGCGTTTTAAATCGGTTTTATCTTGATTGAATTTGGCATAAATCGCGTTTTCCAATAAAGTTTGTTCCGTTCCACCATAAAAATCAGGATCTATTTTAATATCCTTGGAGCGCAACAAGTCTTTATTATGTCTACCGTTCTTTGAACCAGCCGACTTAGCCATTTCAACATCACCAGATATTTTAGAACCAGAGTCTAGAGAGAAAAGAATGTAAAATTCCTTATTAGTATTTTTGAATTTGTTAGCTTGATAGTAGTGCTCTACTGTTTTCCATTTGTGTCCGTCCAATTCAAATGGTGCTACATAATCATTGTCTAATTTCCGTCTCCATTCAGATATTTCGGCTAATTGCGAGAATTCTTTCACGCGTTCTAATGGTATTTTTTCACCATTTCCTTTTCCAGGTAAGGGTTTTTTATTTGATTTTTTATAGAATTGAAATACTACTGAATTATCATATAAACTATTTTCGCTTTCTTTGATAACATCTACATTCAATTCAATGGGTTCATCAACTCCTAATTCCTCATTAAATTGTTTAAATTGTGGTATAATACTATAGGGTCCAGACGTTCCTTGTAAACAATTCTTTGTCACATCTAATTTTATAGCATATGGTATTTGTTTGAAAATAAATATTTTATGACGTTTATAAGTAATCAATTTATAATGATCACCTGTATAATCCAATAAAACATAATATTCAGGCTCAAATGTGCCGTCTTCTTTTAAAACAGCATCATTCAAATGACCGCATTGTAAAACATTGTTACTATCGCCTTCTTTCCATGCCTCGCTAGAAAATACAACTAATTTTATATTTAGTATTCTTTCCAAGGTGGAGATAGCCCACATATCACCCCAAAACTCACACGTTTTAACGATTTTTTTCAAGTCATCTAATGAATGAACCTTTTTCATGAATTTAAATTCCTTTAATAATTCTCTCGTAACATTAATCTCTGATTTTAATATTTTGTATTTGGTTGCTACTTCTTTTGCATTCATAATAATAGTCTGCTGTTCTTGACTATCTTTAGAATTGCGTAACCTATCGCGCAATTCATTATTTAATTTATTGAGTTCTTTCATTTCAATTTCACCAGTTTGTATAGATTCTATGAACATCTTATACATTTCTTTGTAATGATCATATATTTCAGGTGTTAATTCATTTGCTAATTTTCTTCTTAATTCTAATACAGTGACCTCTTTATCAACTGATTTAAGGGCATCGCGTATAACGGCAAATAAACATTCGCCTCCACCCTCGTTATCAATCAAATTATATTCATTACTTTTAAAAAATTCTTGGACCCATGGTTGTCCCTTTTCTTTTTTATAATTGTCTTTTTCTATAGCAATTTGATTTTCGGATTGTTCAGGTAATGGTAAATCATGAAAATCTCCGTCGTCCTCATCTTTGTCTGACGGTTGTTCATCTTTGTCTGACGGTGGTTCATCTGTGTCTGACAACGGTTCATCTTTATTCATATCTTTATCAACCTCTATATCTTCTTCTTCTTTTTGTTTTTGTTTTTCGGCGACATTTATATTTTTAGCTCTATTAAGCATTTCAACATTTACAAAACTATATATTAATGGGTCATTAATTCTACCCAAATCAACATCACCGTCTTCATCAATAATATTAGGTAATTGATCAGCCAATATTTCATAAACACCAATTTGCTTAGAAACCCGGTCACCTTTTACTAAATAGATAGGGTAATAAACGATATTATCATTAATAAATGCGTATTTGGCTTGACCTAGAGCAATAACAATATCTATTCCTAAAACTTCAATTTCATACATAGATGCGTCAAAACTTTTGTCTTCTGGATCCATTTTTTTAATTTCCGGATAATTTATTTTAGAATTTAATATAGAATTAACCATGTATAAACTAATTATATATTAATATTTATGTTTTTTCATAAGAAATAGATGAATTTCAAATACGATTCTGAACAAACACGTATCAATTGAAAATAACAAATTTACTGAAGTAAGAGTCCTCTTTCAGCTCCATTAAGTAATGCCATAAACGTCTGCGATTATAGACAACTTCCATATTATTCTCGTCATTTTCAAATTGAATGACAAGTTCAATCAATTCCTCCTTTTTCAATTTTCTAGTAGAAATGTCATAATATTTACTAATATGATGTAATTGTTTCATATTATAATTTTCAAAATAATCAACATGTTGCGCTATCATATTATCATGGTCAAATGAGTCGTCTTCTGTTTTAAAATCGTAAAAAAAACTACTATCGTTCAATAAATCGTCAATTTCGGTTTTCTCAATACATGTATTCGTGGGGGATACATTCATAATTTCATAATTTATAGCACGATTATCGGATTTGTCGCAATCACCCGTGATTGTCTCAATATTTTCCATAAGTATATCTGTATACATATAGAATTATAAAATGTTTATTACCTTTTTTGATGATTTCATTTACCCTTCAATTTATCAAGAATATCCATATGTTTGAATTTAGTTTTGGGCGATACCCCTTTATTTATCTTGGTATCAATTTTAGTGATTCGCAATACATTATCATATATTTGAAGCCAACTAGTATGCTTTTGAAATTCTTTCATTGGAATATTGGTGAGAATAACATATAAATTTTCGGATAATTCATTAATTTCAGAAGCCTTATCTATATTCGTAATAGATTCTTCGCTTACAATCATATTTTGAATATTGCTGATATTTTCAAACATAGAATCCAATGATATAACCGCATTCTTATACAAATTTACCATAAATAAACTCATGGCTCTACGTCTGTCATTAATAATATTTAATTCGCAGAACCGGTCATAGTCTTCGGTAGAGGAAACAAATTCCATATTTTCAAACATTTTCATAAATTCACTAATATTATTATTAATAATAGGTCGCATAAATTCATATTTATTCTGTAATTCACAAGTTAATTTGGCATATACCCCGCTATTAAATTTATTTGATGTAGCCATATTGAATATAGCATAACCGATTTTATTAAGATGATTTATAATATCATCATCGCTTATAATAGAAGTTCCGGATGAATCCGTCGTGTTATCAACAATATTAAACTTCTCTTTAATTTCATCAATGGTTTCAAATAAATTTTCAATAATTTTATCATATGTTTTGTCAGTTAATTTATTAATTAACAAACGAATATTATTAATATCTTTTTCAAGACCTTCCTTCTTCACAATTTCTGTCTTTTTAAAATTGCGAATGGCTTCCCAATCACCTGGGCTAATAGGTTCTTCGTGTCTTCTTTTCTTTTTATAATTGTTATGTTTTTCACCATTACGACCATTGCCTCCACTTCCCGCACTGCCTTTTGTAAAAGCCGGTGTTTTTATATAATTAGGAGCACCAACTTGTTCGCTTAGTGATGTTATTAAATCAATAATTTCTTGTGGTAATTGAAACGAGTTATTCTCATCTTCTGGTTTATTGTTGGTAGACCAAATAATATCTTCAAAATCCTTTAAAGTATAAACAGTTGTAGTCATATTGTTATATATAATATAATGGTAATAAATTTATTATTTTATATCAATTTTATTACATATAATATAATAATATAGGGAAGATACTTAAACATTATTTGTTGATTATAATATAATATGGAAACAGATGAAGTAGCAAGTTGGGATCAATTAGATTTAAAAGATAATTTATTGCGAGGTGTATATGGATATGGATTTGAAAATCCAAGTCCCATACAAAAAAAGGCAATTAAACCAATCATTACTGGTAAAGATGTCATAGCTCAGGCACAATCCGGAACAGGAAAAACAGGAGCTTTTACTATATCTACCATTCAACGAATTGATGAAACTTTGAACGAAATACAAGGATTAATATTAGCACCAACTAGAGAATTGGCAATTCAAATACATTCAGTAGCTTCAACTATGGGAACATTTGTAGAAAATTTATCATGTTCTTTATTAATAGGTGGTAGATCAATTGACCTAGATGTAAAGGAACTTGAAAATGGTCCACAAATCGTAGTGGGTACTCCAGGAAGAGTTCATGATTTAATCCGCAGAAGAAAAATCAACACAAAAACAATCAAACTAATGGTTTTAGACGAAGCAGATGAGATGTTGTCAAACGGATTTAAAGAACAAATTTACAATATTTTTCAGTTATTAGGAAGTAGTATTCAGATAGCCCTTTTTAGCGCTACACTTCCGACAGAAATCCAAACTATTACAGAAAAATTTATGAGGGATCCAATACAAATTTTGGTGAAAACTGAAAGTGTTACGTTGGAAGGTATTCAGCAATATTACGTTGCTATTGAAAATGACACACAAAAATATGAAACATTAAAGGATTTATTTCAAAGTATTTCGGTAAATCAATGTATTATTTATTGTAATAGTATTAATCGTGTAATGGATTTATATGAAGCACTGATAAAAGATAATTTTCCTGTTTGTTGCATTCATAGTGGTATGGAAAAAGAGGAAAGAATGAAGGCATATAAAGAATTTACGAATGGTTCTTCAAGAGTATTGATTTCAACAAATTTAACTGCGCGTGGAATTGACGTTCAACAAGTAAGTACTGTTATTAATTTTGATATTCCAAAGGATATTCATACTTATATTCATAGAATTGGTCGTTCAGGTAGATGGGGTAGAAAGGGAATGGGTATTAACTTTATTACACGCAGAGATATTGGAAAAATAAAAGAAATTGAAAGTTATTATTCTACACAGATAGACGAGTTGCCCTCTTCTATCATAGTAGCATAAAAAATATCATTCGTTAAAAAATATCATTCGTTAAAAAAATATCATTCGTTAAAAAAATATTATTCGTTAAAAAAATATTTATTAATTACATTAGTATAATAATTAATGAATTTATCTTCATCATTTGAATTGCCGATTTTTTATGTGGAAGAGAAACAAAGATT
>Ga0209533_1004111_pt1 | contig 12733 bp, 14 predicted proteins | sample COG_04_FD_184748 | JGI IMG/M metagenome (GOLD analysis project Ga0209533, IMG submission 184748) | Pelagic Microbial community sample from North Sea - COGITO 998_met_04 (SPAdes) (version 2) | ecosystem: Environmental > Aquatic > Marine > Neritic zone/Coastal water | place: Helgoland, sampling... | reverse complement strand
TATTCCAAATCAACCACATCCAAATAAAAATTATAATCATAAAGATGATAGTTTTCGTGAATTATGTTATTTATTGAAAAATATTAAAATTAATAGAACAAATTGTAATCTTGTATTTTTAGGGAATAATAAACAAATATTATTATATGATATAGCAAAATTAGATAAAATTGATTTAAGTACAGAGGATATTAAAAATACTAAATGTATTTTAATGGGTAATGGTTCTAAGGAAGATGAAATAAAAAATTTACAAATGGTAGGATTTAAAGCAAATCCTTTTATTTTTTGGTCTAGAAGACCACAAATATTAGAAAAATTTATTATAAATAAATCTAAATCATATAATGAAAGAACTATTAATTCAATTTTTATAGGTAATATTGAAAATTGGGTACAAGCAAAACATAGAGAAGATAAAAAAGAATGGAAAGATTGTATTGATTTTTTTCATTGTATTAATGGATTTACACATACATTTACACAAGAAGAATATTTACAAAAAATGGCAGATAGCAAATTTGGATTATCTTTTGAGGGATATGGTAAAAAATGTAATCGTGATATTGAATTAATGGCATTGGGAACTGTAATGTTAAGGGTACCAACCTTAAACGTAGATAGTTACTATGAACCATTAATTGAAGGAATACATTATATTAATATAAAAAAAAAAGAAGAAATTAAACAAATTATAGATACTATTAGTGAAGACAAATGGACTTATATGTCTAATGAATGTAAAAAATGGTATTATAGAAATTGTCATTCAGATAATACAATGGATATTTGGTTTAAAAGTATTTTATAAATATCAATATTTATTTTTTAACCATAACGCTGTGCATATGTGCATTCCATAACAGTTTGTTTTTTTTAGTTTTTCTATATAATCATTCGTATTTATTGTTGGAGGATGAAATAATTCTTTAGTTGGAACAGTTATATTAAATTTATTTGAAAAATTGTTATATATATTATAAATAAAATGTGGACCAGTACTTTTTAACACATCGTCTAAAGAATTAAATGGTAATTTATTTCTATCAATTGTAAATAATGTATCCATTAATAATTTCCAATATGGATGATTTGGTATAGAAGCAAATATACAATTACCTAAACAAATTGGATTATTATTCTCATCTTCTCTATTGCAAGGTATCACTACTTCTTTATCTAATAAATCAAATGATTTAAACATTAAATAATCCATATCTGCATATAATCCTCCATATTTATACATTAAAAAATATCTAAACATATCTATTTTCAAAATCATTCTTGGTAATTTAACAAAATTATCATAATATTCTGAAAATTCATTTTTCATAAATTCAAACATATCATTATCTGTATAAAATCTATATTCAAAATCAGGATGTAATTGCTTAATTTTATTTTGACAAATTTTATAAGTTTCAGGCAAATCATAATCTTTATATGTTTGATGAATAATTTTAGGAATTGTCATAATAATATTTATTTAATATATGAATATTAATTTTATATATAAAATTTTTTTTACTAATTATTAACAAAAGGATAGCTATTTAAAATTATATCAGGAACTAATTTATTTTTTATTCTATTATTTTCAAAATCATCTGAAGTTGGAATCCAACTACCTGTGTTTGGACTATCAAATTCTTCAGATGGAATATTTTTTGTATTTAATTTAGGTGCATCAACAAATGATTTATGTATATATGTACATTCAAATACTTTTGGAATTTGTATTCCATTTATAACACATTTATATTCATATTCCCAACCACAATTTTTATCTATTCTTCTTATAATTAATTTATTTTTATTGAATTTATATGCAAAAAGTATAGGAAACTGTGATTTATAATCAAACGTTACTTGTGTATCTGATGAATATTCTTTATCTAAATTTATAATTTTTGTGTTAAATTGTGAAATTCCAATATTAATAACTTTTTCTCCAATTAAAGTAGTACTTCTCCAATTATTTCCATGAAAATGAACACAATAATGTGTATTTGATAATTTTTGTAAAATTTGTAATTTGTTTTCTATATTAATATGATTAGTATTTTCGTGTTCCAAATGAATTTCTATACATATTTGTTTTAATTTTTCAATTTCTGTATTAGATAAACTATTTATCCAATCATATTCACCTCCTTCAATATCCATTTTCAAAAATATATTATCATATTTTTTGATTAAATCCTTCATATCTGTCGTATAATTATCATTAGATATTCCTATATTTTTTTTATAAATTCTATATTTGAATTTTTATGTGGAATATTATTAATTGTTCCATCAAATGCAAAACATTTTTTATGATATTTATTTACAAAATAATGTTCGAATGTATCATCATTTGCTATACCACAAGATAATAAAACACCATATTCACATATATTATCAATAATGATATACCCACCATCATATTTTGAACCGATACGCAATTTATTATCAAATTCATATATTTGTAAAAATTTATAATTATTCATTTTGTTTTTTAAATTATTAAATTAAAATTTGTTTATATATTATTTTCTTCAATAAATAAGTTTATATATTTTGAATCACGAATATGAACATTGCCATCACTTAAATCTTTTTCAAAAATCCATTATTATCTTTATAAAAATCATAAACATCAAAAAAAACATAATTTTTTTCAATACATTTTTGTTTTAATTTTTTGTTGAAATATAATACATATTTTTTTCGTTCTTCATCAGTTCCTAAATATGGATATTCTAAATTCTCATGAGTATTATGTTTTTGAACAGGTGGAACTACATTATATACACACACGTTTTTCAATTTTATTTCTAAATTAGATATATTTAACTCTATTGCCTCAAAATAATTATCAACAATTAAATTTATAATATCTTGATATGTATTATCTTTCGTTATATGTTTATGAATATGACATCTGCAATCTATTTCTCCAAAACAAAAAATAATAGTATCATTATTTTGCATATTAAATTTACTAATATCACATCTTTTTAATTTATCTTTACCAAAACTATAACATGGTATTGGTCCTAAATGATGAGTTTTAAATTGATTAAAACCATTTATTGCATGACTATCACCAACTGTATGAATTGACATTTTGTTTTATTTATTTTATTATTTTAAGTTCTATAATACGATTTCCATTTTTAAAATGTTGTATTAAACAATTATTAAATTTATCAAAATACGGATATCTTTTACTATTAAAATGTGTATGTATTAATTTTAAATCTTTATTTTTATACAATATTCTACCATCTTGAAAACTTTGAATATTCTCTAAAATATCATTATCATTATGTATTAATCTCCAAGGCATTAAATTATATTCTTCACCAAACTCAAAATATTTATATTTTTTTACTAAATTTTCAATTGATGCTTGATCAAAATATCTTGAGGTTTTCGTAAATTCAATCCAATCATTTGACACGTTTTTATTTTTAACCCATAACATACCACCATTATAATATCCAACTTTATCAGTTATTTGTTTTTTAATAAAATGAGGAGATACACCAATATCTTTACTATCATCAATATCATCTATTTTATTTAATAATAAAATATCACTATCTAAATATAATGTATTTAAAGAATTATTTAAACTATATTCAATAACGTTTGCTTTAATCATTTGAAAATTTGTCCATAATCCATTTTTTTCCATTTCATCTCTAGTATATTTTGTATATTTATCTAAATTAATTTCTTTTACAATTTGTAAATTAAATTTCTCTTTACTAACTAATTTAGCTGTTTCAGTATCTAAAAATAAATAAATTGTTGAGTTTGGATGATAATATTCCAAAGATTTTAACATCATCAATAATTCTTTACCACATTTTATTGTTGAAATTGAACAAAAACTACTAGGAACTGACATTTCCATATATATATATTTTAGTGTTTTATATAAAGTGATATACTTATATTATAATAAAATGATTCATATAGTTCAAGATGGTTCAGATGGTTTTGGACATCAATTACATGGTCTATTTAGCTGTATGATATTACATAATATTGATAATTATTATTTTGATGCTTTTTATTTTAAATATAAAAACTTTAAATTTGATCATATTGATATAGAAACTGCTCAGAAAACAAAAGAATATTTAATAGCCATAAGTAATGAATTTATTAATTATTATAAATTAAGTAAAATAAAATATCAAAATAATATTTTTTCACACGAAATTTATAATATTCCTACAAATTATGATTCTAATACTTTGTATAGACTAGATAATGCTTATTATTTTGAAAAAATACCAAACTATAATAAAATTAAAGCAGAACATAATAATAATATATCAATTATTAAAAACTTTTTTATCAATGATAAATTACCTAAAAATAGATTAAAACAAAATAATGTGGTAATACATATAAGAGGTGGTGATGCTCTAACACATGGTAGATATAATGTAATACAAAAAAATAATAATCAAATATTAGAATTATTACCAATTTTATTTAAAAAATATAAAAACTATACATATTATATTCATAGTGATGATAATGTAGATTTTTTGATTAATTTATTAAATAAAAATAATATTGAGTATTTTCATTTTTCAAAATCTACAAATATTATGGAAGTAATAAGTGATTTTATACATTCAGATATATTTATAATGGGTGCAAGTAGTTTATCAACTATTTGTTCATTTTTAGGAGAACATAAATTAATAATATGTAATGATGATTGTAAACATAGTATTAATAATCAAGTAGTAAAAATATCTGATTTTATAAAAAATAAAAATACATTTAGATGATATTATACATAATTTAAAATATATTCTCTTTGTATTTGTGTATTTTTCCATGGTTTAGTAATTTTATAATAATTTTCTAATTCTTTACACCTTTGAACATTTAAAACGCCGACTTAATCCAAATATTTTTTAGGTTTTCGTTTTCTGGTTGATGGTATTTTTACATAGTTTTCACTTCTATCATATGCTCCTTTTATTAGATTATTATAAATATGTATTGGTATTTCATCTAATACATCTTTTACATTATTAACTAATTCATCATATGTTAATCCTTTTTTCTTTTGTAATCGTGATTTCAATACATTAAAATATCCTTCTATTGCATTTGTATAATGTTGATATGAAACAGCATATAATAAATTATTATACTTTTTAATTACATCTTTTACAAGTTTATTTCTATGACTACTCGCATTATCTAAAATGATTAATTTATTTTTGTATTTTCCATTTATAAACTTGTTAATAAAATCAATCATTCTATTACTATCAATACCTCCCCTTTTTATATACTTCATATCCAATAACACCTTTTGAAGAAATAGCAAATATCCCAGTATATTTTTTGAATACTTCTTGACTTTCAGTTTTCACTACACATCTTTTACCTAATTTTTCATAACATTTCCTTCTAATCATAAATGAGTTTAATGATGTTTCGTCAATACATATAATATCATCTAAACTATATTGTTTTACTTTATTATAAAACTCTTTGATTTGATTTTTAATCACAATAGGTTTTTTATATCGTGTTTTTGGAACATGTCGTAATCGGGTTTGTTTTAGGGTGATATTTATATCTCTTACAACTCTACCTAAATGAACTCTTGATAGTGTTAGGTTTGAGTATTTAGTTCTTAATTTGGTTAATAATTCATCCATAGTTATCGTTTTATTTTGTTTAAGTTGTTGCTTTATAAATGATATATGACTATTAGTAATTTTATATGATGTATAATCTCTTTTCTTTCGTGTAATATTATTAGTAGATTTGTATTTATCTACCCATCTTATTAAAGTTCTTTCAGAACAACCGAATATTTTACAGGTCTGAACTTGATTATTAGAATGATATAAATAATATTTAACTGCTGATAATTTATAATCACTACTTTTATGAGTAGGCATTTATATATTATTATAAGTGAAATTTAATTTTAAAAAAAAAATATATATATATAAAATAATGGAATCTATTTTTACAAATATATATGAATTCGCTTCATGGGGAGATAATAAACATAATAAATATTCAGGTAGCAGTGGTCCTGGAAGTGATGTAAAATATAATAAAAAATATATAGAAATAGTAAAAAAGGTTATTAAGGATTATAATATTAATAATATTGTAGATTTAGGTTGTGGAGATTTTAGAATTGGAAGGTTATTATATGATGATATAAATGTTTTATATACTGGTTATGATGTATATAAAAAGATTATTGATTATCATATAACTCAATATCCAGAACCAAAATATACTTTCAAACATCTTGATTTTTATACAAATAAGGAAAGTATTATAGAAGGAGATATGTGTATCTTAAAAGATGTTATCCAACACTGGACAACAGAAGAAATATATGTATTTATGGATTATTTAATAGAAAGTAAAAAATTTAAATATATCTTATTGGTTAATTGTTGTGATCAAAAAATTAATAATGAATCTTGTAAAACAGGGAAACATCGCGCATTAACCTGTAATTTTTTACCATTAAAAAAATATAATGCAGTTAAAATAGATAATTATAATAGCAAAGAGATTTCTATTATTAAAATATAGTCGGTGTTTTAAATGTTCAAATGTGTAAAATTTTCAATAGATGCTATATCATTAACAGTTTAATATTATCAGATAATAACATTAAAGCAGGAATAAAACTTCCAACACTAAATATAATGTTTGTTGTTCCTAATATCATTCTAATATCTTTTCTAAACTATTTTTTGATAAACAGCATTTTTATATATTTTTAATAATACATTTATAAATGGATTTATAGTATCTTCGCATATAATATAAATTTTTTCATATTTATTAATTTCTTTCACATAATATGATAATGGTGGAAATACATAAACTAGATGTGTTTTTGATTAAAATATATCACCACTTCTAATATTGAGTTTATACATTAAAGCTATATCTATAATATTAGATAGTTATTTTATATTATTACCTAATCTACCATACCATTTATTAAGTATTATCATATTATTAAAGATTATAATATTTATTATATTATTAAAGATTATAATATTTATTATATAATGTGAATTAAATTTCTAATTTAATTAAAAAATGAGTTTAGTTAAAATACTTTTAGATGATGTTATGAATTCTTTAAAAAAATTAATTAAAGAAACAATTATAATATGTTTTGCAGGAGTAATGAATAGATCTATTCATATTACATATCATAATATTATTGAACATATATTAGAACCGGTATCTTTGAAATATAATTATGATATTTATGTATTTAATAATAATATTGAAAATGCTATTATTGATGGTGTTCAAATTTCAAATAATAATATTAAATGTTTTAAGAACATTACTTTTTTTGAAGAAGAAACACAAACTGTTATAGATAATAATATAAAAAAAAATAATTTAAAAAATCCATATTTAGATTATTACAAAAATTCTATAGCAGCACAAAATTGTGTAAGACAACTTTATTGTGAAAATAAAGTTGCACAGTTTTTGAAAAAAACTAATTATAAAAAAGCTATTTTTATAACCCCCGATTTTTATTTTTTTCATAAACTTAATATTAATTCAATTAATTTTGATAACAATAGTATTTATATTTCAAATAATAATGATGCATGTGGATATACAAATGGTTTTTATATTGGAAATACAAATTTATTAATTAAAATTATGGAAAGGTATTCTTATTTACCTAAATTAATTAAAGATTATGAATATGGTGTTAAATATGCTTGTAATATTAATAACATTACAAGATCAGTATTAAATATTAATTTTGCAAAAATACGAGCAAATAAAAGAATATGGAAACCTTCAAATAAAAAATTACCTATTGATAATTATTTACTTAATTTACACATTGTGTAAAACACAGTACATTAGATTTCTTGGATAATAATAAACAATACAGAAACCTTCTAATGAAAAAAATCTCAATATTAGTATAATATGAACGATATTCGTACAAACTCAAAAAATATTATTAATACATTACATAATTTAACTAATAAAAAAAAAGTTGCAATTGGATTTTTTGGTATAACAAGAAGTTTAAAATATACTATAGATTCAATTAAAACTAATATATTAGATGTTTTAACTAAAAATAATATCAATTATGATATATTTATGCATACATATTATTTAAATAATTATTCAAATAAAAGAGCAAAAGAATCAACAACTAATAAACTAAATAATGATGAATATAAATTATTAAATCCAAAATATTTTCAACAAGATGATCAAGATCAAATAAAAAACAAATTAAAATTAGAATTGTATAGAACACATAAAGATCCATGGAATACAAAATATGAATCTGTCGATTTTTTTATTTTAGGTTGTTATTCAAGATTTATTTTAACAGAAATGATTGGAAAAACACATATTAATTATGATTATATTTTATTCGTTAGACCGGATTGTTTATATTTAGATAAATTAGATATATCCAAATTTAATTTAATCAATAATAATACTATACTTATACCCAATTTTCATTTATATGGTAAATATAATATTAATGATCGTTTTGCTATTACAAATAATTACACATATAAAATTTATGGAAAAGTTTTTAAACAATTACTTGAATTAAGTAAAAAACAAGAATTACATTCTGAAACAATTTTAGGATTAATATTAAATAATAATAAAATTAAGTCTAGTAAAATTAATTTTAATTTTTCAAGAATAAGAATAAATGGTAAAACAACTGATATTTTTCCTAATTATAAAGAAGTATTAGAAAAATATAAATAATCTATAAAAAATTATAATAATTGAAAAGTTATAGGTGATTTATTTTTATCAAAAAATATGAATTAATAAATGATATACTTTATATTAAATGTGAAGATTCGTATATTCATTTATTAAAAAAGTAATAGTATCTATAAAACTAAATCATAAAAATTATTAGCATTATGTCCATATCCTCCACCTAATTCTAATAATTCTTTGTTCATAAAATAATTTACATTAAGATATTTGTTAATTGTTGCCATTCTAGATTGTATCTAATCATTGTAATGACCATCAAACATTTTATATAAAAATATTTTTATATGTTTATATAAATGATAATTATTATACCAATTGGTGGAAATGGTAAAAGATTTAAAAATAATGGATTTGATAATCCAAAAGCACTAATAAATGTAAATGAAAAAACTGTAATATCATACTTATTGGATAATTTAAATACTATTAATATAAAATATATATTTATTCCTTACAATATAGAATATAAAGAATATAATTTTGAAGATTTTTTGATTAAAAAATATCCTAATATTAATTTTAAGTTTTTATGTCTTAAAACTGATACAAGAGGAGCTGCAGAAACTATTAAAATTAGTTTAGAATATCTTAAAGAAGAACAAGACATACCAGCAATTTGTCTAGATTGCGATAATTTTTATTTATATGATATAATTTCAGAATGGAATGGTAAAAATTGTATTTTTTCATTTGAAGATTTAAATGAAAATCCAATATATTCTTATGTAAAATTAGATAAAGATAATATAATTGATATCAAAGAAAAAGAAAAAATATCAAATAATGCTTGTACAGGTGCTTATGGATTTAGTTCAATCAATAAACTTAAAGAATATGCAACAAAAATTGTTAATGAAAATATAACTCAAAAATCAGAGTTTTATACAAGTGGCATAATAAAAGAAATGATAATAGATGGTTATATTTTTAAAAATATTGAAATATTAAATAAAAATTATTTTTCATTAGGAACTCCTGAACTAGTAAATGAATATATTAATCCATTTATATTTGATTTAGACGGGACATTAGTAAACACTGATAATATATATTTAAAAGTATGGAATGATATTATGAAAAAATATAAGTTATCAATTGATAACAATTTTTTCAAAGTATATATACAAGGTAAAAATGATATATCATTTATTAAAGAGCTATTACCGAATATAAGTAATAAAGAAATACAAGATATTAGCAATATAAAAGATAAATTATTTGTTGAATATTTAAGTATATATAATAACGATATATTAATAGATGGTGTATATAAATTTATAAATAAAAATAAAAACAGAAAATTATGCATAGTTACAAGTTCTAATAAAAAATCAGCAGAATATATTTTAGAATATACTAAAATATCAAATTATATTCAATTTATAATAGCTTCCGAAGATTGCAGTAAACATAAACCTGATAAAGAACCATATGAAAAAGCAGTAAGTATTTTAAATTGTAATAAAGATCAATGTATTATATTTGAAGATAGTTATTCTGGATATAAAAGTGCTATATCATTGGGTGAAACAAAAATTTGTTTAATAGTTAATGATAATTCATCAGAATATATATTAAAATTAAACAATTATAAAATAAAAAATTATAATGATTTTGATATAAATAACATACATTTATTAGAAAAAGGTAATATTATTTTAAATAAGATAAAACAAGAATTAGATTATCTATGTTGTAAAAACATAGTATTTAATGATGATAATTTAAAAACAGGTTATATTTGCGATATTAAGTCAATAAATTTAATTTTTAATGATAAAACAGAACATATAATTGCAAAAATAGAGAATGATAGTAATGAATTAGCTTATGTTGCTAAAAAAATCAATTTATATGAAAATGAACAATATTTTTACAAAAATCTATCAAAAATAGTTAATATACCAATACCTAAGTATTTGACAAGTTTTGCAATTGATAGTAAAAATGTTATTTTATTAAAAAATTTAAATTATTATAGTGGATGTTTTAATCTTGATTTAAATGATAATATAGATGTTATTTTATTAATTATTAAACATATATCAGATTTACATTATAGATTTTACTTTAAAACAGAAGATGAAATTATAAATGATATGAAATCATTGTTTAAGATAAATGAAATTAAATATTATGAAGAATTAATTAATTCACGATTTAATAATTTTATCAATAATAATAAATATTTTTTAACGGAAAAAGATAAATTAATATTAAATAATATTTTTAATAGATTCAATAAATTAATTAATTTAGCAGGTCAATTTCCTTTAAACTTTTGTCACGGTGATTTAAAATCTCCAAATATATTTTATAAAAATATAAATAATGTAATTAAACCTATTTTTCTTGATTGGCAATATATTCATTTAAATAAAGGTATAAGTGACATTACATTTCTTTTGATTGAAAGTATAGATTTTGATGAAAATAAAATTGATATAATACTTAAATATTATTTTTATAGATCTAAATATTATACAACAATAAACGAATTATTATTCGATTTCAAAGTATCATTATGTATTTTTCCTTTCTTTGTAATGATATGGTTTGGAAGTGAAAATAGAGAATTATTAATAGATAAAATATTTCCTATCCAATTTATGAAAAAAGTTTTGAAGTATTATGATAAATATTTAGACGAGGATTTTTTTAATAATATTGACAATTAGTACTTTCTATCAGAATATAAAGTATATGTTAAGTTAATTTTATTTATTTTTATAGAATTTAGAAGTAAATTATATAATGTTAATGTTTCCGGATGAATAATACATTTTTTATGAATAACTAAGTTATCTAAATAATTATATATAGTCATATATTGTTTCATAACAGTTATATTTCCATATGCAATTTGATCATTCATATTATAATAATTATGTATAATAGGTACATAGATATTATTATCAATAATATTATCAAAATTAAATTCAGATATATCAAATATATCACATCTAATTGCTAAAACAACATCATATTTAATATTATTTTTTAAATAATAATTTTCAAATATATTAAAAACCGTTAATTTATTTAAAAAATGTTTTAACATATTATTTATATTTGTCTCAGGTCTCTTTTGATATCCTACTAATTTTTTGCTTTCATAATCAATATTTTTAAGTGTATTATCAAAAACTTTTGGATTGTATTTTTTTATAAATTGTTCTATTTCATTACTATTAGCATTATCAGTTGATAAAAAAAAATCAATATTGTTATATTTTTTTAAACTATTTTTGATATGAGAAAAAGAATCATTTGCTTTTTTTAAACGTCCATATATTAAAACTGCTATATTTAATTCACCTTGTAATGTCATTTTAATATATTTATATATATTGTTTAATATATTTTACACCTTTGGAAATTTAAAACAACAATTTAAAAATTATATTTATCAAATATTTCTTTGGTTCTATGAGTATTATTTACATTTCTATTTACAATATAATAAATTGGATTAAAATCTTTGGCACTATCACTATCGTGATAAGTATTTAACATCATATCTAAATCTTCATAACTTAATTTATGGGAAACAATTAAATCGTGCCAACTATTATGACATAATTCAAATTTTTTTATAAAATTAAAATATTTTTTTGGTATAAACATCATCATATCATTAACTCTTGGATGTAATCCACATTTATGGTGTGGTTTAAAACATACTGAAGGAAACAATATTTTATCACTATATGGATTAAAAATTTCAAAAAAATTATCTTTTAAGAATAAATCTATTCTCATACACAATATAAAATCATAATTATTTATATTAGTAATTCTATCAATACAATTATGAATTAATTTATTAATTCCTATTAAATTTTCGTAGTATTCACTATCAACTAATACAGATTTATATATTTCATTAAGAGAATTATTAAATTTTGTTGTATAA
>Ga0209533_1004107_pt1 | contig 12743 bp, 12 predicted proteins | sample COG_04_FD_184748 | JGI IMG/M metagenome (GOLD analysis project Ga0209533, IMG submission 184748) | Pelagic Microbial community sample from North Sea - COGITO 998_met_04 (SPAdes) (version 2) | ecosystem: Environmental > Aquatic > Marine > Neritic zone/Coastal water | place: Helgoland, sampling... | reverse complement strand
AATATAAGAATAATTTGAATACTTATTATTATTATTATTATTAGTATTATTATAATAATATCAATTTTAAATAATTTTCAGTAATTTTAAGTAAAGGATATTATACACAAAAAATAAAATAAATTGGTATTATATCTCAAATGAGAATCGCTATTATAAATAAAAAAACTTGTATAATCTGTAATAAATCTATATTATTTTTTCATGGATATAAATGTGGAAATTGTAATAATTATTATCATAAAACTTGTTTAAGAGATAATTTTTTTTTAAATAGCAATAATAATAAATGTATAATTTGTCAAAAATTTATTTTGACAGAAACAAGTTATTTATATGAGATAGTAAGATGTATAATATGGGAAATAATACCAGGTATATTATTATTTGGTGTAGTAATAGGAATATTTGTATATTTTGGTATAAATAAATAAATAGATAATATAATAATATACAATTATTATGTTAATTTGGATTTGGTGGAGTACAATGTTATGTAATTCTACAATTAATATTTGGCTATGGAATAAGAAACGTAATAAGAAACGTAATAAGAAACGTAATAAGAAACTGGATTATCTAGCGGGTTTATATATTGGCGTGAATGCTTATAGATCGACTTTTCCAGTGATCCATTCGACAAATACATGCTTAATCGCGTATAGTTCTCCATTTGTAGAGAGAAGTTTATCAACAATTGCAGAATTGGCATTTATTATTCAATTAACGCAATGGTTTCAATTAGAAAATGATTATATAATAAAACTGATTTGCGCGGCAGAAATATCATGTTGGTTAGGTATAATTACAGGGAATCAATATTGGCATGTTTTTGAAGAAAGTATATGGTGTTATTGTGCTATATTTCTGCTAATACAGTTGCGTTATAATAGAACAAAACTAATTAAATTTAAAAAAATACTAACTACTAATATATTGTATGGTTATATTTCCTATATGATAATATATGACATACCATTATATATTACAAATCCGAATGTAGAAAAAAAACAAATATTATTATGTGAAAATATATCTACTGATTTTACGGTTTGGAAACCATATTTAATATGGATGACTGGATATTTTACAATGGGATCATGGGTATCGTTGGCGTTAAGGTAAGGGTAAGGGGATAAGGGGAGACCCCTTAAACCCCCGAGCTATACGCTTAAAATTGAGTAGTCAGGGTTTAAAAATCGCATAGTCAGGGTTTAATCGACATCTGTCCCTTAAACGTAGTTCGGGGGTTTAAGGGGTCTCCCCTTATTTAAACGTAGTTCGGGGGTTTAAGGGGTCTCCCCTTATTAACTTAAATATATCATATAATACTATTATTATAATACTATTATAATGACTGATAGAAAAAATGCGATAATTAGTGTTTTTGATAAGCAAAAATTGGATATATTAATACCATATCTAGAACAAGAGAATTACAATATATATAGTACTGGTGATATTATGTCGTCAATTTTAGAGTTTGTATCTAATAAAAATATAGTATTTTCTATCGCGAATTATACAAAATCCCCAGAAATTTGCGATGGAAGTATTAAAACATTACATCCGAAAATTCTGGGTGGAATATTGGGTGAAAGAGAGAACCAATTACACGTAGATGATATACATTATATTCAAGCCGTTTTTTTTGATTTAATAGTTGTTAATTTATATCCATTAGGAAAAGTATTTGAAAAAAATGAAAAATATGATATTGATGGAGAGACGCTTTTACGAGCGGCAAGTACAAATTATAAATATATGGATGTTTTATCTGATCCTGTACAATATATTGATTTTATACAAGGAAATACGGATCGGCGACAATTAGCAAAATCGGCATTTAAAATAGTTATGAAATATGATATAGCTATTAATAATTTGTTTAATGATGATAATGATGATAATAATGATAATGATGATAATGATGCTAATGAAACTATTATAACAACATTTGTAAAACAGGGTTCAATAAATACTGAATTAAATCCTTCTATGAAGCCAAGTTCTATATATACAAAAAATAATCAAAAACTTCCTTTTGAAATTTTAAATGGTGATCCTGATTATAAAAATTTATTAGATATTCATTATGCGATACATTTAGTATTAGAAGTGCGAAAACAATTAAATATAGATTGTTGTGCCAGTTATAAGCAAAATTCTCCGGCGGGTGTATCTATAATAGATAAATTATCAATGAAGGAATATGATTTTTATAATTCAAATAAATTCGATCTTTCTACTGCGGCATCTATATTTCTGAGTGTGCGTAATATAGACCCGATATCTTCATTTGGCGATATAATAGGTTTTTCCGGTACAGTAGATAAAGAAATGGCTATTATAATAAAAAAGTTTGTAAGTGATGGTATAGTCGCGTTTGATTATACGGAGGAAGCAATGAAGATTTTAAAATTAAAGAAAAAAGGAGAATATATAATTTTAAAACAACAGGAGTTGTATTCTAGTATGGAATTTAGAGATATAAATGGAGTTACATTGGCTCAACCAACAAATGATTCGGTTTTAGATAGAGAATTACTGAAAGATCTTCCTGAAAATATACAAACAGATATGATATTAGGTTATATTACTATGAAATATACCCAATCAAATTGTGCATGTTTTGTATATAATAATAGAGTAATAGGAATTGGTGCTGGACAACAAAATATATTAGATTGTATTAAAATCGGAGGAGATAAAGCGCAAATATGGCTGACGAAACATAATTTGCATATTAATCGTGAAAAAAATATAATTTTAGTATCAGATGCAGTTTTGCAATTTGTAGATAGTATTGATATTGCGTCAGAATATAATGTGCAATATATTTTGCAACCGGGTGGGGCAATAAGAGATAATGAAATCGCGGCAGAATGTATTAAACAAAATATAGATATGGTATTAATAAATCCGCAATTTTTTACATAATATATCTGATTATTTTATTATATTTAGCTATAATATAAATGCGAACTCTCAAATATAGAAAACGGTCACGAAAAACGAACGTGCGAAAAACGAACGTGCGAAAAACGAAAGTGCGAAAAACGAAAGGTCATAAAACGAAAGCTTATAAAACGAAATCTTATAAAACGAAATCTCACCACAAAAAAATAAGAAAATCTAAACATATGCGTGGCGGTGTATGAGGTTCGACACCCACCATGCTAAAACAGATGTATAGTGGTGGTGGATGAGGCGATACTGTACAAATGGCATAAAAAAATAAACATTTTTATATAATACTCGGGATGAAAACTAAAAAGAAAATATGTTTATATAAACATACTTTTTAGTTTGAGAGAAAGAGTATATTACATACATTTCAATTTACTACCGATATATTTGAAAAAGTTGTTATTATATATAATTTCTTTTTCTAATGCTTTTGCTAATGTTCTATCACTAATGTGAAGACTTCTAATACAATCATATTTACATATAAATTCTTTAATTAAATTATTATTACAATCATATTGTCCAATACCATTTTTATATAAAATTATTTCGTCATCATTATCATTATCATTATTATTATTATTATTATACTTTTTTTGGAAAGCCGATCGGAGTTTATCGTCACATTTCTCATATAAAGTATAATAATATTCATTTGCGATTGTGCCATTTTTTACAGGATTATCTAATGCTGATGAAGATTCATAATTATTTTCATGAGCGGCAGTTTTACGATCCAAATACACATTCAGAATTTCGGTTTTGTCTTTAGTAAGTTTTGCGATATAGCCGATGCTTTGAACCTTGGTTTTTTTAGTAGGTTGAATCTCTCGAATAATATTAGAGTCCAATTCTCTATCAACTAATAACCATCGATAGCCATTATAAATAGTATTTTCGGCGATGGCTTTATTTATACTCGGTCTCTTAATTTGATGATTTTCTTTCATGCAGTCATTAACACATTCATATACTTGAATTAATGTTAGAGTATCAGGATTAATTTTTTGGAGGCGCGGTCCAAGCGTGATTAATGGTTGATTAAACTTAGTAGTTGTAGATGATTTATTTTCTAATGAATTCAGTTTATCTAATATTTGTTTATTAAAGGTTTCTATATTTTCAATTTTATTTAATAATAGTTGATTCTTATTATTTACCATTTCTTCAATATATGAAGTAATATTGTCTTTTCCAGATAATTCATTTAGTAATCGTAATTTTTCACATTCTTGTCGTAGTTTCTCAACTTCATTATCTGTATGATGTTCAAAATATTTAATATTATTGCTTATTATATCTAATAATATTTGATATGACAAGTTTTTACCAACTAAAAAAAGCTCCCGCTCATTTATATGTCCGACTAAATCTGTAACTTTATTATATTTGATATTTTCGTGATTATGTAAGAAACTCTCAAAATCTTTACTTTTATTTACTAAAAAACAATCGAGTAACAAGCATTCTTCGTATTTAGATTTATGTTCGTTAAATCTGCCCTGAACGCCTCGCCTACTCTCTCCAATTTTAATAATATATTGCCTATTTTCATATGATTTTACTTTAATAATATATACAATTGACCCAATATTACCGAATTCTTGTAATAAAATTTTTTGTCTCTCTAATGCTTTTTCTTTAATTAATTTTTCCGCATATTCTTTATTTTTTTTTGCTTCTAATTGTTCTAGTTCTGTTTGTTTGTCTTGTAATTTTTCTTGATTTTGTTGTAATTGAAGCTTTAATTCATCGCTTTCTTCATTACTAACTTCATGAATTAATTCTTCTAATTTAAGATAATAATCATGAATTTCATCTGCTTTTTTTGTTCCAGCTTTCAGACAAAATGATTTAAATGTTTTAATATTTAACATAATTATTTCTTTATTATGACCACCGTGATTCACCTTCTTTTGCTTACCCTGTAGGGTAAGCAAAGATTTATTATCTTGCTTGACGCTAGCATTAAGCAAGATTTTATAGTCTTTATCCAAAATAAAATATCTTTCTAATAATTTCTTAGCGTTGGCTTTATTAGTAAAATCTAACCATTTCCATACATTATCCAAATCAATAATAAATTCATTTTGATTACAATTCAAATAACAATAAAATGATGAAACAAATAATTGTTGTTGGGTTTCCGTAAAATTATTTTTTATTTTTGTAACTAATTTGTTATTATAAGAGGCGGTTAGTTTGGTAATAGGATTTTTCTCAATGAGTTCAACGATATTGAGTGTCGTCATATTAGTTATAAATATGTATATTTATATTTCTTTAAGTTGGTTTATTCTTGCTTTTTAAAAGCAAGAATAAACCATGTGTGGGTTGGGTGGAATGGGTTTAGTAAACTTTGCTTTCCCGAGTGGGAAAGCAAAAAGACCAACTGGTAATGGTGTAAATATATTCTAAATATCTATCTCGTATTTAGCCTGGATTTTTTGGTTAAATCTCTCTAGTTCTTCTTCTAAAATATAATCTAGAGGTAAAACCATTTTGAGATTTTCTCGTTTTCCAGTATCTGATCGTTTATCAAATACTAAATGAGGTTTATTTCGGAAATTTGTGATGGAAATGTATAGAGGGAGAGTTTTTTTTGCTTCAGGTTGAATATTTCCTTCTAAATCATCTACGATTTTATTGACTTGTTCAAGTTTTTCTAATATTGTGACTTTATTTGATTTGCTAGACATCCATGGTTTATCTAATCTTGGGTGTTGTTCTATTTTGAAAAATTCTCTGTGTAAATCCTTTTCTTTATTATAGCATTCTTCATAATATACAACATATTTTCGCATCATATCTTGGGTAATTCCTTCAGGAAGATTTTTTGCGTTTTGTTTTCGTTCGCGTTTCGTTCCATCTTTAATTCCTTTAGAGTTTTGCTCTTGTTCTAACCGTGTTGCTATTCGAAGATTTGAAAAACAATTATTTAATGGGTTTTGGTCAATATGATCAACGCTTTCATTTTTTGTTCCTTGTCCGTTACCATAAAAGTTCATAATTATTTGATGAATATATAAATTATTATTACCTAAAATATAACCATTGGAATGATATGACCAAACTATTTTTTTTCCATTATTTTTATTTTTTTCATATTCTAAAATGGTTTCATATGATATTGGACATAGTTTACATAAAATATTTTGGTTACATAACATTAAAATCTCAATTTCATCGTTTTTATTTAATATTTTGCACATAGGATTTTTATATTGCCCAGAATATTTACCCATTGTTATTAAAATCGCATTATTCATAAATTCAATAACATTATAATCTTCTACTAATGTTTGAAACTCTTTATCTGTAATCGAAATATTATTATAACGCAAATCATATTTATTATGATTTTTAAATATATATATATAATTATCCGGATTTAGTCCATATAAAAATTCTAAATAATTTATCCTTTTATTATTAATACTGTATGCAGGATAATCATCGTCTTTATTATAAATTTTGAAATGTTTATCGAAATTAATTATCATATTAAATTGTTTCGCATCTAAAATATATTCTCTATTAATATATTCTATAGAACAATAGTTATATTCTTGTTCAACTGTGTATTTTGGCTTCATCATGGTATATGAGTTTAATCGTTCATCTTTTATATTATCAATTTTGTTATGCTCGTCCATATTATAAATATTATAATATAGATGTCTTTATATTAATTTCTTAGTATATCATTTTTTGATATAATAAGCTTAATTCGAATACGCTAACCCTCCCATACCACTCATAATACGGAGAACATTGTAGTTTGTGGCGTAAACCCGAACTTTCGCGGTGCTGGTGCCAGAAACTGTAGCATTAGAGAGCACAAGCTGGAGAACTGCGTTATCAATTCTGGAGAAATTGCACGTGCCTGAGGGTTGGTGCTCTTCTGGGCGGAGCGCGAAGGAATAGACGTTGATACCGGAATCGGGGGAGCGAGTGTGGTGCTGGTAGGGCTGGACAAGGTCGAAGTACGACCCTTCGCGCTCGGAGAAGCGGTCCTGGCCATTAAGCTGGAGCTTGGCGGTAACAACGGGATTCTCACCCCAGCAGTGAAGGTCAAGCGACGATTCGGTAAGAACGAATGTACCGGCGTCAGAGACACTGGGGTGTCCGTCGTCACCATCCATATTTGGTCCAGTGTAGCTCCACTGAGTACTATCATTAAAATTATCATGTTGCCCACCGGCACCAGCATCCTGGAACTTATTATCTGAAGCAACTACACCGTAAGTACCTACAGTCTGATTGCGATCACCAAACGCATGAACCGCATTAGGAAGTACATCAAGAGCATCGGTGTAATTGAATGGCTGAGCGCCGAAAAGATTATTAAGCTCAGTGCCACATTCTAACGATGCACAATAATCAACGTTAGTATCCGGTTGTACAACAAAAATTAACTCTTTGCAAGGGTGATTAAAGTTAAGTTTGATCTTATTAGACGATGAACCAACCGACTCATCACCAGTGAACTGAAGCTGCTCAATAAGGTACTCGTGGGGATTCTGTGCCATACGTCTGCGCTCATCGGTGTCAAGGAAGACATAGTCAACATAAAGCGACGCCGCAACAAGAGACTGCTGGAAAGGTAAAGATGGTTTGCACGATGATGCACCAGCTGCAGCAGTTCCGGTTAGCGAATTTGACGCCCATAAGCATTCATCAATTGGGCGAAGATCAAGATTAATCTTAATCTCGTGGTACTGAAGCGCAATTAGGGGAAGCGCGAGACCGGGGTTACGGCAGTACCAGAACTGAAGTGGAACGTAGAGAGTTGTTTCGGGAAGTGCGTTACGGGGTGCGCAAACCTGGCGAGGTCCGTTAGACGAACATGGACCATCAACATCAGCAAACGATGGATCAGTGATAAAGGTAAGCTGAGTTGTGTTACCAACCATCTTGTTATAGCCACGCTGCTGTTCTGAAGTAAGCGTGAGCTGATTCCAAAGATGCATCCAATCACCATACTGGCGATCGATACGCTGACCACCAATCTCAACCTCAACCTGAGAAACAAGCTGTTCTCCGGGGAAATCTAACCAACGGGCGTATACACTCTTAGGGCTAACAGTTCCCTGATCAATCTGTGGTAATGTAACCTGTAAGTATGTGCGGTATGCTAAATCACCATTGCGACTAATGGTGCAAGTAACACGGCGACCGAAATCGGCCTGGCCATTAAAAGTTTGCTCAATTGATTCCATCGAGAAATTAGTGTAACGACGGTAGGTAACCTTCCAGAAAGTAATCTGGGGATTTCCAGTAAGATAGACGTCCTGTGCGCCATAGGCGACGAGCTGCATTAAACCTCCTCCCATTTTATATTATAATATTGCTAAAGAAAAAAAAATTTTGATTTTTAATTTAATTAATTAATTAATTAATTAAATTACGGAATTTATCGGAATTTGTGAAGATTTATCGGAATTTATCGGAATTTGTGAAGATTTATCGGAATTTATCGGAATTTGTGAAGATTTATCGGAATTTGTGAAGATTTATCGAGTTTATGAAGTATAATTATTTTATAGTATTAATATTAATATTCGTTTCCAAAAAAGTGCGTAAATAACTATCTAAATAGACTTCTTTTTTTCCTTCGTGACTTTTCAGAAAAATATATTTATCACCATTTTTTTTTATATCCCATCCAGTTTCTAATGCGTTATATATAAATGCCATTTTTTGTAAAATAATATTATCGATTTCTATTTTTTCAGGAATAATAATATTTACATTCATTTATTATATAAAATATATTCTAAAATATCTTATATAACTATTTAATATTAAATAAATTAATACCAATATTAATATGTCGAATTTTAAATCGAAAAACCAAAAAAAATTGGTTCTAAATAAAAAAAATGAATCTCTAGATTCTAAACATAATTTTTTTTTAAAAGAATTTAACAATGAACAAAATGTTATATTACCAAAATTTAATACTGATCGTTCATTATTATTAGAACAATTTAGATCTCCAAATTCTAATTTTGAAAAAAAATTGGATATTAAATCTAAGATTAAAGAACTTGATGCTAAAATAAATAAAATTAAAAATAATAAAAAACAATATTTATTAAATAATTCTCAATATATTTTCGAATATTTTGAAGATAAAAAAAATATATCAGAAGGATCTAATAAAACTAAATTATTAGATCTATTTTTTAATATTAAAGATATTAGTGATAATATCAATTCGAATATAGCTATATCCAACCTTCAAAAGTATTTGAGTAATGTCGATGTCAATTATTTAGATATAAATAATTTTATTAATCCAAGTAATATATGTAAAGTATGTAATAATGGCGAATTAATTCCGATAGATCACGAGGGCATATTAGTTTGCAATAAATGTAGTAATAATGTGAAATATTTGGTTGAAAATGAAAAACCTACATATAAAGAACCGCCTAAAGAAGTATGTTTTTATGCATATAAAAGAATTAATCATTTTAGAGAGATATTGGCGCAATTTCAGGCAAAAGAGACCACCTTAATCCCTGACGAAATAATAGAAAATATTAAACAACAAATTAAAAAAGAAAGATTAGATATTTCAACAATGAGTAACAAAAGAATGAAAGAATTATTGAAAAAATTACGATATAATAAATATTATGAGCATATACCATTTATAAAAGATAAACTTGGAATTAAACCGCCAATTATGTCGCAAGAATTAGAAGAAACATTATGTAATTTATTTATTGATATTCAAATCCCTTATGCGAAATATTGCCCAGAAGATCGCGTGAATTTTTTGAATTATTATTATACAATATATAAATTATGTGAATTATTAGACCAAAAACAATTTTTACCTTATTTCCAGATGTTGAAAGATAGATCCAAACGAATAGACCAAGATGCTATATGGAAAAATATATGCGCGGAGTTAGATTGGAAATTTATATCTACAATTTAATTATGTCTAATATATTATGTTGTCTAATATATTATGGGTAAATGTGCTATTAATAATAAATCTAGTGAGAATAGTTATTCTATAAAGGAGAATAGTTATTCTATAAAGGAGAATAGTTATTCTATAAAGGAGAATAGTTATTCTATAAAGGAGAATAGTTATTCTATAAGCGCACATGGAACAATTGTAGGAGATAAAGAAAAGATATTATTGACGTTTATACCAGAGAATGTAAATATATATACATATGTTGATGTAGGAAACCTACTATTATGCACTAAACGTTTAGCGTATTCGGCGTGTGATATTGAAGAACCAAATAGTCCAGCCAATAAATATAGTTATAGTAAACGTCCAAAGTATAAATATACGAATTGCATATTTCCAAATGTTATATTTGCAAGAAATCCGGTCGGTACAAAAAAGAATTTTTATAGTGGAATATTACACTGTGAATCAAATTGTGTTGTTTATAATATTGATGCGAATTTGACGAATGATTGTTGTTGTAATACTATAGATCCTATATCTATAAAAACTAATAAACCAAGTTATTTATATAAATGTAAAAATGATATACAAAATAAAACAGCATATTTACTAAATAAATCTTGTGGGACGATTTATTTACAAGATGCAATTGAAATTATACAGAAATATAATAAAGAAGTCTTAACTAGTGAGAACCCAATAAATATATATTTATTATCGTGTTTAGAAATTATGTCGTTGGAGAATTTACAGCAAATAATTGGTAGTGATTTTCCAAAAAAAGAAGACGATTGGTATAATAAATTACAGTTTAAACCGTTATCACATATTATTCCAACACAAGAATTTGATGAGAAATACGAGGTACGGTTTGGTCAAAATAAAATATATATTATTTTTGAAAATAATACATCACAAGAGTTCGTATATAAATTCGTCACTAAGAATATAAAAGAATTTTTAACCGCGACAAAATATAATGAAACTAAGCTAGATGATATTACAATCGATTTATCGAACGATACATATAAAAATTTCGTAAAATCAAGTAATAATTCGGTTCAAATGCTTTCATATATAAAATATAAATTATTATCAGTTATAATACCACCGAATGAAGATTCCAAGCAGCTATTTAATTTAGTCTACGAAACTGACGACCGAGAGAAGTTGAAACGAGTAACATTTGATTTTGGAACTAAGAATATAATACTAGTTTTTAAAGATATTGATAATGATATAATAAATAGATTTATTATAGACCAACTATATAAAATTGGCGCGTGGTATATATTCGTTAATACAAATATTTTGACAGCTAATTTTCCGATAAATACACCTAATAATATAATAATAAATTTGTATAACGATAATTATTATGATAATTTTAATAATATAAAAAATATAAAAAATAAAGAAATGTATGATTTTATACAAAAATCATTAATGGATATAATAAATAACACCACCGGTGGAAAAAGTAAAAAAGGTAAAAAAAGTAAAAAAAGTAAAAAAAGTAAAAAAGGTAAAAAAGGTAAAAAAAGTAAAAAAAGTAAAAAAAGTAAAAAAAGTAAAAAAAGTAAAAAAAGTAAAAAAAGTAAAAAAAGTAAAAAAAGTAAAAAAAGTAAAAAAAGTAAAAAATAAAATATAAAATATAAAATATAAGTTGATCGGGTTAGTCTTAACATATTAGCAATTACACCCAAATTCACATTGCGACCGAAAACAAACGCCTGTTTGATGTGATTTTTGGTTTTGTGGTTTTTGGTTTTGTTTCTTATAATATGCTCGACAAATAGCTCTAGAATAATGACGACACGGACATTTACAATCTGAATCACTCAGACGTGTATTGTTAAAGGGTGGGTTAATCAATTCTTGTAAATATACCGGTTTATTTTCTTGATGTCGGTGACAACATTTACAAGTTAATAAAGATTGAACATATAGATTATGGTCAATAATATATTCATTTAAAACATCTTCAAACTTGTCATAATTTTCAGAATTGTTATCATATACATTCGCAATATCCTCCAATTTAGTTAAGCACTCGATCAACGTCATGACCATTGTTTATATAAAATATAATACACTACATTATTATATTTTATTATATCAATTTTATAATATTATAATTTTTTTTATAATTATTTTATAATATTATAATTTATTTTAATCATTTAAACCCTACGTATATCATACAATCATAATAATAATAATCAAATGTTAATTAATATTCGCAACATATTTACAAAAATAATGACTTATTTTGGAAGATATCGTATTATTAATGATCGAATTGATAAAGAACCATACTTAGAACGATATTATATATTTTTGAAAGATAGAACGGAGTTTCCATTTAATATATTTCTGCATAAATTTTTAAAATCTGACCCGGATGATTTACATGACCATCCTTGGGCATTTATATCTATTCCATTATATCCAGGATATTGGGAATATACAGAAAAAGGCAAATTTTGGAGAAGACCATTAAGTATTAGATATGCTCCAGCTAACACATTACATAGAGTTGAACTATTAAAAAGCCAACAATATTGTTGGTCTATATTTATTCCTGGAAAAAAAGTTCGAGACTGGGGTTTTAGAACGAATGACGGTTGGATAAAAAATGATAAGTATTTGAAAGAGAAACAAATAAAATTTGTAAAAAGTTCAATCAAATAAACTTTAAAAAAGTTCAATCAAATAAACTTTAAAAAAGTTCAATCAAATAAACTTTAAAAAAGTTCAATCAAATAAACTTTAAAAAAGTTCAATCAAATAAACTTTAAAAAAGTTCAATCAAATAAACTTTAAA
>Ga0209533_1004105_pt1 | contig 12746 bp, 10 predicted proteins | sample COG_04_FD_184748 | JGI IMG/M metagenome (GOLD analysis project Ga0209533, IMG submission 184748) | Pelagic Microbial community sample from North Sea - COGITO 998_met_04 (SPAdes) (version 2) | ecosystem: Environmental > Aquatic > Marine > Neritic zone/Coastal water | place: Helgoland, sampling... | reverse complement strand
TTCTCTAAGTCATGACTGATCTGCTGCCAGTGTTGTTGTAACGCTGGGGCGGCGAAATGAGCGTGTGCGTCATAAAGTGGGGCGGCCATTGCTGAGACTTGAGGCAGGAACTGGGAAGCGCTGAGAGTGTCGCTTCTGTGTGATTACGAGTCTGCCAAGCAGGATTGTGCGAATCGTTGGATCGAGTCGACGATACGGCTCAAGCCATTACGCCGATTTGGGGAAAGGTGCTGTGTGATACCAACTTCGCCGAGGAATTCAGCATCGGCAGCAATGATTTCTTCGGGCTTCGCATCGCTATAGAAGTTGCACAGTAGTTCAGCGATTCCTTTAACAATTGCTGAGTCAGACTCAGAGCGAAACGAGCACAAACCATCCTTAAATGCCGGCACCACCCAGAGCTGTGACATGCAACCTTCGATTTTGAAGCTATCAATGCGGAGGTCTTCGGTTAACCCTGCAGCTTTTTTGCCGCGGTCAACGATATAGCCTAGGCGTTCGTAGGCGTCGGGAATCAAAGTGATCTCTTCGACGAGCGCGTCTTGTTTTTCTTTTAAGGTCATGATTTCTAAGGATGATGAGTAACAAGTAAGCATTTAGAAAATTGAAGCGAGCAATTTGTCGGCGGCGAGCATTACAGTTGAGTGGCAAGGGTCGCTGATTGGGGGTTTGTTTGGTAATTGAACGCGATAGCAGCGCGAGTCGCAATTGCTCCTTTAACCACTCATCGACGATGGACCATAAAAAAGCCCGACGGCTAACCGTCGGGCTTTGTGGTAATTCGATGTAAGGGCCGCTTACAGTGTGCCAGCGTAAACTGCGTTTTCGCCCAGCTCTTCTTCAATACGAAGAAGTTGGTTGTATTTTGCGATACGGTCGGAGCGGCTCATGGAACCTGTCTTGATCTGTCCAGCGTTGGTTGCCACCGCGATGTCCGCGATCGTCACGTCTTCGGTTTCGCCGGAACGATGAGAGATCACCGAGTTGTAGCCGTTTGCCTTGCCGAGCTCGATTGCCTCGAGTGTTTCGGTGAGTGTGCCGATTTGGTTGACCTTAACAAGGATCGAGTTGGCTACGCCGAGATCGATACCCTTTTGCAGGAACTTAACGTTGGTGACGAAAAGATCGTCGCCGACGAGCTGCACCTTGTCGCCGATCGCGTCTGTGAGAGCCTTCCAGCCGTCCCAGTCGTTTTCGTCGCAACCATCTTCTATTGAATCGATTGGATATTTCTCAGAGAGCTCTTGCAGGTAGGCTGCTTGCTCTGCGGAGTTGCGCTTTGCGCCGCCTTCACCTTCGAACTTAGCGTAGTCGTAGACACCGTTTTCGAAGAACTCAGAAGCAGCACAGTCGAGTGCGAATGTGATGTCGCTGCCAACCTTGTAGCCAGCTGCTTCAACTGCTTTCGTCAATGTGTCGAGTGCATCTTCTGTACCGTCGAACTTGGGAGCGAAACCTCCTTCGTCACCCACTGCTGTGCTGAGGCCACGATCGTGAAGAACCTTCTTGAGGCTGTGAAAGCACTCAGCACCCATGCGTACTGCTTCGCTGAATGTTGCTGCGCCGATAGGGCGGATCATGAACTCTTGGAACGCGATTGGAGCGTCAGAGTGAGAACCACCATTGATGACGTTCATCATTGGCACTGGGAGTACTTTAGCATTAGGGCCGCCGATGTACTTATAAAGGGGCAGGCCGAGCGCGTCGGCAGCAGCATGTGCAACTGCAAGCGAGACCCCGAGCATAGCATTGGCGCCGAGCTTGCCTTTGTTGGCAGTGCCATCGAGCTCAAGCATGATCTTGTCGATTGTCAGCTGGTCGCATGCGTCGAAACCGATTAGTTCAGGAGCGATGAGGTTGTCGACATTGTCAACAGCCTTGAGGACGCCTTTGCCGAGGTAGCGAGCTTTGTCGCCGTCGCGAAGCTCTACAGCTTCGTGTTCACCAGTAGAAGCACCAGAAGGAACGGCAGCGCGGCCGACGATGCCGGACTCGAGTTCGACGTCGACTTCAACAGTAGGATTGCCACGTGAATCAATGATTTCGCGGGCGCGGATGTCTGTGATGATTGTGCTCATAATAAAGCGGTATATTTCTAGATGAGATGAGTTGCTCTGCCTCCGTTTAATCAGTCTAAACAGATAATCGAACAGCGCGATAGATGTTGTGTATTCTATTTCGGAACTGTCAACGATTCCTCAATAAGCCTTGCGAGTTCTATTTCAATTTGGATCTGTGATGTTGTCTGTTGGCATCAAAAACGCACAGGCTTGCATACCTGTGCGTTTGGAAGAATCGGTTTAACGAGCGACTAATTACTGTGTTTGTTGCTGGTAGTAGCTGAGGCGCTGTTGCCATTGGCCCGCCAGTGGCGAGGCGTTGATTTGTGCTGCGAAGCTTTCAAATTCTGCGCTGCGACCTGCGGTGTCGGCTTCGACTGCGAGATGGTAGGCGGCTTCGGCGCGAACCCCTTCGGCTAGGCTACTGTCAGCAGTAATGGCATTGAGCTTGGCGAGGCCTTCGTCGGTGCTGCCGTTTTGGTAGAGCGAGAAAGCTTGCCCGAGCTGGGCGCGCCCCGCGAGGGTCGACTCTTCAAGTATGGCGGCGGCCAAATTGTAGAACTCGAGGGCTTTTTCGTACTCTTCAGCAGAGTAAGCGGCGTCAGCGGTGCTAAGTGCGGCAAATCCGCCAAGTGCTTTATTGCGGTTGGCTTTGGCGAAGTCTGCGAGCGCTTCACTTGCGTTGGCTTCTGCATATTCGGCTTGGAGCGCGATTTCTGAGCGGTCCTTGAAGATGCGCAAGCTTTGGTAACCAGCGACAACCAGTAGCAGCACCGTGATACAGCCAATCAGGAAACTCTTGTTCTCCATCCAGTAGATGCTGACGCGGTCTTCGAAAGAGATATCTACTGAGTCTTCGAGGTCGATGAGATGGCGCTCGTCGATGACGTCGTCTTCAGGCATGAGAGGATTTTTGTATTTCTTTTTTGGTGGGTGATTCATAACAAAGTGAAAGTAGTGTTTGGAGTGGAAAGTGTACCTAGTCGAATACGACGGTTTTGTGATGATAAACTAGAATGCGGTTGTCGAGATGAAGGCGGATCGCTTGGGCAAAGACTGATTTTTCGAGGTCTTTTCCTTTGCGAACCAAATCAGGCACTGAGTTGCGGTGATTGATCCGAGTAACGTCTTGGTGGATGATTGGGCCTTCGTCAAGGTCAGCTGTGGCGTAGTGCGCTGTGGCTCCGATCAGTTTGACGCCGCGAGCGTGTGCTTGGTGGTATGGTTTACCGCCAGCAAATGCAGGTAAAAAAGAGTGGTGAATGTTGATCACGGGGCAGCCTACTTTTTTCAGGAAGTCGTCAGAGAGGACCTGCATGTAGCGCGCCATCACCACGAGGTTGGCATTTTGCGCATGCACAATCTCGAGTTGCGTGGTCTCTGCTTCAGCCTTGGTTTCTTTGAGCACAGGCACGTGATGGAACGGAATTCCGTAGGTTTCGGCGTCCGCTTTGAGTGCGTCATGGTTTGAAATAATACATACCAAATCACCTGCCATTTCACCAGCGCGGAAGCGCAGAATCGTGTCGTGGAAGCAGTGATCAATCTTCGACACGAACAGGGCGACTTTTGGGCGATCCGTCGATTTCGCGACTTTGACCGTCATGCCGAGATCTTCGTGGGCAAATTTCTCAAAGGCTGCAGCTTCTTCGTCGATTTGACCAGACGGTGTCCATTCCACACGTTGGAAGAAGACATTCGCCTCTAGATCCTTATGTTGATCGGCGTGATGAATATTACTGCCACGTAAAAAGATCCAACTCGACACACGTGAAACAAGACCAGGTTGATCTGGTCCGTGCAGCAGTGCGATAATGGTTGGGGCTTTCATTTGTGAAGCGTTTTATTTGTTCTCTTGATCGTAATGAAACTCTGCTGTTTCTGTTGGGATAATGAGTCCAAGCAAGATAAAGAATAGAGGCGAAGTTAGCGTGGATTGGCTTCTTGGCTGTAAGACTGAATTGAACGAACCTCGTAGCCCTTTTCGCGAAGTGATTTGATGCCTTCGACTGCTGCAGAAGCTGCCGAGATCGTCGTCATAATACAGATGTTGTGCTTCACCGCTTCGGTGCGGATCATATTCTCGTTTTGGCGAGGGACGGTGCCTTGAGGCGTGTTGACGATTAGTGAGACCTTATTATTCTTAATCAAATCTATCACGTTCGGGCGACCTTCGCTCAGTCGGCAGACGTGCTTCATATCAATGCCGTTGGCTTTGAAGAGCTTACCAGTGCCAGCGGTGGCGATAATACCGAAGCCGAGTTCGCTGAGTCCGCGGGCGATTTTGATGGCGCGCTCTTTGTCGTCGTCTTTTACGCTGATAAAAACGTCGCCCGAGTCGGGCAGTGCAGGCTTAGCCGCCATTTGTGATTTTGCAAAAGCAACCCCGAGATCCTTATCCAGCCCCATGACTTCGCCAGTCGAGCGCATTTCTGGACTTAACATGACCGGAGCGCCTGGGAAGCGGTTGAATGGGAACACGGATTCTTTGACTGCCCAGTATGGAGGAATGATTTCTTTGGTGAAGCCGAGGTCTGTGAGCTTTTCGCCTGCCATGATACGGGCAGCGAGCTTCGCCAGTGGCACACCGATCGCCTTGGAGACGAATGGCACGGTGCGCGAGGCACGTGGGTTGACTTCAATGATGTAAAGCTCGTCGTCCTTGATCGCGTATTGCACGTTCATCAGGCCGACTACTTCGAGCTCTTTCGCGAGCGCGTAAGTGGCTTCGCGGACGGTATCGAGTATCTCTGCTGAGAGCGTGTGCGGAGGCATGACCATGGTCGCATCGCCAGAGTGCACCCCTGCGAATTCGACATGTTGCAGCATGCCGCCGATCACTGTTTTTTCACCGTCCGAGATGCAGTCCACGTCGAGCTCGTAAGCATCTTCAAGGAACTTGTCGAGTAGCACTGGAGTGCCAGGTGCGACGTCGAAGACTTCGCGGACGATCGTCTTCATTTCGGCCATATCATAGACAATAAACATGCCGCGTCCGCCAAGAACAAAGGAAGGGCGGAGCAGGATCGGGAAGCCAATCTCACCGGCGAGTTCGTAGGCCTCTTCCAGAGAATTGGCAATACGGTTCTCTGGTTGTTTGAGGCCGACTCGGTCGAGAATGTCGCGAAACAGCTTCCGGTCCTCTGCTGCATCGATCATCGAAGGCGATGTGCCAATGATGTTGACGCCGTGTGCTTCGAGTTCGGTTGCGAGATTCAGTGGTGTTTGACCACCGAATTGAACGATCACGCCGTCACAGCCGGACTGGGTATAAATTTCGAGGACGTCTTCGAGAGTGAGTGGTTCGAAGAACAGCTTGTCGGATGTATCGTAGTCAGTCGAAACAGTTTCCGGGTTCGAGTTGACCATGATGGTTTCGAAACCTGCATCGCGAAGTGCGAAAGAGGCGTGCACGCAGCAGTAGTCAAACTCGATGCCTTGCCCGATACGATTCGGGCCACCACCGAGGATCATAATCTTCTTCTTGTCGCTCTTGACGATTTCGTTTTCTGAACCGTAAGAGGAGTAATAGTAAGGTGTGAATGCTTCGAATTCAGCCGCGCAAGTATCAACTAGGCGGAAGTTAGTCAGCACGCCGAGCTTTTCGCGGCGCTTGCGCACGGCTTGGCGGTTGGAGTGAACTAGGTCGGCAATCAATGCATCGCTAAAGCCTGCTTCCTTGGAAGTCTTCATGAGCTCAGCATCGAGCTTTGCTAGACTGCTCTTGCGCAGGTCGCCTTCGATTTCAACCAGCTCACGGAGTTGACGAATGAACCAAGGATCGAGGGCGCAGGTGTCGAAGATTTCTTCATCCGTCATGCCGTTGAGAAATGCATGGCGTAGCCAGAAAACACGTTCGCAAGTTGGGATCGCGATGCCTTGGCGCACTGCCTGCATGTCGGTGATTTTTTCTTCGAACTTAGCTGGGCCAACAAACCCTTTTGCGCCGATTTCGAGTGAGCGTAACGCTTTTTGGAACGATTCCTTGAAGGTGCGGCCGATTGCCATCGCTTCACCGACAGACTTCATTGCAGAAGTCAAGGTGGTGTCCGCGCCAGGGAACTTCTCGAAGGTGAAACGCGGGATCTTTGTGACGACATAGTCGATTGTCGGCTCAAAGCTGGCCGGTGTCTTCTGGGTGATGTCGTTCTTAAGTTCATCGAGACTGTAACCGACTGCAAGTTTCGCTGCGATCTTAGCGATCGGGAAGCCTGTGGCCTTGGATGCGAGAGCGGAACTGCGAGAGACGCGTGGGTTCATCTCGATCACGACCATGCGGCCATTGGCTGGGTTGACTGAAAATTGAATATTAGAGCCACCAGTTTCAACGCCGACTTCGCGAATACACGCGAAGGATGCGTCGCGCATGAGCTGATATTCCTTGTCGGTCAGCGTCATTGCAGGAGCGACAGTAATAGAGTCGCCAGTGTGGACGCCCATTGGGTCAAAGTTTTCAATCGAACAGATTACCACGCACTGATCCTTGTGGTCGCGCATAATTTCCATTTCGTATTCTTTCCAGCCCAGAAGGCACTCTTCAACAAGCACTTCAGTGGTAGGAGATAGATCGAGACCGTTTTGCACCATCTTCTCGTATTCTTCGCGGTTGTAAGCGATGCCGCCACCAGAACCACCCAGCGTAAAGCTGGGGCGAATGATAATCGGGAAGTCGCCGATAGTCTTCTCCGCAGCTTCGATCGCTTCGGCCAGCGTGTGCACCGTTTCCGACTTGGCAACGTCGAGGCCGATCTTAACCATGGCTTGCTTAAAGATGTCACGCGCCTCGCCCTTAATGATAGCTTCTGGCTTCGCGCCGATCATTTCGACGCCATACTTCTTAAGAATGCCAGCATCATGCAGATTCATCGAAAGATTCAGCCCAGTCTGACCGCCAAGTGTCGGCAGCAGGGCGTCGGGTCGCTCCTTGTCGATGATCTTCTCTAGCGCATCAACCGTAAGAGGCTCAATATAAGTCACATCGGCGAACTCTGGATCCGTCATGATGGTCGCTGGATTGCTGTTAACGAGGACTACCTTGTAGCCTTCTTCGCGCAGCGCTTTACAGGCTTGAGTGCCTGAATAGTCGAATTCACAGGCTTGGCCAATGACTATCGGGCCGGAACCAATGATAAGAATTTTTTGAATATCGGTGCGTTTTGGCATAAATTGGTCGAAAGGGTGGATTTTTTGCACACCCATGCAAGCATGAAGAGACGCCAGAGTTGATGGAAAGTCACTTTTTTTGCGCCGAATTTTGAACTTGGCCTGAACTTAAGAATATTTGTTAAACCTGCGGCGTATCCGAGTGTGTTCAATCTGGTATGTGCGGTCTCCCATGATACGGAAATACTCATGGGAAATTTTGTTTAAATTAATCAAAAGATTCAGTTCGGTGTTCCATGTTTGAGGCTCATCCGTTTAATTAAGCACAATGAAGCATATTTACTCTAATTCCCTTCTCTTCCTTCTCGGAGCGACCATTGCTCTAGCAGCGGAGCAGATTCGCCCAGACCAGACCATTGCTTACAAAACGCTGGAATCATCAGAGTTAAAGCTGCACGTTTTTAACCCTCTTAGCCACGCTCCTTCAGATCAAAGTCCGGTGATCGTGTTTTTCTTTGGTGGTGGTTGGAGTGGTGGGACGCCACGGCAATTCTATCAACAAGCCAGAGATTTCGCCCGCCAGGGCTTGGTTGCGATCTCTGCCGAATATCGTACCAAAAGGACGCATAAGACCACTCCGTTTGAATGTGTTGAAGATGGGAAATCCGCTATTCGTTGGGTTCGGCAGCATGCCAATGAATTGGGCGTCGATCCGAATCGTATCATCTCTGCTGGAGGATCGGCTGGTGGGCATGTCGCTGCATGCACTGGGGTGATCGAAGGGCATGAGGCGGAAGGTGAGGATTTGAGCGTCAGTTCGATGCCGAATTTGCTGATTCTATATAATCCTGTGATCGACACCACTGAAGCAGGTTATGGTTTGAAAGCGGTGACAGAGGCACGCAAAACGGATATATCTCCGTGTCATCACGTGCGGGCAGGCCTGCCGCCGACTTTGATTTTTCATGGTACTGCGGATTCGACGGTTCCGTTTGAAAATGTAGAACGCTTCACAGCGCTGATGACAGAGGCCGGTAATGACTGCACCTTGGTCGCCTTTGAAGGTAAGAGGCATACTTTCTTTAATAGTTCATTTTTTCGGCCAAAGAGTAACGATGTCGATTATGACGCTACAATGGCGCACGGTGTTAAATTTTTAACTCAGCAGGGATATCTGCCAACCGCCAGTTCAGGTGATGGAGCGGAATTGTAAGCTTTTTCGGAATTGTTTTTTTGAGGACGCTCGTGTGTCAGTCCGATTTTTCGCGTCGCAATTCTGCACTTCGCCTGTTGCGATGAATGTTAGTTCTACACCCTGATCACTTTTTATGACTCATAACAAGAAGCCAGTCGCCCTAGTCGCTATCGTATTAATTGTTCTGATGGTCCTGCCAGTCATCGTGCTGATGGTTTCCAAAGGAGGCGACTCCACTGCGGGGAATGGAGCGAATATTTCAATTTCCGCTAGCATTAACAATGGCGAAGCAGTGAACTATGATCTGCGTCAACTCGCGGAGCGTGCCGATAAGTTGCTGAGCGAAGACCTGGCAGCCGCACTGCGAAAGGGCGATGTGTCGCTCGATTTTATGGCGGAGCTAAGTAAGGATGTCGAAAAAGCGCGTGACGCGCTAGCGGCAGGGAAACTCGAAAAAGCCGAGCAATATTATAGTAGCGTCGTGGCCGCTGCGGATGCACAGCTCGGCGCTTTGATATTGGCCGAAAAGGCCCGAGCACTGAACGAATCGACTTATGCGGAACTCAAGCGCCTCGAATATTTGAAGCCCGCCTTTGAGAATACTTATCGCGAAGCGGTGGAGGCCTATAATCAGGGGCTGCGTGATTTGAATGCGGACAATTATAAAGAGAGCGTCGACGGTTTTGAAATGACGGGTGCGATTCTAGGTGATCTCGAAGGTCGTTCGATTCAGCAAGTGGGTGGAATGTTGGAAACGGCGAATGCCGCATTGGAGGAGTTGGACCTGGCCGCAGCTAGATCCGCGTATGGAAAAGTGTTGGAAATTGATTCAGCCAATATCGCGGCGGCGGATGGGTTGCTGATAGTTAGTTCATTAGATGGAATTGCGGCTGAGGTCCATGGGCTCAAGGTGCTTCAGGATGTGGGTGAGCTTGACGAGGCACTGGTTCAACTGGAGGCATTGCTAGTGAAGCATCCGAATAATCCATTTCTGCTCAATGAGCGTAAAGTCATCGATACGCAGATTCGAGAGCGTGAGTTTAGGGCGGCTCTGGCGCTCGCGAATAAGGCAGAAGCCGAGGGCGATTTGCTCGTCGCGGTGGCAGCGTTGGAAGCCGCGATTGTGATTCGCCCCAGTCCCGAGTTAAACGAGCGGCTCATAGAGCTCAAGGTGAAGGCGAAAGCTGCGCGCTTAGAGGTGTTGCTAGCAGACGGCTTTAATGCGCTGAAGGCTGGTAGTTTCGATGCGGCGCGTAAGTTGTATCGGGAAGCGGTGGCACTCGCTCCCGAGTCGAAGGAAGCCCGCACTGGACTCGAGAAGGCTTCGAGCCTTTACCTTGCAAATATTCGCTACACCCAAAATATTGCTTCGGCGGCGAAGTATCTGAAAGGAGGGCGCTATCCGCTAGCGGCGAAGTTCTTTAATGATGCGATGACGAGTCGCCCCAGTAGCGTACCGCCTAGCAAAATGCGGGAGGAATCAAGGATTCGCACTGAGTTGGCATTACAAAGTCAGCAAATCGGGCTGCATGTGGTATCCGATAAAAAGACTTATGTGAGCATGATCGGGGTATTTGCGCCAGAGCGTTTTAAGGAAAGGGATCTAAAGCTTTATCCCGATGTTTATAAATTAAAGGGCACTCGCAAAGGGTATCGCTCGATTGAAATTGAGATTAAAGTAGATACTCGAAGCGCGAAAGAAATTAAGGTGATCTGCACCGAGAAACAATGAGTCGTCGCTTGCTAATATTTACACAGAGTTGCTTCGCATGGGTGGGCGGTCTGATGATCTGCGTCGGTGTGACCTATGCCGCTGTAGATCCTGATCTGTTTGATGGACGCATGACGCCTCCGCCACCAATTGAATCTTCAGAGGCGAGTGGCAGCGAAGGTGCAAGTGGCGATATAGAGCAGATTGCTGGCGAAGGCGCAGGAGAAGCCTCGTCGGAGTCGCGTGATTTCAGCGAGATTGCTAGTGTGAGTATTGGCGACACAGTTGGGGGCGAGAGTTCGAAATCGGGTGCTTCGTCCGAATCGCCTCGCGGTAGCCGCGACTTCGATGATGTCGGTCAAGTTGGCGGAGGCGAATCGGTTGACCGTGCCAGTTCTAAGTCAGGTGCGACAGGCGGTGGTAGTGCAGGCAGCTCAGGTGTGCCACCCGAAGAGAGCGGTGGCACTGGCGGTTCAGGTGGCGCCGGCGCACCGACTGAACGCAGTTTTGAAGATTTTGGTTTTGGCGCCACTGGAGAGTCGAATCGCACCGTAGAGGTGAATCAGTCGAAGAGTGCGGGTGTGTCGCCACCGAGGTCGACCAGCGGCGCTGAGCCGCCTGAAACAAGCACGCCAAACTCCGGGGCAGGTGCGGGCGGTTCGACGCCTGTAACGGGAACTGGGAGTGGCGACTATGGATCGAATTTACCTTCAGGGCTCTAAGTATGAAACTTTCAAACCTCAGATATGCTATGAATCAATTGAATGCTTTAGGGCGGCTAATATTGGTCTTATTGATTGGTTCTGTTAGCGGCGTTGCGCAAAGCGTGTTAGAGATTCGCGTGATCGAAGAGTCTGCGATCTCGTATACAGGATTTTTGTCGAAGGCTCGGTTTGACCAACGCTTTCCAGGGCAGATCAAGGCTGGGCCAGCCGAGTTAGATAGTGGTTGGTATGTTATCTATGAGCACGAAAGTTTGAGCTATTATTTTGGGCCGATTCTACTCGAATCGACTGGACAGGATTATCTGAAACAGTTGACGCAGGCCGTCGATGCAGCGGTGCAACAACGTCCTTCGATTACGGATTATCGCTTAGAGCTGAGCTACGAGCCATCGATTAGTGAGAGTGAGAGTGAGAAGAGTGGTAACGGCTCGCCTCTGCCACCACCGCCTCCGTCAAATTTCTGGAGTATCGTCCGAAGTGTGTTCGGATTTTAGTGAGTGGAGCGTTTCTAAATTCGAATATTCGATTTTTGTAGTTAACTCTTCCACTGTTGTCCGTAGATTCCAGTGCACATGACACTGAACGACCTAGGATGGAACGCTCGCTTTGAAGCGGAATTTGCAGATTGCCGAGATAAAGGCTGGGTGCCTGCGCGTCTGATTCGCGATAACAAGATCTCATATGGTGCAGTGCTCGACGATGGTACAGAGATGGAAGTGGCTCTCGGTGGCGCGGTCTATCATGAAGCGGAGACGGATGCGGAACTACCTGCGGTTGGCGACTGGGTCGCGCTGGAAATAGGTGCCGAGGGCAATGAATACGAGGGCTTGATTCGTGCGCGGATGGAGCGGCAGACTTGTCTTTCACGCAAAGCTCCAGGCAAGGGTACCGAAGAGCAGGTGATGGCTGCCAATGTGAATGTTGTCTTTGTGGTGACCGACGCTGGGCAGGATTTTAATCTACGCCGCATGGAACGCTATTTTACGGTGATGCAGCGCAGTGGCGCGCGGGCGGTGGTGTTGCTGAACAAGAGTGATCTGTATTCTGATGAGATCAACCGGATGGCGCAAGACGCCTTGGCTGCGCTCAACACAGATGTTGAGGTGATTCTGACGTCCGCAATCGAGAGTTCGGGAGTCGATGCGATTCGGAGCTATCTGGAACCGGGGGTAACGATCGCGTTGATTGGTTCCAGTGGTGTCGGTAAGTCTTCGCTGATCAATCAATTAATCGGCCAAGATTGGCTCTGGACGGGAGAGGTGAATGGCGTAACAGGCAAGGGGACGCATACGACGACGGCGCGTGAACTATTGCCGCTGAAGGCAGGGGGTATGCTGATCGACAACCCTGGGATTCGCGAAGTTCAGGTGTGGACGGATGCAAAAACGTTGAAGGAAAGTTTTCGTGATTTCGACGAGGTCGCCACTCAATGTAAATTTCACGATTGTAAGCATCGCTCGGATTTGGGCTGTGCGATTCAGGCGGCGATCGAAGCCGGCGCCTTGAGTCGTGAGCGCTTTATTAATTATCTGAAACTCGATTTTGAATTAGAAAAGCTGAGCCAGCGTAAGAAAAAACGCGAACTCACAGTGAGTCGTCGCACCCGCCGTGAGCTAAACTCCAAGGGCGAGAAGTATAGCCGCAAACCACCTCGTGAGAGGCGACGTTAATTCAGGATCTAATCATCTTCGTCTTCGAGCTTGCGGTAGAGGCTAATGTCGCGGTCGCCGAAATAAGCGACTAGTATAGCGCCTTCGCCTGCAACGGCGTCGAAGAGTTTAAGCATCATTTCTTGCTCGCCTGGCCATGGGTAGACGAAGAACAGATCCACTTCTTCAACGTCAATATCCATGCCGTCGTAGCGCGAATTGCCATCGACGCGATGGCCAAAGCTGTCGTCGCGCACAATGTCGTGTCCGCTGAGTGCGTCGTAGCTGATGAAGCCGTCGGGG
>Ga0209533_1004093_pt1 | contig 12756 bp, 12 predicted proteins | sample COG_04_FD_184748 | JGI IMG/M metagenome (GOLD analysis project Ga0209533, IMG submission 184748) | Pelagic Microbial community sample from North Sea - COGITO 998_met_04 (SPAdes) (version 2) | ecosystem: Environmental > Aquatic > Marine > Neritic zone/Coastal water | place: Helgoland, sampling... | reverse complement strand
AAAAGTAAACCGCATTATCAAAATGAATAGAAATATTCTAGCAGAGCTCACACCAAAAGACAAATCCATAAAAGTAACTCAAAAAGAGCTTACTAAGCTCGGTTTTAGTTTTGAGTATTTCACAAACACATATACTACCAAAGCAGAAAAGACTTACTTTTTTTGCTATGAATACGGCTATTTAGACCTTGGGAGTAATTACTTTGCACTAGTATATAATAAATCCTATTTTGAGGAGAAATGAAAGAGTTTTTAAACAGTGAAATTTGGGAATTTGGCGATAACGCCATCGTAACTGTTTACAGTGTTTTGTACATCCTGTTATCAGGAGTAGTAATCTGGTTTACATACAAATGGGTAAGTAAACTTAGTCGCAGAGCAGTCAAAACAGGAAGATTAGATACGGGTCGACAGTTTGCTATCATCCGAATAACCAAGTATATACTTATAGTAGTATTCGTCACTATCGCACTAGTATCACTCAGCGTGAAAGCAGAGGTTTTTGTTTTTCTAGCACCCCTACTGATTGGTATCGGTCTTGGTCTACAGCAAATTGCAAATGATATCATTTCCGGTTTGATTCTATTGGTTGAGCCGTCTATACGCGTGAATGATGTAGTAGAAGTAGACAATATTGTAGCCCGAGTATCAGAAATTGGGCTGCGTACTTCTAAGGTGGAGACTCGGGACGGCATCGCAATGATTATCCCCAATCACAAACTGGTAAGTGAGAACCTCATTAATTGGAGCTCAAATGATACAGCTACACGTTTCAGTATAAAAGTAGGAGTGGCCTATGGTAGTGATGTCAAATTAGTTGAAAAGCTTCTCTCTGAAACAGCCTGGAAACACAGCAAGGTAATCACAAACCCTTCACCAATTATCCTTTTTAAAGATTTTGGCGAATCAAGTCTTGACTTCGAATTGATATTTTGGAGCAACCAACTTTTTATCATTGAACAGATAAAAAGTGAGATTCGTTTTATGATAGATGACGCATTTCGCGAGAACAGTATTCAGATTCCATTTCCACAGAGAGATATACATGTTAAGTCTGGCAATAGCCTAGCTTAATTTATTTTAGAACAAGGATGCAACCATTCTAAAAATGTTCGGACTAATCTATATAGATTAATAAAGCCTACGGATACCTATTGTGGCTTAATGGCAGTGAATCTTAGCACGTTCCTCAATCACAAATAGAGTTCCCAGGAATGTTCCTTCCTGATGCTCCTGCAGATGTATATTCTGCAATGGGTAAAAATGGCCAGTATATAAGTATCTCACCTTCCAATGGCTTAGTCATAATACACATGGGAGACAGTCCCGATCAATCATTGGTTCCGCTGCTCTACCTCAATAGTATATGGAAAATGACGATGGGAGTGATAGATTAATTCTTCTCCAAACAAAATAAATACTCCAACGTCTCCGTAGCGGTATGGTTTCGGTTTTCTGTTTTGTCTGCCTTAAAACGTTGATAGGCTTTTGTTTTAAGCTCCACTCTACCGTATTTTTCTAAGATAGATGTAATCTCTTCATGAGACATAAGCCCTTCATTATTATAGCTTAGAAAGGTATACTTAAACTGTGCATTGGCTATCAACTCTTCAAAACTCTGCTTTACCGAAGCCTTACTGCAATAAGCGGAACGATTATACTCTGGCAGTCCGGTTACACCTTTAGGTTCAAACTCATTATAATTAGCTATAGTATTGAGCATATGATAATTGCTCCCATACTGCCTGGCGTTATACGGAGGATCTAGATACAGAATATCTCCCTTTATTGTTTTGACAAGTTCATTGGCATCCCCTTGATATACTTGATGGCTAGTAATTGTAGTCTCAAAATCTGCCGGACGTATCTTCAAATCTACCGCAGCAGTTTTCTTTATGTGCTTAAGGTAAGCACCATATACAGACGCAGTGTTGGCCACTTTGTCTGCACTTTCTAGCAAAGTGGCAAGTAGATAATAATACATATCTTCATCGATAGTATTGGTTTCTTTCCACTTTTCTATTTGCACACGCATGGCATCTATTCGTTTGCCATTTTCATCTTTGAAGTAATTACGACTTCCGTGACCCCCTTGGCAATAGTTTTGATAAATAAATCCTTCTGTTCCTTCTATAGCTTCTAATTTTTCGAGCCATTTATCAGCTTGTAGAGCAGTATGGTTTCCTACGTAATTTCTATTGAGCACATAGCTATAGTACTCCATATCATTAGCTATAACAGACATACACTTAGTTTTAAAGTACCGACCTACAGCACCAGTACCCGCGAATAAATCGCAAAACACTTTATCTGAAATAGTACCACTTATGAAATCTTGGATAGACTCCTCTAAAAAAGGAAGAAGTCTGTATTTTGAGCCTATATAATTCAATATTATCTATCTAACTTATAGACTATACCCGCCGTAAACAGTCTATTAAACCATCCCGTTCTATTAAACCATGTAGGTCCTAAGCTTACCACACTATTGTCTGTTACTGAAAGAAATGAGTAGCTATGACGTAGGTCTATCCCTATTTTTTCGGTAAGATGGTAGGTGCCACCTAAGTTGAGTCCAAACTCTAAAAAATCAAGTTCGTCTACTTCACTTTCTATTCCATTCTCTTCTCTCTTGCTTACTATATTCATGCCTACCGAAGGTCCTCCATAAACGGTGACTTTATCAAAACGAGTATACTTTACAAGCAATGGAACTTCGATATACTGATAGTTTAGCTTAAGAGAAAATGTAGGCGGAGCATCTGGATCTATTACTTTCTTAGCCCCTTTCATACTATACCGTATCTCAAAGGCAGCCTGCCATATATCGTTTATCTCTCTATTGATCTGCACACCTACATTGGCACCTAACTTATTATAACCGCCTAATTGGTCTCCATCCACTTGGCTAAAATTAGCTCCTAACGCCAGCTGAGCCCCAAAGCTTTGAGCTAACACAGTAGAACTAAGGATCAATAACCAAAACAATAAAAATACATTTTTCATTTGGCTCAAAAATAGATAAACTTGCATAGACAATAGGTTAATATGAGCAGAAAAAATAAAGACATTGCTGGTTTTCAGATACTCAACATCTTAGCAGAAATAGACGGCGATTTTGACCCAAAAGAAGGAAGTGTAATAATAGACTATGTTGGTCAAAACTTCCCCTTTGGAGGTAACCTAGAGGATGCTTTAGAAGAATTAAGTATCACTTCTCATGACGACTACCCGATTTTACTTCAAAAATGTGCTGAAGATTTCTATGCTGACTCCACAGAGAAAGAGCGTTTAGAACTCTTAGATTTTGCAATAAAATTAATAAAAGCTGATGACAAGATAGACGATGAAGAAAATCTATTGGTTAATAAACTATATCAATATTGGGATATTAACTAGTCAAAACGTGTCCCATTAAAAAGCCCGATAATCGTATGATTATCGGGCTTTTGCGTTTTAGCATATACTTCAATGTATAAGCGAATGTAAGAAGTCTTCTTACGAAAAAGCTATCTACAAGTCAAACTTGATACCTTGAGCTAACGGTACACTTTTACCGTAGTTTATGGTCGTAGTCTGTCTACGCATATATACTTTCCAAGCATCCGAACCACTCTCGCGTCCTCCACCTGTTTCTTTCTCTCCACCAAAGGCTCCGCCTATTTCAGCACCACTGGTTCCTATATTTACATTAGCTATACCACAGTCACTGCCTGCAGCACTAAGGAATGCTTCCGCTTCCTGCAGACTATCTGTAAATATAGCAGAACTAAGTCCTTGCTTCACATCATTTTGCATAAGTATAGCTTCATCTAATGTCTTAAATGGAATTAGATACACAATAGGAGCAAAAGTCTCTTCTTGCACTATTTCAAAATGATTACGAGCTTCTGCAATACATGGCTTTACGAAGCAACCACTCTCGTAACCTTTACCAGTAAGCACCTCACCACCTGTAAGCACCTCACCACCTTCTTCTTCTACTGCACGTACCGCTCTTTCAAAAGCAGCAACTGCATCTTTATCTATAAGTGGCCCTACGTGATTATTTTCGTCTAGAGGATCACCTATACTCAGCTGACCATATGCGTTTACTAGTTTCTTTTTAAAGTCTTCGAATACAGACTCTTGAATAAGCAATCTTCGTGTACTAGTACATCTCTGTCCTGCAGTACCTACACAGCCAAATACGGCTGCTACAAGTGCATTATCAAGATTAGCTTTTTCACTGATAATCACCGCATTATTGCCACCTAACTCAAGCAAAGATTTACCTAATCTAGCTCCTACAACCTGACTCACTCTTCGACCCATACGTGTGCTACCTGTAGCACTAATGAGAGGTACTCGTTTATCTTTGGCCATGGCCTCTCCTATTTTATAATCTCCTATCACTAGGTTAAATAGTCCTTCTGGAAGGTCATTTTCTATAATCACTTCCTTCATCAGGTTATGACACGCTATAGCTGTTAGAGGAGTCTTTTCACTTGGTTTCCATATAGTAACATCACCACATACTGCAGCTATCATACTATTCCAAGCCCATACCGCTACCGGAAAATTAAATGCTGATATCACACCTACTAATCCTACAGGATGCCACTGCTCATACATTCTATGCTCCGGTCGCTCGCTGTGCATGGTAAGTCCATATAGCTGGCGACTAAGTCCTACTGCGAAGTCACAGATGTCTATCATCTCTTGCACCTCACCTAGTCCTTCTTGGTAACTTTTGCCCATTTCTAGACTCACAAGCTTACCCAAATCTTTTTTGCGTAGTCTTAGCTTGATACCGTACTGACGCACTATATCCCCACGAAGTGGTGCTGGGACTGTCTTCCAATACGCAGCAGCTTCTTGAGCTTTTTTCACAACATGCTCATACTCACTATCGCTAGCAAATACTGCTTCGGCTAGCTTTTCGCCAGTCACTGGAGTGAATACCTCTACAGTCTCAGTACCAAGAGAAGTGACCCACTCTCTGCCCGTACATATACTTTCGTTTTTCGCCTTGATACCAAGGTCTGCTAATAGTTCTTGTGTTGTTTTTCCCATAAAATATTCCTTAGATTGCGAAGGTAGGTATGAATAGGAGACCTAACCAAATCTTCAAAAAAACAGCTACAACTTTTCGCTCTATACTCATAACTACTCAACGCAAATCCTTAGCTTTGCCCGTAATGAAGTATCCAAGACTCAATAAGCAGATTTTTATAGAAAATAGAAAGCGTTTTGTGGCCCAAATGGAGCCCAATAGTATCGCTATATTCCATAGCAACTACCAGTATAGCTGGAATGGTGATGCAGTATATAAATTCAAGCAAAACTCAGATATGTTCTGGGCAAGTGGCATAGATCAAGAAGAGAGTGTTTTGGTGCTTTTCCCTGATTGCCCTGTTGATGCATACCAGGAGTGTCTTTTTTTAGTAGAAACCAATGCAAAAATTGCTGTTTGGGAAGGATATAAATATACCAAAGAAGATGCGACTGCTACAAGTGGCATCAAAAATATTTTTTGGAACAATGACTATCTGCAGCAGCTTCGCCAAGTGTTAAATCTCGCAGATAATGTATACTTACCACTGAACGAAAACGACCGATTCAATCCAAAATCTCCTACTAAGGCTATAGACTTTGCTAAAGAAATAATGGAGCTATATCCTATGCACGCCTACAAGCGTGCTGGTAAAATACTCAATAGACTTAGAGGCACTAAAACGGAGCTAGAACTAGAAGTAATGCGTGAGGCTGTGCAGATCTCTAAAAAAGGTCTACTTCGTGTCTTAGAAACTACCAAACCAGGAATGGGTGAATATGAAATAGAGGCAAACCTTGCTCATACTTTTTTGAGTAATAGAGCAAGTGGTTTCAGTTTCGAACCTATAGTGGCCGCTGGAAAGAATGCTTGTACACTCCATTATTTAGAAAATAAAGATGAAGTAAAAGACGGAGACCTCATCCTAGTAGACTGCGGTGTAGACTACGCCAACTATGCCAGTGATATGACAAGATGTTTGCCTGCCAATGGCAAGTTCTCTCCTCGTCAGAAAGACGTATACAACGCTACACTTCGTGTGATGAAAGCTGCTCGTAAAATGCTAGTACCAGGTACTATGCTCATGGAATACCAAAAAGAGGTAGAAGTCCTAATGACCGAAGAATTAATTGGTCTCGGACTACTAACTGCAGAAGAGGTAAAAAATCAAGATCCAGCATGGCCAGCAGTAAAGCAGTACTTCATGCACGGTACGAGTCACTTCTTAGGTGTAGACGTACACGATAGCGGTATGCGATACGAGCCAATGACTGCTGGAATGGTATTTAGCTGTGAGCCAGGCATCTACATAGCAGAAGAAGGAATAGGTGTACGCATAGAAAACCAAATACTGATCACCGAAAATGGTCCAGTAGATATGATGGACGAAGCTGGAATGCCAATAGAAGTAGAGGAGATAGAGGCTTTGATGGCTAAATAGCCATGAGTCGGACTACTAAAATAATTTTACTATTTGTTGCCGGAATTATTGCGGGTTGTGTTTTCTTTTTTCTTTGAGAACACATTGAAACTTCCAGATTAACAAATAGGCACAACTTCCATAAAGGTACATTATTCGTAATTCTAGTTTATTTCTTATATGTATTTCTTTTGGCTGCTACTGTGCTTTTGCCATTGTTTGGCATCAGTATGATCTTCTTTAAGGATACAAAATGGTTTAAGAAGCTAATGCAATAGCGTTTTACATCACTGATATAAACTCTGAAACCCATCACCAATTCCCCATTGCTCCTTCATACGTCCAGTGCTTGCTCGTACGCTTATAGGTCAAGACTAGCATAGGAATGCCTGCTGCTAGCAATGGTATGCCTGCTTTATAGTTTTCGCTAGGCGTATCCCATCCGTGCCGCAGATTATCGCTCAGCCCAAAGAGTGTAATATTCATCCCGGTGCTTACTATAAGTGAGGCTATTCGCATAGTCCAGGCATCTCGTTTGCCTATTCGCTCTACATTGGTAAGCGGCACTACTTTATGCTTCACACGAATGAGCGTTTCGCTGAGCACTTCCATTTGACCACGTATTTTCTCGCCTTTGAAAGTTTTTACCACCACGAATTCACCTTGTGCTATCACCACTTCTTTCTGCTTATCTCTGTGTTTTAGTACGAGGTATTTATTCGTCTGTGCTTGTATGGTATATGTAAAACAAAGCATTGTGATTATTCCTATGATTCTCATACCAAGGGTACGTACCTCTAGCGTACTAGTTACATACCAAGGTGATTCAGCTCGAAATTACGGAGCAGTTTCTGTCTATTCCTTTATAATTTGTCTGGTGACTATAGTCCCTTCATACACCAAGTGTAGGTAGTAGACTCCTGGTTGTGTGGCTAAGCTAAAATCAAAATCACTCGATTGATTATCCAAATCTACATTCATAATCTCTACTCCTAGCAGATTTAGTACGCGTATAGATTTAGGAGCTTGACTTTTCATAAAATCTACTGTAAAGGTCTCGCTACTGGGATTTGGATAGATGGAAAAAGAATTTAATGCTTGTTCTTCTACACTCAACATAGGAGGATTTAGAGTTTCACAACTTTCATTAGAGCAACCATAGTGTTCTGTAAATAGGCAGATTTCCCAATCCGCGATTTCGTCTCTAGCTATGCTAAATTTTCGGTCTGTAGAGATAGTCCTGCCACCTGTGCTCCAGAGATATTTATCTAGACTCTCGTAAGCCTTATATAGAAAGTATACTAAGTCTCAAATCAAAAAGCCACTTTTCTAAATATGGAGAAGGTTTCATCTCTCAAAGATATAAAAAACAAGAGGCTTTAGCAAGCTAGGGTCTTATTCCAACTCATACTCCTGATCTAGCTCTGGTATCTCTACCTTGCTAAAACCATCTGCGAGTATCGCTTCTTTAAAAATGGTCTGTCGGTCCATCTCGCCGTGTACTAAGAACATTGTTTTGAGTTTTGATTTATCTTGACACTGCAAGAAGTCTAGCATCTCCTGTTGGTCTCCATGAGCACTAAAACTATCCATAATTACTACTTCAGCGTTCACTTGCTTTTCTTCGCCAAATATCTTTACAGACTCAGCTCCGTCTCTTATTCTACGACCAAGCGTATTCTGAGCACAGAAACCGACTACTAGTATTGTATTTCTCTCATTTTCTATATTGTTATTCAAGTGGTGCTTTACTCTCCCAGCTTGCATCATACCACTAGCAGATATAACAATGCACGGCTGTTTAGAATCATTGATAGCCTTAGAATCTTCTACTTTTTTCACAAACTTCAGACCTTTGAAACCAAATGGATTTGGGTCTGTCTGCATGTACTCTAGTATATCTGCATCATAACATTCTGGGTGCATCACGAAGATCTCCGTCGCATTTACGGCTAACGGACTGTCCACGTAGACAGGGATGTTTGGCAGTCTGCCAGACGTCTCTAGCTTATCTATCATATAAACTATCTCTTGTGTACGCCCTACGGAGAATGCTGGGATTATCAATTTACCTTTTTTCTCTACACACGTTTTTCGGATTACCTTGAGTAAATCTTCCTCATCATTTGGCATACCTTGGTGCGTTTGTCCACCATAGGTACTCTCACAAAGTAGGTAGTCGCAAGCAGGCATAGGCTGCGGGTCTCGCAGTATAGGTCTATCTGGTCTACCTATGTCTCCGGTGAACCCTACGTAAGAATACTCTCCATTAGCTCGTTCTATCTTGAGTGTAACATTGGCACTCCCAAGTATATGTCCTGCGTCATTAAACTGCACCTGTACATCATCTGCTATGCGAAACCATCTGCCGTAGCTTATCCCTACAAACTGGTCCATAGCTCGCTGAGCATCTGGCACGGTATAAAGTGGCGGAACGGCAGGCAAATCTTTTCTAGCTCTTCGTTTATTTACCCATTCGTTATCTTTCTCTTGGATAAAACCTGAGTCCAAAAGCATAATTGCGGCTAAATCTCGTGTGGCACTAGTACACACTACATCTCCTTTAAACCCATCTTTGGCTAACTTAGGAATACGTCCAGCATGGTCTATGTGACTATGGCTCAGTACTAGTACATCCACATCCTCTGGATTAAAAACCCAATCGCGGTTAAAATCATCAAAATCTGGATCATTGCCTTGATACAAACCACAATCTAATAGCACTTTAGTGCCTTTATCCGTAGTTACTAAATGACTACTTCCTGTTACTGTTTGTGCAGCTCCGCAAAATTTAACTTTCATTGAAACAAACTTATGTTTTTCTTTGCTAGGTGCAATTCTTAAACGATCCAAAACTACAAGTAACCGACGGCATTCTCTTTGACCTAAGTAAACACGCTACCAACTATACAGCTAGCATAGCAGATGAGGAGCAAGCTGAGAAGCTCCTCAAAAAAGCCAATAAATCGATCTACAAAGAGCAGCGAAAGCTAAATGCTGCAGATAATCACTCGGTACTATGCATCTTTCAAGCGATGGATGCCGCGGGTAAGGATAGCACCGTACGCAGTGTATTTACTGGCGTAAATCCTGCCGGTTTTAAGGTCACTAGTTTCAAGGCTCCAAGTAAAGAAGAACTAGACCACGATTTCCTGTGGAGGTGCAATGCTGCTGTGCCCGGTAGAGGTATGATAGGAATATTTAATAGAAGTCACTACGAAGAAGTACTGGTATGCAAAGTGCATCCTAACTATGTGGTGGGGCAAAATATCCCAGGAATAGAATCAGAAGCCGACCTTACACCTGAGTTTTGGACCGACAGATATAAAAGCATCAGAAACTGGGAAAATCACCTTGCAAAAAATGGCACAGTTGTCTTAAAATTCTTTTTAAACGTAGGACAAGACGAGCAGAAAGCTCGCTTTCTATCTAGAATAGACGAAAAAAAGAAAAATTGGAAGTTTAATTCTGGCGATATGAAAGAAAGAGCACTCTGGCCAAAGTACATGCAGGCATATCAAGATGCCATACAAAACACTGCTGGAAAAGACGCCCCATGGTACGTGATACCCGCTGACAATAAGCCTATTATGAGAGCAATGGTAGCTAAGATAGTCGCAGAAACTTTAGAAGATTTAAATCTAAAATACCCTGCCGTGGGACAAAAGGAGATAGCCGAAATGGCAGAGGCAAAGAAAATTTTAGAAAATGAATAATGGGGCTGGTATTATTTGTGAAAAACATTACTTTTGCAAGCCTTTTAGAAAAACACGCTAACACGCACAAAGAGATATAACGATGAGTAAGAGAACATTCCAACCGAGTAGAAGAAAGAGAAGAAACAAACACGGTTTCAGAGAGAGAATGGCCAGCAGAAACGGTAGAAAAGTACTTGCTGCTCGTCGTAAAAAAGGACGTAAGAAACTTTCTGTTTCTGACGAACCACGTCACAAAAAATAATCGTTTTGACACCCATAGCTAATTTATGGGAACTTCAAACACATTTCATAAGCTAGAAAAGCTCTCCCACAAGGCGAGTGTCGATGCTATATTCCAAAAAAAGGGGCAAAGTATTTTTAAGCCCCCTATTTTACTAGCGTTCCTCAAAACCGAATTGCACACTCCTTACCCTTGTCAGGTATTTGTATCTGTAGGGAAGCGAAAATTTAAAAAAGCAGTAGATCGTAATAGAATCAAACGGCAGATAACGGACGTGTATCGCCTAAATAAAAATCGCATATACGAAGTGATTCTAGACGATTCCAAGTATGCCATAGGTATTTTGTTTTTAGGTAAAGTACTACCTACTTCCTCAGAAGTAGAGAAAAACGTAACTTTGGCCATCGATGAATTTATTAAAAGGATTAAGTAGTCTTCTAGCGTTATTGCTAATGCTTCCTATACGCATTTATCAAAAAGTGATTTCTCCTTTTTTGCCAGCGGCGTGCAGATATACTCCTACTTGCAGTGCCTACGCCATGCAAGCTCTACAAAAACACGGACCCTTTAAAGGAACTTTCTTAGCTGCTAAACGGATATTGAGCTGCCATCCGTGGAGCAAAAAACAAGGATACGACCCTGTGCCATAGATTACATCACCTTTTTCTGTCTATTTAGCGATACTTTCACTACGCTGCACAACAAAACAAGTGCAAGCTTTCGTTACCTTTGCTCAAAGCATATTACATTGTGAAAAAATATTTTTATCTATTCATTATTGGATGTCTGGGTCTTGTAGCTTTTAAGGCAGAAGACTATTTTGAGATATCTAAGAACCTTGACATTTTTGCGGAGGTATACAAAGAAGTAAACACTACCTACGTAGACGAGGTGCAACCAGGGGAACTCATACGAGCGGCCATAGATGGTATGCTCAAATCTCTAGATCCGTATACTAATTTTTATAGCGAAGCTCAGGCAGAAGACTACCGCTACCAAACTACTGGAACCTATGCGGGCATAGGCTCTACCATCAGAACTATTGGCGACTATGTATATATAGACTCCCCCGTAGATGATTTTCCTGCTTTCAAAGCTGGACTACTACCTGGCGATAAGATACTAGCTGTGGACGGAGTAGATATGAAAGATAAAACAGCAAGCGATGTCACTGATTACCTGAAAGGAAAAGCTGGAACAACTTTCAGTATAAAAATAGATAGACTTGGCGAAGGGGAACTTACTAAAAGTATAACTCGTGAGACAATTAAAATAAAGAATGTGCCGTATTATGGTATTATAGAAGACAACATTGGGTACATGCAACTTACCCGTTTTACTCCTGATGCAGGTAAAGAGGTAAGAGATGCTGTAATAGCACTGAAAGCTGAAGGAGCTACATCCTTGGTTTTAGACCTTAGGAATAACGGAGGAGGGCTGCTACACGAAGCCATTAATATAGTAAACGTCTTTGTGCCTAGAGGTGAAACTATAGTAATTACAAAGGGGAAATTTCAAGAAGATAATAGAACCTACAAAACGCTTAACTCTCCTGTAGACACGGAAATACCGCTAGTAGTATTAATAAATGACGGCTCTGCATCTGCAAGTGAGATAGTAAGTGGTAGTCTGCAAGATCTAGACAGAGCAGTACTCATAGGGCAAAATTCTTTTGGTAAAGGACTGGTGCAAACCACTAAAAGACTTACTTATAATACATCCATGAAAATAACTACTGCAAAATACTACATACCTAGTGGCAGGCTAATTCAGCGTTTAGACTACGGCAATAAGGTGAATGGGAAAGCAGTAGCGGTAGCCGATAGCATCAAAAAAGAATTTAAAACAAAAAATGGCAGAAATGTAATAGACGGAGAGGGTATACAGCCTGACCTTAATATAGAAGAGTATAAATACTCCAAACTCGCTATTAGTTTAATTCGCAATGATTTGATTTTTCAATTTGCTAATGAATATAGAAGTAAAAATCCTCAGATATCAGGACCTAAAATATATGACGTGAGCAATGAAACATTTGAAGATTTTAAGAGCTTCTTGAAAGACAAGGAATATGAGTATACTACCAATACAGAAAAAAACTTAGATAAGCTCATGAATCAAGCCAAAGACGACAAATACTATGAGCTACTTAAAGGTGAACTTACTAGTCTCAAAACTGCACTAGAAAGCACAAAGAAAGCAGATTTGGATAATAACAAGCAGGAGCTTAAAGAGCTGCTAGAATATGAAATCGTAAGACGCTATTACTTTGAAAAAGGTAAGGTAGAAGTCGGGTTTGATGATGATCTAGAGTGGGCTAAGACCAAGTCTGTATTCTCTAATACTACAGAATATAACGGCC
>Ga0209533_1004090_pt1 | contig 12762 bp, 13 predicted proteins | sample COG_04_FD_184748 | JGI IMG/M metagenome (GOLD analysis project Ga0209533, IMG submission 184748) | Pelagic Microbial community sample from North Sea - COGITO 998_met_04 (SPAdes) (version 2) | ecosystem: Environmental > Aquatic > Marine > Neritic zone/Coastal water | place: Helgoland, sampling... | reverse complement strand
ATTGATTCTGTTGTAACTGGAATGAGTTGTTCTTTTGGTGATTTCCCAAGTGGTAAAGTAAAGGTATATTTATCTATAATTGCCTCTCCAATAATCAAAACTTTCATTTTTTTTATCTTTTTAAGCTTTTTGTGAATTGACTCAAAGCTAATTTCTCTAGAAATATTTAAAAGATATTTTTTTGTCTCATCATCTAAATTTTCAGAATAATTATTTATTAATTTTGTTGAACTAAAAGTTTTTTCATTTGTAAAAATAATCTTACCATTATTTTTTTTTACAGCATTCACTTCTTTTATTATTTTCTTAGAATAATCATTTTTAAAATTTGCATAATCGTTACCTTTAAAATAAAAATTTGGCTTAAGAGAATTAATTATTTCTACAGCTGATTTTTGTTCAGATAAAACTACGTAATTAACTTGTGATAGTGAAGCAATCATTTTTTTTCTTTGACTATTATTATAAAATGGTCTTCCTGGCCCTTTACTAATAAATTTATCAGCAGTTATTGAAACTACCAATATATCACACAAACTTTTGGCTTTTTCTAAATGCAAAAGGTGTCCATAATGAAACAAGTCAAAAACCCCATGAACCAAACCAATTTTTTTTAAATTAAATTTTTCTTTTAATTCCTTAAGTTTATTTATTGATATAATTTTATTTCTCATTTTTATAAATTTTAATTATTTGTATTTGATAAACCCTTTTGAAAAAAGGGATACATTTCTGAGAGCGGTTGTGGTTCAAATTTTCCTTTTTCTACTTCCTTATATCCTTGTTTAAATAAAGAACTTTGATTTTCTGAGGTAAATACCTCACAAATTAAAGGTCCATTATTTTTTTTTATCTTATCTATTACATAATTAATTTGAGAATTTTTTTTCAATTCTAAATATTTTATTGAAAAAGCTTTAGCAATTTTCTTATAATTAGGAAAAGTTAAATTTCCTTTAGGATGTGTTCCAAAATACTTCCCTTTTAAAAATTCTTTTTGAGTGTGTCTAATTGCCAGATATCCATTATTATTAATAAGCAATATACATACATTTATTTTGTCTTGAATTATTGTTTGTAAATCTTGTATATTCATTAAAAAACTTCCATCACCTATAATACAATAAATTTCTTTAAATAATTTGCTTTTTGAAACTCCAATAGTCTCAGCTAAACCTGTTCCCATCGAAGATATGGCTGAAGAGCAAATCAATCTAGTATTTTTTTTAATAACAGAACTTTGAAAGCCAGAGTAAAGAGCGGTACCACCACCATCAACAACTATACATGATCTTTTTTTAATTGTTTTAGTTAATTGATGTATCAATAAATTTGAATTAGGTTTGATAGATTTTTTTATTTTGTACCAATTCATTGATTTTAAAATGGGTAAATTTTTCCATTCAAATGAGTAGTTTTCTTTATTTTGTTCAATCCATTCAAAAAAATTATTTACATTATCATTTATTTTTAAATCAAATTTTATATTTAAGTTTTTTAATTGATTTTTATCTATATTGACTATTATTTTCTTGGCATTTGGTGCATATTTATCATAAAGAGTTGTTGTATGAGGAATTGATAAATGAGTACCAAGGCATATTAATAAATCTGATTGAAATATAGCTTTATTTGCACCTCTCTGACCACTCATGCCTATAGTTCCGAGGTTATATTTATTTTCAGTTTCTATAAAATCTTTTGAATTCCATGTTGTGACGAATGGAATTTTATATTTTTTTATTATTTTTTTTAATATTTCAATGTTTGATCTGTTTTTTGCACCATACCCAATAATTATTAATGGTTTATGACTTTTTTTTAAAAAAGAGTTAACTTTTTTATATATAGAAAAGTTTTTTTTATATTCATCATTAAAATTTTTAATTTTAAAATTGTCATTGAATTTAATATCTGCCCATTGAAGCTCCAAAGGTATATCTAGCCAAACCGGACCAGGTCTACCAGATAGAGCTATTTTCTTTGCTTTTTTGAGCTCTTTTACAAAATCTTCTTTTTTTTTAACAAACTTTGTATATTTGCAAATTGGCCTTACAATATCACAAATATTTATTTCTTGTGTTCCAACTTGCCTGACTTTTTTTCCATATGAAACGTGATTGCTTCTTGCTTGGCCGCTAATAAAAATTACTGGTACTGAGTCTTGCCATGCAGCTGCTAATCCAGTAATTGCGTTGGTCGATCCTGGGCCTGTAGTAAAAATTGCACAGCTTATATTGTTGGTTGCTTTGGCATAAGATGTTGCAGCTAGGGCAGCACTTTCTTCATGATGAGTATAAGTAATATTAATATTTGCTTTTTCTAAAGAGTCAAAAAAGTGCACAACTGCACCTCCTTGAAGACCAAAAACATTTTTTATACCTAGATATTTTATATATTTTGCAAAAACATTGGTTAGTTTCATTTTTAATCCTAAAAAAAAGTATCTGACATATAATGCTTAGATTGCCCACCATCAGCATGAATTATAGAACCATGAAAAAATGATGCCATATCTGAAGCCAAAAAAACAATAATACCAGTGGTTTCATCCATTGTTCCAAAGCGACCTAACGCTGTTCTTTCACTTAAGTATTTTTTTGCATGTTTAATGTTTGTTTTTAAAATTTTATCCCAATGTCCACCCTTTGTAAGAACAATACCAGGTGCGACTGCAGTCATAACTATATTTCTTTTTTCTAGTGCAAGTTGCCTTCCAACACTTTTGCTATAAGCCGTTAAAGCAGCTTTTGAAGCATTAAATGACGAGGGTCCACTAATTTCCATCCCTGCAACCGATGTTATATTTATTATTCTGCCCCAATTTTTATTTTTCATATCAGTTATAAAGTGGTTAACCATTTCCACAGATGTAAAAAAGTTTAATCTCATAACTTTTTCCCAGTCTTCAATTTTGCAAAATGGATTCTTTTTATTTAAAGTATGACCTATATTATTAATTAAAATATCTATGCCACCAAAATCTTTTTTAATTCTTCCATGTAATTTTTTGACATTACCTTTTTTACTTAGATCTATCAAATAACCCCTATGAAAATTTTTTTTTTTATTATTTAATTTACTTAATGATTTTTTTATTGATGAATCATTTCTAGATGTAAAAGCCACTCTTGCACCAGCATCAGATAGTGCTTTTACAATTTCTTGTCCAATTCCTGAACCACCACCTGTAACAAGAGCTCTTTTATTCTTTAAATCAATTAACATAATTTTTATCTATCATAAAAATTTTTTTTTTAGTTATCATTATTAATCCTTCAGAATGATGAACTGGTAAATCATTCAGCTTTTTTACTTTTAACCATTTCACCTTATGAGAAAAAATATTAATTTTATTTTTTTTACAATGATTATATATTTTATGTGCATTTTTCATTCCTGAAATTTCACAAATTATATCTACTTTCTCTAGCTCTTTTTTATTAAGCCTTTCTATAATTTTACCTTCTGAACCCTCAGCATCTAATTTAATTAAATCATATTTATTAACAATTTTTTTAATGTCTAGAGTTCCAACTTTAAATTTCTCAACGTTGCCATGCAAATTTTCTTTATATCCTGAAATATGGTTGGCTGCAGTATTGCCTTTTACCCTTATAAATTCGACACTTCCATTACTGTCAAATATTGCTTTGTTAAAAACTTTTACATTTTTACATTTATTATCTTTTAAATTTTTTTTTAAAAGTTTAATATGATTATTATCTGGTTCAAAAGCATCAACTTTATAGCCTATTTTAGATAAAATTATTGAGTGCAAACCTATATTTGCACCAATGTCCGCGACTTTTTTATTATAATGCTTTAAATTATTTAAATAATATAAAAAAATATTATGCTCATGATATGCAAATAATCCAAGTGACGATGGAATACCCATTTGAATATACGGGAAAACTATTTTTTCATTTTTATCATATTTGAAAGTAAATTTATTTTTTTTTATTTTTTTTCTGTAAAAATTTAAAAACTTTTTTTTTATTATCTCTGTTTTTGGAGAAGAAGGCTTTAAGTAAAAGTTATCCTCACATTCCTTAATTAGCTCTAAAAAAGATATATTTGACTTAATTGGATTCTTGATAAAATTCATTGATCGTATCTATATAGCCGATTAAAAAAAAATTCAAATTACTATTTTACCCATTTAGCATAATCTACATCTCTTTCTTTATTAAAAGGACCTGTAGCAACTTCATGGTAAACTACCCACTCTGTCAATGGAATAGGTTGATGCCAAACATTTCCATGTATTCTATACATTCTGGGATGTTGGTCAGCAGAAAGAATTTTCTCATATTTAATAGTTCCATCATCATAAAAAATTTTTACTTTTAATTTACCTTCTATGACATGGTAGGACTCAGGTTTATTATCTGGATGTCTATGCGCTTCTAAATTAGATGATTTATGAGCTACGATTATCATTTCATGAGTAATGCTATCATCTGATTTATGTAAACAATATCTTGATCTTTTTAATGGGTGGTTTTTAGCTATTTCTTTAAGTTTAGTTATATTTTTTTCATCAAAAAAAAATACGTCCTGATCTACTCTCAGAATATTATTAATTTCATCATCCATTTAAATTCTTTTTATCTATGTAAGCAATTTTATCTAAAATTATACTTTCTACGGCCTTATAGTCTATATTAAACAATTTTTTAGATAAACTATTGTCTAAATTATTTACTCTTCCTCTTGGCTCAGCATAATCTATATCTTTAAATAAGCACTTTTTATAGTGCATTTTTTTTGAATTTAAGCTATTTTTTAAAATCAAGTCTGCAAGCTGTACTCTACTAATGACCTCATCTGAACAAACATGAATTTTTTTTGTAGAATTGTTTTCTATTAGATTGGAAATTACTTCAGCTGTATCTTCTGTATTGGCTAAGGAAAAATAATTATCTTTAGCCATTCTAGCATCTGGGTTAATTAGCGTTTCATAAGTAAGCTGAATGACACATCTACTTTTTTTATTTAATCCTACATTCCATCCTGTCCTAACTATACAATAATCTTTATAATTATCTTTCAAATATCCTTCGATCTTGGATTTTAATATTCCATAATAATTTAATGGATTAGGATTATCGTCCTCAGCATAGTTACCTTTTTTTCCATCAAAAATTTCAACAGATGACATAAATATAAATTTTGGGTTTTTTGGAATTAAATAGTCAATAAATTTTTTTGTCATTTTATAATTTAATAATTTTGCCTCTTTTTTATTTTTGGAAATCCAACTTGGGCTACTATAAGCAGTCATGAAATAAACGACATCTTCTTTATTGATGTTTTTAAATAATTGATAATCTGATTTTAATAAATCAAAGTAAACTAACTTATCTTCTTTATTTTTTGAATATGTTCCAATAGTTTGAATATTCTTTTTTATCAAATTTTTGTATAGTGCACCGCCAATTAAACCTGAGGCCCCAATAATATATATATTTCTCATATTACAAATCTCTCTAAAGCTTAATTATTGCTCTTCCACTAATGGCTCCTGATCTAATATCTTTTATTGCTTCATTTATTTTATCTAGCCTATAAGTCTTTGAAATTAATTTTGTTAAATTAATTTTTTTAGATCTGACTATATTTAAAATATTTGGTATATCTTTATTTGGCTTTGATGATCCTCCCTCAGATCCTATAATTTTTTTTCCAAAATGAATTGGTAGTGTGTAAATTCTTATTTTTTTTCCTTTACCTGGAACACCTACAAGGACTAATTTTCCTTTTTTTGCTATAAGGTCATACCCTAACTCTATAACTTTTGGGACTCCTGTATTATCTATAAAAACATCTAGTTTTTTTTCCTGAAGTATTTTTGTAATTTTTTCTTTAAAATTTTTTTCTTTTAAGGAATTAATTGTATGAGTTGCTCCACACTTTTTTGCTAATGCTAATTTTTTATCATGAATATCAACAGCAATAATTAGTTTTGCTTTTACTAATTTAGCAGCTTGAATCATATTTAAACCTATTCCACCTGCTCCATAAATAATTAAAGAGTTATTCTTTTTTAATTTTGCATTATTTTTTATTACACCAAATCCTGTAGTAATCGCACATCCATAAAGAGGTGCTGTAATTAAGTTAATTTTAGAAGTAACTTTAGTTAATCTATTTTCTGAAATTATTCCCAATTCATTAAAGGTTGTAATCAAACCCGCATTTATTTTTGTTCCCTTATAACTATATAAAGGAGGTTTGGATTGCTTTCCTAGCCCTTTTCTCCAATGAAGTATGACTTTATCTTTGGGCTTTACTGTCTTAACATTGGGGCCAATTTCTATTACTGTACCAGATCCCTCATGGCCAAGAAGATGTGGTAAGTAATTATCCTTACCTTTTATTGCATCAATTTCACCGATTTGAGAGCCACATATCCCACTGTAATGTAATTTTACTAATACTTGACCATGAAGTAAATGATTTGGAAGGTTTACCTTTATAATTTTTAGTGGTTTTTTTGTCTTAAAAAGAACTGCCGCTTTCATGGAAATTGATTTAATCTTTTTCATATATATTCTACTCAAAATAAATAAAAGAATGATCACCAGTATATTTTGCTTGTTCAAACCACCATTTCCATTCTTCAGGCGTGTAAAAACCCTCACAAGTAACCTGCCAGTATAATAAATTTACTTTTTCTTTTTCATCTCTATACGACTCTACGCATATATACTTATTTTTTTTACCTACTCTTTCAATTTCCTTTAAAGAAGACAACAATTCATAATTATATAAATTATGTAGTGTATTTATTGAAATTACTAAATCAAAATAGTCATTTTTAAAAGGTAATGATGAAGCATTACCTTGTGTAAGGTTGTTTTTAATTTCTTCTTTTGAATTGTCTATTGCATATTGTGAAATATCTAAACCATAAACTTTAAATGAAGGGTCAATTTTTTTAAAATCATATAATAAAAACCCTTTTCCACAACCTATATCCAAAATTTTACTGTTTGGTTTTAAATCATACTCATCTATCATTTTTTTTGCAATTTTTTTCCATCTGCCCTCTATATACTTGTAGCCACCATAGTTAATACGTCTATCTCCATCCCAGTAATCATATCCCCATTTTTTTGCCAACATTGCTGCTTTTTCTTTTGGGAACTCTACATTGTTAACTCTTGCTAAATAATCTCTTTTTGCTGACTTGTGTATTGTAGACATGAAATCTTTTTCCATATTTTTATACTTTCAGATAATGATTAAAATAATTTTTAGCCTTTATCAATTGACTTTGCAAGACATCATTCTTTAGTTGTCCTGCATGTTTTCTAATACTCAACTTGCTTGGAATAAACTCATTTAAAATTATACAGCACCATTTCAAATGATGTATTGGTAATAATTCAGAAATTAAATAATCTAGTTGTTTATAATTTTTATATTTTTTTATAATCATTTTCTTAAATTTTTCTTTTTGTTTTATGCTTACCTTTTGGTTAGGTTGACAATAAAAATCACATATCAATTTAACAGGGTCATCATAGCCACCATATTCAAAATCAAAAAAAAATATTTTTTTTTTTGACTCTATCACATTGTGAAAACCAAAATCTGAAGGAGATATAATCATATCTTTTTTATAAAGTTTATATTTAGACTGACAAAGTATTTTTTTGTCATTAATCTTATTCTTTAAGATCTTAAATGTTGGGATAATTTTTTCTCTTAAAAAAAGATAGAGTTTTTTTTTTATTGCACTTTTTTTATCAACAAGTTTTAATTTATTAATTCGATTTTGGCATATTGTAATATGATTTTTTCTATGATTAATACCTTCAACCGCTAATCCTATTTTTCTTGAATAAATATTTTTTTGATTAATTTTATTAATAAAATTAGAAAGTTGAATTATGTGTTTATTTTGAACCTTATGTATTTTATTTCCAACAATGTATGGTAGTGCTACTAAATTATTCTTAAAGTCAAAGGCTATTGGAGTAACCACATTATCTATATTTGTTTGATTTAAATATTTATAAAATTGAAATTCTTTTCTTATTCTTAGGTTTTTTTTCCCATAGTAGGACTTTAATATTATCTTTTTTTTATTAGTATTAATTTTATAAATTTTGCTATTTTTTCCACTTTTAACAGTTTTGATTTGATTGATGATAATAAAATTTAATTTATTAATAAATTTTTTTATTTCTTTTATATTTATTTGACTCATTAATTTCCTATAATCTTATTAAAATCGATCCATTTTTTCATAGTGATAATGGGTTTTTTCTGCTGACTTTTTTGATTAGGTGTAAATAAAATTTTTATAACTCCCTTTGGTAAAAGTTCTAATATTTTTGGTAAATCATCAATATAAATATTACATCTTAATTTGTTAATTCTTGATATTTTTTCTTTTATGGAATTTTCAAAAAAAATATCATTTATTGACAGATTTATTGAATTATCATCTCTTAATATATTTTTGTTAATCCATTTTTTAGCAGCAACTTGTAAATTTATTTTCCTACCTAAGTATGGAAATTTAGTTTTGTGGCTTATTATATAAAATTTAATTTTATTTTTTGACAATGACTTCATTATTTTTTTTACACCAACATAAATTTTTGCATCCATTATATATTTTCCATAGACTTCACCTTGTAGAATTGTCCATTCTGTTTCTTTATTTTTTTTAATCAAATATTCTTTTACAGAATTCTTATTTGACTTAATATTTTTAGGAACTAATTTTTTTTTGTACGCTATTTTTTTAAATAATTTTTCATAACTAATTATTGTGTTGTCAAAATCAAAACCTACAATCATTATTTTTTTAAATGCTCTAAAACTTTTAAAACGATTTTTTTTGATTCTAGGCCAATTAATTTTCTTGCTTCTTTTTGATTTCCACAACCAGTTAAAAATTTATCAGGTCCACCAAATCTAATAACTTTGCTAGCATCTTTTTTATTAAGATTTGCCCACTCTAATACTGCAGATCCAGCACCACCTATTAAGCCATGTTCCTCTATAATAACTATTAATTTTTTAGATTTAAATAAACTACCTAGTAATTTTGAGTCAAGAGGTTTGGGGGTGTGTAAGCTTATAAGGTCTGCAAAAATATTTTTTTTAGCTAGATGTTCTGTGCACTCTTTTGCTATTGAGAGTACATTACCGACCCCTAATATTGCTAAATCTTTTCCTTTTTTTAATATTAAACCTTTTCCAATTTTTAATTTTGGAATTTTTTTATGAATTTCTGGTTCCCCTTTTTTTCCCAATCTTATATATGTAGGTTTGTTGCTTTTTAGAGCTTCAACTATACTTGCTTTTACTTCTTTTTTGTCAGCTGGACACACAATTTGTAAATTTGGTAAAGTTCTAAGTATTGATATGTCTTCCATGGAATGATGTGTTGCTCCTAATGAGGCATATGATAGCCCAGAACCTGTGCCAACAATTATTACCGGTAAATTTGGGTAACATACATCAAGTCTAATTTGTTCAAAACATCGTGCCGTATTAAATGGCGTTATTGTATAAGTTATTGGTCTTAAACCTGAGGATGCAAGCCCTGATGCCACTCCTGTCATATTTGCTTCAGCAACTCCACAATTATAAAATCTATCTGGATATTTTTCTTTAAAATTATCAAATAATTTATTACCAATATCTCCTGTTAATAATACTAAGTCTTTATTGTGTTCTGCTAATTCAGTCAAAGTTTTCGCAAATTCGTTTCTCATTATAATTTTAATTCTTTTTTAGCCTTATTTACTTCGCTCATAGTTGGTATTCTATAATGCCAATTATTATTGTTCTCCATAAAAGATATTCCCTTACCTTTGATAGTATTAGCAATTACCATAGTTGGCTTTTTAGATTGTTTTTTTGCAATTATGCAAGCTTTAAATATTGCTTTATGATCGTGACCATTAATCTCTAATGTGTTCCATCCAAAGGCTTTAAATTTTTCTTTTAACGGGTGTAGATTAAGAATTTCTTTACTTTTTCCTGTTGCTTGCCATTTATTATAGTCCACAAATACACATAGGTTGTTTAATTTTTTTGCAGGTGCAAATAGAGCTGCTTCCCACACTGAACCTTCATTGCATTCACCATCAGACATAAGAACATAGGTCATAAAAAATTTTTTTTTAATTTTTGCTGAAAGAGAGATTCCACATCCAATAGGTAGACCATGCCCCAACGATCCTGTTGCAGCTTCTACTCCTTGTAATTTTGGACTTGGATGTTCTTCTAATAATGATTTTTTTTTTGTATAAGATTTTAAATCTTTTTCATTTATAAATTTTTTATGCTGTAATGCTACGTACAATGCAGTGGCAGCATGACCTTTGCTTAAAATAAATCTATCTCTCAATTCCCATTTTGGATTTTTGAATTTGATTCTTAAAACTGATTCATATAAAGTTGCAACAATATCAATACATGATAAAGATGAACCGAGGTGTGGGGCCTTTGTTTCATGAGACATCTTAATTATTCTAAATCTTAATTTGTTAGATAATTTTTCTATATCCATAAATTATAATGTAATTTTTATTTATTTATTTCAGGAAATTTTTTTTTCATGATTCTGATATTATAATAGATATCCTTATCTGATAGCTCACCATTATTAAACTTACCTATAATTTCATCTATAGCATCATCTATATAGTATTTTTGCTCAAAACCTGTGGCTATGAGTTTGTCTGAATTTTGTCTATAAGACCTCGGGTCATTTGAGCTTGTTACTTGAATTTCTGATTTAACTTTCGATTGTACTTTTTTAGCTATTTCAAGAATTGAAATGTTTTCGAATCCAGCGTTATAGAATCCTGAGTGGATATCGCTATTATTTAAGAAATGTTTATAAACTCTTATCATGTCGTGAATGTTAATATTAGGTCTCGTTTGCTTTCCTCCAAATACATTAATCTTTTTACCAGTAAGAGCTTGCATTGTTAATAAATTTACACTTACATCAAGTCTCATTCTTGGGGAATATCCGCACACAGTTGCAGGCCTTACACAGTGAACTTTAATTTTATCTTTATAACTAATTAAAACACGTTCTGAAACCATTTTTGTTTTATTGTACGCAGAGATAGGGACAAGAGATAAATCTTCTGTTACTTCTAGTTCATCTTTTATTCCATAAACACTACCTGAACTTGCATAAATAAAATGCTTTACGCCATCGTTTATTGCTTTTTCAATTAATTGTTGTGAAGCTAGTGCATTTACCTCCCAAGATAGAGTTTGATTTAGCTCAACTCCAGGATCATTTGCTATGTTGGCCAAATGAATAATTGCATCATAATTTTTAAAAGATATTTGACTTATATCTAAAATATCACCTTTGATAATATCTAGATTCTTGTTGGGTTTTAAAAAGTTTCCAAACCATTGAGTATCTAACACCGTTATATTATGACCATCGAGTAATAAAGAATTTGTTAATACAGTGCCAACATAACCACAACCCCCAGTAATAAATATTTTCATTTTTTATGTTTATAATTTAAATTTAGTTTTTTTATAATGGTCAAATTATTATTTATCCAATCAATAGTTTCTTTAATTCCATTCTCTAAGCTCTTTTTATTTTTCCATTTATATCTTTTTATAATTTTAGAAGCATTTAAAAAATAACCAAAATCTTTTCCATCTCTTTCTTTAACATTTTGAATTAATAATTTTTTTTTTCCAAGAATTTTTAAAATTGTTAACACCAATTTTTTTATTGATATAAATTTTTTAGTTGAAATATGAAATGTTTGACCAATATTTTTTTTATCGATTAGAATTTTAAATAAAATTTCAGAAACATCATCCATAAAAATAAATGATCTTACAGACTTTCCAGAACCGTGAAGGCTTATTTTTTTATTATCTATTGCTTTAATTATAGATATGGGAACAATTCTGTATAATTGTTGATGTGGACCAAAAATATTTGCAGTTCTAGTAAAAACTACTGGAAAATTAAAATTTTTGTAGTGAGCATATAAATTAAAATCTTGTGCCGATCTTGATATGGCATAAGGCGTACTTGGATTAAATACGTTGTGTTCTCTAATTTTTTTTTTTGTACTTCCATAAACTTCTGGGGTACTAAAATTTAAAAATTTTTTTAACTTAATATCTTTAATTTTATTGATGAGCTTTGAAAAAGAAACAACATTAGTACTATACCAGTCCCATGGCTTTATCCAGCTTTCAGCTACCATTCCTTGAGAAGCAAAGTTAACTATATATTTAATTTTTTTTATTTTAATAATTTTGATTAATTTTGATATATCCTTATCTTTATTTAGATCTATTTTATAAAATGAGAAATTTTTTTTATAATTCTTATTTTTTTTATATTTTAAGAATATTTGATTTATTTCTTTTGATCGTGAGACACCTAAAACTTTTAGTTTTTTGTCTAACAAATAATCAGAGAAATTTGATCCTGCAAACGAGTTACTGCCTATTATTAATATTGGACTTTTCATTAATATTTATTTTTCAAAATTAACTTTAATACCATTAACTATATTACAAACAAAAAAAAACCCCAGTATTTATAACTGAGGCTTTTAAAAAATAATTTTTTATCAAATTAATAATCACTATAAAATTTTTTTCAGTGCATAAATCAAGCCAATTGAGCTATTAGTACTGGTCAGCTACACGCATTACTGCGCTTCCACATCCAGCCTATCAACGTGGTGGTCTACCACGGCTCTATAGGAAGAACTAGTTTTG
>Ga0209533_1004088_pt1 | contig 12770 bp, 11 predicted proteins | sample COG_04_FD_184748 | JGI IMG/M metagenome (GOLD analysis project Ga0209533, IMG submission 184748) | Pelagic Microbial community sample from North Sea - COGITO 998_met_04 (SPAdes) (version 2) | ecosystem: Environmental > Aquatic > Marine > Neritic zone/Coastal water | place: Helgoland, sampling... | reverse complement strand
ACCGTGTTATGCCATATTTTAATGTGGCAAGCTCATTTACCACCAATTCAGATGGGACAGTTTCCTTTGACGGATATGGAATGGGCGTCATGTTTTTACCTTCGGGTTTAGGATACTATGCAAGGTCTGTGAGTCAAATCCCTTCCTATTCAAACTTAATTTTTAAGTTCGAATTGCTGCAAACTGAGACAAACGATCATGATATGGATAATATCCCATCCTACATGGAAGATATAAAAGATAATGCTGACCTATTTAGCTCGGATACTGACGGCAACACATTTCCTAATTTCTTAGACCAAGATGATGATGGTGATGGGACTCTGACAACAGATGAAATACGTAAGGAAGTATTTACTGAAACGGATGAATTAGTGTTACAAAACGTATTAAATGACCTTGACTTGGATTCTACTCAATTCATATCTCCTATCAAATATGATTCCGACCGAGGCACTTATTCTGCCAATCGTATCTCCTTAGTGGATACTAATGGAAATGGTTTTTTTAATTATTTGGATCCAACTGAATCTGCTGTCATAGAAACAGAATAATACGCGGTAAAATATAAGATATAAAAAAGAGTCGCTTTTGCGACTCTTTTTTATGCTCTAAATAGTAAGGTTATTAGTGTTATTTTCGCTTTATAACTTTATGTACTTTCTCAACAATACTATCACTATTAAGACCGTATTTTTCCATCAATTGAACTGGTGTACCAGACTCTCCAAAGGTGTCATCTGTAGCAACAAATTCTTGTGGAGTTGGATGGTGAAGCGCTAAGACTCGCGCTACACTTTCGCCTAAACCTCCCAAGTGGTTGTGTTCTTCAGCAGTAACAATACACCCAGTTTTGGCAACAGAGTCAAGGATTGCTTTGTCATCCAAGGGTTTGATCGTGTGAATGTTTATGACCTCTGCAGAAATGCCTTGTTCATGCAATACTTTGGCAGCTTCTAGCGCTTCCCAAACCAAGTGTCCAGTGGCTACGATGGTGACATCTGATCCCTCTTGAAGTTTAATGGCTTTTCCAATTTCAAACACTTGGTCTGCTGGTGTAAAAACAGGAACAGCTGGTCTTCCAAATCGTAAGTATACAGGACCTTCATAATCCGCAATCGCAATGGTAGCTGCTTTGGTTTGGTTGTAGTCACAGGTATTAATAACCACCATTCCTGGTAGCATTTTCATCAATCCAATATCTTCCAAAATTTGGTGTGTAGCACCATCTTCACCAAGTGTTAATCCCGCATGAGAGGCACAGATTTTAACATTTTTATCTGAGTAAGCAATTGATTGTCTAATTTGATCATAAACACGACCTGTCGAAAAGTTAGCAAAGGTACCTGTAAACGGTATTTTTCCTCCAATTGTTAACCCAGCAGCAATAGACATCATATTGGCTTCTGCAATTCCAATTTGGAAAAAACGTTCTGGATTTTCTTCAATAAATTGATTCATTTTTAAAGATCCAATAAGATCTGCACAAAGTGCAACTACATTTGGATTGGTTCTTCCTAGCTCTGTAAGTCCAGCTCCAAAACCACTTCTTGTATCTTTTTTCTCTGTATATGTGTAAGTTTTCATTTTTTCTTGGTTTTGAATTTAATAATCGCCTAAAGTTTCTGGATTCTGATTTAAAGCATTTTCTAACTGCTCATCGCTAGGGGCTTTTCCGTGCCATGCATGTGTATGCATCATAAAATCGACACCATTACCCATCATTGTTTTTAAGAGGACACAAACGGGCTTTCCTTTGCCAGTAGCAGCTTTAGCTGTTGCCATGCCTTCTAATATTGCATCGAGATCATTTCCGTTTTCTATTTCGATAACCGTCCAATCAAAGGCTTCAAACTTTCCTTTAATGCTTCCCATAGAAAGTACATCGTCGGTAGCTCCGTCAATTTGTTTACCGTTTAAGTCAATCGTTGCAATGATATTATCCACATTTTTTGCAGAAGCATACATGATCGCTTCCCAATTTTGACCTTCTTGTAATTCACCATCGCCATGAAGACTATATATTAAGCTAGAATCGTTGTTTAATTTTTTTGCTTGTGCAGCACCCAAAGCTACAGATAATCCTTGCCCTAAAGATCCCGATGCAATTCTAACTCCTGGAAGCCCTTCATGTGTGGTTGGATGGCCTTGTAATCTAGAGTTTAATAATCGAAACGTATTTAGTTCCTCTACAGGAAAGTAACCTGAATGTGCTAGCACGCTGTAAAACACAGGAGAGATATGACCATTAGAGAGAAAAAATAAATCCTCATCATGCCCATCCATATCAAATCCTTCCTTGCGATTCATGATATTTGTATAGAGGGCGACTAGGAATTCTGCACATCCTAATGAACCTCCAGGATGACCAGAGTTTACTTTGTGAACCATTCGTAAAATATCCCTACGAACTTGGGTTGTTAAATCCTGTAAATTTTTGTTAGACATTGGCTGTGTTTTATGAGTTAAAATTTTCAATGTTCAAAGATAATTTTTATTTTAAAGAGTTAAATAATTAATCTTGTAAATTTTACAATTTAACTAACAATTTATAAAAAGAGACTTCGAATGTGTGTAAGTGTAATTTCTTTGCTACTTTTACACCGATATTTGAATTATTTTGATGCTACAATTTTTGAGGTTACAAGAGTATAAAGTAATGATTTACAGGCTTTTACTAGTCTATTTGTTTTATTCATTCACTCGTTTTTTATTTTTTATTTATAATTATTCGCTTTTAGAAATCGATTCACTTTTTGAATACTTAAGGTTGAGTTATCATGGGATTGGATTTGATACGGCAGCTATATTTTATTTGAATAGTTTATTTGTAGTACTTTCGATGCTTCCTTTTGGAATCAACACGCGCGGTGTATACCAAAAAATCCTCTTTTACATTTATTTCGTCACAAACTTGATAGGGATATCCTTTAATTTTGTGGATTTAATTTATTACAAATTCAATTACAGTCGGACCACAGTTGCCGAATGGGCTGTGGTTGAAAATGAAGCCAACAAAACACAAATGTTTCTGCGCTTTGCAGTGAGTTACTGGCATGTTTTAGTGCTCTTTGTGCTAGTTTCGATCTTATGGGTTTTCCTTTATAAAAAGGTGAAGCTTAAATCCAAACCTTACACCAAAGGTCCAGTGTTATACGTTTTGACCTCGTTCATTTCCTTTTTGGTTATGGCAGCTTTGATGGTCGGAGGGATCCGTGGGGATTTCAAAAAAAGTACGCGACCAATTAATTTAGTAGATGCCAATAGGCATGCTTCTAAAATTCAACATGCAGATTTTGTGTTAAACACGCCTTTTGCCATCATAAGAACATTCAACAAAAAAACCTTTAAAAAAGTACCTTATGCTATTGAGAAATCAGTAATTGATCGTATCGTTCAACCCATTAAAATGTATGAAAGCACCGGGGAAACAAAACCCAATATTGTGGTGTTTATTACCGAGAGTTTTGGTCGAGAATATTGGGGCGCTTTTAATGATAAGGCACAAATTCCAGAGTATATCAGTTATACACCTTTCTTAGACTCTTTAGCAACCAAAAGTTTGATTTTTAATAATGCTTATGCTAACGGAAGAAAATCTATACATGGAATGTCCTCAGTACTGGCTGGTATTCCATCATTTAAAGATGCTTTTACATCATCTCCATATACCAATCAAGATGTGGAGTCGGTAGTTTCAGTATTAAATTCTGAAGGGTATGATACCTCATTTTTCCATGGGGCGCCTAATGGGTCAATGGGATTTTTAGGATTTTCTAATATTCTCGGTTTTGATCATTATTATGGAAAAACAGAATTTAACAACGATACATTATTTGATGGTTTTTGGGGGATTTGGGACGAACCCTTTTTCCAGTTTACCAAAGAAACATTAGACACTAAAACAACACCGTTTTTTTCTACAATTTTTACGGTCACTTCTCATGAACCCTACATTATCCCCGACAAATATGATGGCAAATTCCCAAAGGGCGATATTCCTATGCACCAGTGTATAGGGTATACCGACTTTGCGTTCAAACAGTTTTTTGAAACCGCTAAAAAAGAACCTTGGTTTGATAATACCATCTTTATTATAACCGCAGATCATACAAATCAAATACAATATAGTGAGTACTTAAAGCCCATGAACCGCTTGGCAGTACCCATATTAATATACAGTCCAAAAGGTAGATACACAGGAGTTAATAGTGAATTGGCCCAACAAATCGATATTTACCCTACCATCGTTGATATGATTGGCTATGACCAACCTTTTAGAAGTTGGGGTAGAAGTTTAATTAATGAACAGCCCTCTAAAACACCGCCTTTTGTAGTCAGTTCTATGGGACAAAATTACATGTATTCTGTGGGCGATATAATTTGTATATTTGACGGCGTAAAAGCCATTGGATTTTATGACATAAATGATTTGGGGTTGGAAACAAATTTGATCTCCAACCGTACCAAAGACATGGATGCTGTTGAGTTGGCGTGTAAGGCATTTTTAAAAGATTATTTTGATAAAATTATTGACAGAAACTTGTAATTAAAATTTAGTAGTGATGAAAAAAAAGATAGTATTAGTCCTTTTGGGTGTAATTTTGCTAGGAGTTTCAAAATATGTATATGAGGTACATTTTAATTACAACTTCAAAGAAATATCAGAAAACAAAGTATATAAATCAGGAGTGATCCCGCCAGAAAAAATTGCAGATTATATCAAAGATCATCAAATCAAAAGTGTTATTGATTTACGGTTTCCACATACCAATGATAAAGTCAATAACCCCGAAATTCCAAAAGAACTCACTGCAGAAAAAGAAGCCGTGGAGAAACTTAAAGGCGTGACATATTTTAATCTTGGTACAGATCAAGTGCCTACTCAAGACACCGTTGATGCTTTTTTAGAAATTATGGACGATACAACAAACTACCCGGTGTTACTGCATTGCTATCACGGCGTAGGACGTGCCCAACTATTCTCTGCAATTTATAGAATGGAATACGAGGATTTTTCCAATCAAGAGGCTCGCGAAAAAACGCGGCTACTATTGAAAGGAAGTTCGTTTGACGAAGGCAAGCCTAAGGGCGAATACTTAATCAACTACAAGCCACGTTCTAAGTAAACACGAACTCTCATACGTTTTTATGCCAAGGGATTAAAGTTGTTTTAACTCCCTAAAACTTCACCATTAACCCTGTAATTTAAGAATTTGAAATTCGATTTATTAAAAAAAGACACGGCTACCAAAGCAAGAGCAGCAACCCTAAGCACGGATCATGGGGTTATTGAAACGCCTATATTTATGCCAGTAGGCACCGTAGGAACGGTAAAAGGTGTACATCAACGTGAACTCAAAAATGATATCAATCCAGATGTTATTTTAGCAAACACCTATCATTTATTTCTTCGCCCTCAAATAGACATTTTAGAAAAAGCAGGAGGGCTTCACAAATTCATGAATTGGGATCGAAATATTTTAACCGATTCTGGAGGCTATCAAGTATATTCACTTTCTGCCAATCGAAAAATCAAAGAAGAAGGTGTCCGATTTAAAAGTCATATTGATGGGAGTATGCATACATTTACACCAGAAAATGTGATGGAAATTCAGCGTAGTATTGGCGCAGATATTATCATGGCTTTTGATGAATGTACGCCCTATCCTTGCGATTATAACTATGCAAAACGATCTATGCATATGACCCATAGATGGTTGGACCGTTGTATAAATCATCTTGATAAAACGCCTCTAAAATATGATTTTAATCAAGCATTTTTCCCTATTGTTCAGGGCAGTACCTATAAAGATTTAAGACGTCAGTCTGCCGAATATATCGCCAATGCAGGTGCTGTTGGAAATGCTATTGGAGGGTTGTCTGTAGGAGAACCTGCCGATGAAATGTATGCCATGACTGAAGTCGTTTGTGAAGTTCTTCCCGAAGATAAACCCCGATATTTAATGGGGGTTGGAACGCCAATTAATATTTTAGAAAATATTGCTTTAGGAATCGATATGTTTGATTGTGTGATGCCAACGCGTAATGCTAGAAACGGAATGTTATTTACCGCTCATGGTTCCATAAACATCAAAAATTTAAAATGGAAAGATGATTTTTCTCCCATTGATCCGATGGGAATTACATTTGTGGATACGGAGTATTCAAAAGCCTATTTGAAACATTTATTTAGTGTTAACGAATTATTAGGAAAACAAATTGCAACAATTCATAACTTAGGCTTTTACTTATGGCTAACTCGCGAGGCTAGAAAACATATTTTAGCAGGCGATTTTGGGCCTTGGAAAGCTATGATGGTCAAACAAATGAATAATCGTTTATAGAGGTATGAAAATTTTAGATTGGTACATATTAAAGCGCTATTTATTTACATTTTTCATGATGTTATTGCTGTTTATTCCAATCGGAATCACCGTGAATCTTGCTGAAAAAATTGACCGTATATTAGAAAATGAAGTCCCTTTTGAGGAAGTGGCTGCCTACTATTTTGATTTCACCATTTATTTTGCCACACTTTTATTTCCACTATTTTTATTTCTATCTGTGATTTGGTTCACGTCCAAACTTGCAAACAATACTGAAATTGTCGCTTTTTTGAGTTCAGGTGTATCGTTCTCACGCTTTTTACGTCCCTATTTAATAGGTGCCTCCATTGTTGCATTTTTAGCATTGATGCTAGGCATGTATTGGGCACCTGTTGCAAGTAAAGGATTTAATGAATTTACGTACAAGTATCTCAAAAATACTAAAGTTACCGAGTCTCAACATATTTACCGACAAATTAATGACCATGAATACATCTATGTTAGTAATTTTGACATCAAAACAAAAAAGGGTAATAATTTCACTCTTGAACATTTTGAAGGTAATACTTTAGCCTATAAAATTCATGCTTCTGCAATTCGATTTGTTGAAAAAGACAGCTCATATAATTTGACAAATTATAATTTAAGAATCATTGGTGAAGACGAAGATCAACTTATATTTGAACGAAAAAAAGACACCATTTTTAGTTTTGATTTACAAGATTTGACCCCGCCTAAATATGTGGCTGAGACATTAACATATAATGAACTCACAACGTTTATCGCTCGTGAGGAAGTGCGAGGATCTTCGAATATCAACCGCTATAGAGTGGTTCAATACAAAAAATGGAGTTTACCTGTTTCTGTATTCATACTCACCATTATTGCAGTAGCAGTGTCCTCCATCAAACGCCGTGGAGGAATGGGTGTCAATTTGGCTTTTGGAATTGTAATCGCTATGATCTACGTATTTTTTGATAAAGTCTTTGGAGTTATGGCCGAACAGTCCAACTTTTCACCACTTTTAGCCGTGTGGTTCCCAAATATTGTTTTTGGAGCTCTAGCAATATATCTGTTGTACAATGCAAAGCGATAAACTCAAAAACTATTTGCACCTGCATTTTTTGGTGCTTATTGCTGGATTTACAGCCATTTTAGGAGAGCTCATTTCTTTGGAAGCCATTCCTTTGGTTTGGTATCGAATGACCATCGCTGGACTCCTAATGTTTATCTTTATAAAGCTAAAAAAAACACCTCTTAAAGTCCCTCTTAAAGCTATCGTTAGATTTTCTATTGCAGGTGTTATTATTGCGTTGCATTGGATTACTTTTTTTGCAGCCATTAAAGCTTCTAATATTTCAATTACATTGGCCATGTTTTCTACAGGAGCTTTCTTTGCCTCTTTAATTGAACCCCTGTTTTATAAACGTAAAATCATTGGGTATGAGATTATATTTGGATTTATCGTTATTGCAGGAGTAGTCCTAATTACACAAACCGAGTTAAAGTATATTTTTGGTATTACTCTTGGCATTTCTTCGGCATTGTTCTCAACCCTATTTGCGGTACTAAATGGACAATTCGTCAAAAACTATAAAGCCAGTGTAATTTCGTTCTATGAATTTATAAGCGGTGTCCTATTTATATCTATTTTCATAGCCCTTACCGGGAATGGATTTGATGCCTCTTATTTTCAACTTACAGGGACGGATTGGATTTTACTTTTTGTTCTAGCTTCCATATGTACGGCCTATGCTTTTATTGCATCTATTCATGTCATGAAATGTATTTCACCGTACACCTTGGTGCTTACCTATAACCTAGAACCTATATACGGAATTGTATTAGCAATTATATTATTTCCAGAAACCGAAACCATGCAGCCCCTATTTTATATTGGAGCTGGACTTATAATTTCTACAGTACTACTCAATGCAGTGTTTAAAAACATCAATAATCCTAAAATCTAACCCTTAAAATCTATTAAAGTTTTATATTTGCGAACTAACTAACTAACACTAATCTTGAATTTCTATGGAATATTTAGAGTTTGAGTTGCCTATTAAGGAACTAGAAGATCAATTACAAAAATGTCAAATTATTGGAAAAGAAAGTGATGTAGACGTTTCTGAAACATGTGTTCAGATTCAGAAAAAACTAGACCTTGCCAAAAAAGATATTTATAAAAACTTGACCCCGTGGCAACGCGTACAATTGTCACGTCATCCAGACCGTCCATATACCTTAGATTATATCACTGCCATTTGTGGCGATACATTTTTGGAACTTCACGGCGATCGTAATTTTAAAGATGATAAAGCGATGATTGGTGGATTGGGAAAAATTGGCGACCAAAGCTTTATGTTTATAGGTCAACAAAAAGGATATAACACCAAAACGCGTCAATATCGAAATTTTGGTATGGCCAACCCAGAAGGTTACCGAAAAGCATTGCGCTTGATGAAATCTGCTGAAAAATTTGGCATTCCTGTCGTCTCTCTTATTGATACGCCTGGTGCTTATCCTGGATTAGAAGCTGAAGAACGTGGGCAAGGCGAAGCCATCGCTCGAAATATTCTTGAGATGACCCGTTTAAAAGTGCCAATTATCACCATCATTATTGGTGAAGGTGCTTCTGGAGGTGCTCTCGGAATTGGTGTAGGGGACAAAGTTTTGATGTTAGAAAACACATGGTATTCTGTGATTTCACCAGAGTCTTGTTCTTCAATTTTATGGCGAAGTTGGGAATTTAAAGAACAGGCAGCAGATGCACTTAAGCTCACAGCTAAAGATATGAAGCGCATGAAGTTGGTAGATGAAATTGTAAAAGAACCCTTAGGTGGTGCACATAAAGATCGCCAACAAACATTTACTACGGTTTCCAATGCGATTGTAAAATCTTACAATGAATTTAAAAACTTATCACCAAAAGAACTGGTAGATCAACGTATGGAAAAGTACTCGCAAATGGGCGTCTACAACGATTAACATATAACACTCATCTAGTAAAAAAAAAGTCAAGTAATTTACTTGACTTTTTTAATGCTTATCAACAATATTTTGGACTTATAAACAGTTTAATTGTTGAGTATACGTTACCGTTTAAAAGCCTCTTATTCTCATATTTTAAGTACTTTCGTAATGATTAACCAAGCCTGTTAAAATAGTATCACACAGCAGAACGATTAAAAATACATGAAACAACCTGAACCAGTAAAAGTATACAAAACCGATAAAAGCAACCTAATTAGCTTAGAGAAAGGAAAGATACCTCCTCAGGCTACCGATTTAGAGGCAGTGGTGCTAGGAGCGATGATGATTGATAAAAAAGGGGTCGATGAAGTCATTGATATCCTTAGTATGGATGCGTTTTACAAAGACTCTCATCAATATATATTTGAAGCGATACTTCAATTATTTGAAAATAGTGAACCTGTAGATTTATTAACAGTTTCAACCCAATTACGAAAAAACTCAAAATTGGACTTAGTAGGCGGAGATTTTTACCTTATTTCATTGACTCAAAAAGTCTCTTCATCGGCACATATTGAGTTTCATGCACGAATCATATTACAGAAATTCATCCAACGGAGTTTAATCAAGATTTCTAATGAAATTATAGAAGAAGCCTTTGATGAAACTAAAGATGTATTTGATTTATTAGACAAGGCCGAATCCCGACTTTATGAAGTCACCCAAGGTAATATCAAAAAATCGACTGAAACAGCTCAAGACTTAGTGTTTCAAGCCAAGAAAAAAATTGAAGAAATATCTAACAAAGAAGGCCTTTCGGGAGTGCCATCAGGCTTTGATAAACTAGATAAACTCACTTCTGGCTGGCAAGAAAGTGATTTGATTATCATTGCTGCGCGTCCAGGTATGGGTAAAACCGCTCTGACTCTTTCCATGGCACGTAATATTGCTGTGACCCAAAATATTCCTGTAGCCTTCTTCTCCTTAGAGATGTCATCAGTTCAATTAATAACCCGTTTAATTTCCTCTGAAACAGGACTAAACTCTGAAAAATTAAGAACAGGACGCCTCGAAAAACACGAATGGGAGCAGTTGAATGTTAAAGTGAAAGCATTAGAAAAAGCACCATTATATATCGATGACACCCCTTCATTATCAATTTTTGATTTGAGAGCAAAAGCGCGTCGACTAGCTTCCCAAAATGGTATAAAACTTATTGTGGTGGATTATTTACAACTAATGACTGCTGGGGGGTCTCAAAAAAGCGGAAATCGTGAACAAGAAATCTCTATGATTTCTCGAAACCTTAAAGCCTTAGCCAAAGAATTAAGTATACCAGTCATCGCCCTTTCCCAATTATCTAGGGCAGTTGAAACTAGGGGAGGAAGTAAACGCCCGTTACTATCGGATTTGAGAGAATCTGGTGCCATTGAACAAGATGCCGATATTGTATCGTTTATTTACCGTCCCGAATATTATAAAATTGATGAATGGGATGACGAGCAACACACACCTTCTGAAGGTCAAGCCGAATTTATCATCGCAAAACACCGTAATGGGGGACTGGAAAATATCCGTTTAAAATTCATTGGTCACTTAGGGAAGTTTGATAACCTAGACGACTTTGACTCTCCATTTGATACCGAGTTTCATTCTAAAATGAATGCTGCTGCCAATGATGATACCTTTAAACAAGAGGATTTTAGGGTCGATCCGAGTGATGCCTTTGGAAATTCGGATGACGATACGCCTTATTAAATCATTTTAGCTAATTTTTTTGACTCTATTTAAAAAATGAAACACCTACTCCTAATTCTGTTTTTAGTAATAGCCTTTCAAACTCATGCCTCCTACATCCTTGTTCCAATGGATGCCGAGAGTCAAAAAAATCATCTGAAAGCTTATGGCATTACCTATTGGACTTTAAACAAACAACAAAATGTTAAGTGGCTTTTAAACTATAGAGGCGGTTCATTTTTACTGCCAAATATTGAAGCCATTGAAAAAGAATGTTTAATTAGAGGTGTGTCTTATGAATTAATAAGTGATACCGAAGCAGAAGCTATACTTCAACAAATAAGCAGTCCAAATAAAAATATGGACGCTGTAGTTCTTGAAAAAGCGCCTAAAATTGCAGTCTATTCTCCTAGCGGAAAACAACCTTGGGACGATGCCGTAACAATGGTTTTGACCTATGCCGAAATCCCTTACGAAACGATATATGATACTGAAGTCTTAAACGATGCCTTGTTGCTTTACGATTGGTTACACCTGCATCATGAAGATTTTACAGGGCAATATGGTAAGTTCTACAGAGCCTACAGAAATGCAGCTTGGTATATTGAGCAACAGCAAAATGCAGAAAAACTCGCTAAGAGTTTGGGCTATACTAAGGTCTCAGAACAAAAACTAGCCGTCGCTCAAAAAATTAGAGAGTATGTTTTGGGAGGTGGTTTTATGTTTGCCATGTGTAGTGCTACCGATAGTTTTGACATTGCTTTGGCCGCCCAATCCCTTGATATATGCGAACCCATGTTTGATGGCGATGGGAGCACACCCAATTACCAAGCACAATTAGAGTATTCTAAAACCTTTGCATTTAAAGATTTCATCTTGGAACGCGATCCCAAAGTATATGAGTTTTCTAGTATCGACATGACCCAAAACCGAAAGATTGTCAAAGAATTAGATTACTTTACGCTTATGGATTTCTCTGCAAAATGGGATCCCATTCCCACCATGCTCAATCAAAACCATACGGCGCTTGTGAAAGGATTTATGGGGCAAACCACGGCGTACTCTAGAGATCAGGTAAAATCGAATGTCTTAGTTCTGGGAGAAAATAAATCCAATGGCGAAGCGCGGTATATTCATGGCATCAAAGGGCAAGGGTTTTTTACGTTTTATGGCGGCCACGACCCCGAAGATTATACCCATAGAGTAGGGGATCCTAAAACCGAATTGGACTTGCATCCAACCTCGCCGGGCTACCGACTGATTTTAAACAACGTCTTATTTCCAGCCGCCCGAAAGAAAAAGAAGAAAACATAGTATTTACTGCAGCGTTTAAAGTTTAATAATTTATTTTTTGTTCGTTCTAAAAAAATAGTATAAATTTGAGTGATTATGACCCCAAATCTAAATCTTCAATACGCAATTTAACCGAAGTTTTAGATCAAATTTTATTGAAAACACGTTTTGTAAACGACAGAGGTGTATTCGCCTATGAGGAAAAATCTCTTGCAAATACAAAACAACTTGAAGAAGTTAGTATATAGTATCAAGTCACTGATTTACAGGTTTTTAAATTCAATACAAATGACGTATATATAAACGAAATAAACGCAACCCTACGGATATCCACTAGTTGGTCAGTAATTGCCTACGGCACGTTAAATCGCACTGCGTGCTCCTTTTTAACTAATTACTGACCAACGGCATTCGTACATCACGCTCATGGCCAAGGAC
>Ga0209533_1004085_pt1 | contig 12775 bp, 11 predicted proteins | sample COG_04_FD_184748 | JGI IMG/M metagenome (GOLD analysis project Ga0209533, IMG submission 184748) | Pelagic Microbial community sample from North Sea - COGITO 998_met_04 (SPAdes) (version 2) | ecosystem: Environmental > Aquatic > Marine > Neritic zone/Coastal water | place: Helgoland, sampling... | reverse complement strand
GACTTCTTCCAAGAAGCGAGCGTAGCTCAATTGGTAGAGCACCACCTTGCCAAGGTGGATGTCGAGAGTTCGAACCTCTTCGCTCGCTCCATTTTTTAAACCCCCAGTCCAAGCGACTGGGGGTTTTTTATTGCAACGAAGAAGCCACAAAAAAGGCCGCCCTTTTCGGGGCGGCCTTTTGTATTCAAATGATGGCTACGGACTAGAGTAGTTCTTTAGCGACGGCTGCGACGTTGTCAGCTGTCATGCCTAGCTCGACCATGACGGTGTCGCCTGGTGCTGAGATGCCGAAGCGATCGATGCAGACTGTCTTGCCAGTGAGGCCGACATACTTGCCCCATGTTGCAGAGACGCCTGCTTCAACGGCAACACGCTTAGTGCAGCTCAGAGGAAGGACGCTTTCGATGTAGTCGGCGGATTGACGCTCAAAGCGCTCGAAGCAAGGCAGGGAGACGACGCGGACGCCTGCTCCGATTTGCTCGGCTGCACCGAGTGCGTGCTGCACTTCAGAGCCTGTTGCCATGATGATCAGCTTCAGCTCGCCGGTTTCCTGCTTCGCGATGTAGCCACCCTTGAGTGTGCCTTCGCGACGGTCGGCTGCGCTGACGCCTTGGTTGGCGGGCACGTTCTGACGTGTGAGGATGAGGGCCGTTGGGCCGTCTTTGCGAAGTGTTGCGGCTGCGAAGGCTGCTGCAGTTTCTTCGGCATCAGATGGGCGGATGACATCGACATTTGGGATGACGCGCAAGCCACTGACAGTTTCGACTGGCTGGTGGGTTGGGCCGTCTTCGCCAACACCGACAGAGTCGTGCGTGAAGATGTAAGTCACAGGAAGTTTAGCGAGGCCAGCGAGACGAATCGCTGGGCGAAGGTAGTCGGCAAATACGAGGAACGTCGCGCCGCTTGGGCGGAAGATGCCGTCGTATGCGATGCCATTGCAGATCGAGCCCATTGCGTGCTCACGGATGCCGAACCAGATGTTACGACCTCCGAAGTTTTCAGCGGAGAAGTCGCCACCATCCTTGATGTAGTTCTTAGTCGAACCGTAAAGGTCGGCAGAACCGGTGATGAGTTGTGGCACTTCCTTGGCAACGGCATTGATTACGGCACCGCCTGTGGCGCGTGTGGCTCCACCTTCGTCAGCTTTGAATTCTGGAATACGGTTGAGTAGATCGGCTGGGACTTCGTCGTTCACGTGGCCTTCGAGTTCGGCAGCGAGTGCTGGGTTGGCTGTGCTCCATGCGGCGTAAGTCGCTTCCCATGCTTCGAATGTGCTCTTACCAGCTGCGGCAACTTCAGCGAAGTGTGCGCGGACTTCAGGGGAGACGTAGAAAGTCTCTTCTGGCAGGCCGAGGCCTTGGCGTGCGGATGCTGCGAATTTTGCGCCGCCTTCGCCGTGACCGGCTGCAGTGCCTGCGACTTCTGGGATGCCTTTACCAATGGTGGTCTTCGCGATGATGACTGTTGGTTTGCCGTTGTCGTTGGACTTGGCGTGTGCGACGGCTTCCTTGACTGCGGTCAAGTTGTGACCGTCGATGGTGATTGCGTCCCAGTTCTGGGAGATGAAGTAGGACTCAGCATCTTCGCTCTGTGACTGTGTGGCCATCGCGTCGAGTGTGACGTCGTTGGAATCATAGATGAGGATGAGGTTATCGAGTTTGTTGTGCCCCGCGAATGCGATGGCTTCTTTGGCGACACCTTCTTGGAGGCAACCGTCGCCATTGAGTGCGAAGATGTGCTGGTTAAAAATCGTGTGGTCTGCGGTGTTGAACTTCGCTGCGGCGCGCTTGCCAGAGAGCGCATAGCCGACTGCATTACCGATACCTTGGCCGAGTGGGCCGGTGGTGGCTTCGACGCCGACGGTGTCGCCGAACTCAGGGTGACCCGGTGTTTCGGAGCCGAGCACGCGGAAGTTTTTCACTTGCTCAAGGGAAAGATCATAGCCGGCGATGTGCAGCCATGAGTAGATAAACATGGAGCCGTGGCCACCGGAGAGCACGAAGCGGTCGCGGTTGAGCCACTTGGGAGCGGCTGGATTGTAACGCAGGCCGCCGTCGCCGAAAAGAACCGCGCCGATTTCTGCGCAACCGAGTGGAAGGCCTAGGTGGCCGGAGCTACAGGCGTGGATTGCATCGATCGCAAGTCCGCGCGCTTGATTCGCTGCTTGAGTGAGAGTTTCAGCTTTGGATGGTGTCGCTGTGTTCATAAGTGTATGTGTTTGAGACGTGTGTGCGCCGAGTTCTGCGTTGTTGAAAAGCAAGCACGATGTCCCGCTGCTGGGGAATGGAAAGGAAAAATCAGTGTTTCTGTATGAATTCTTCATTTTACAGTCATGCATAATTTGAATTCGAAACTCGACTCAGGCTCTGGCAAACGCTTATTCCAGTGGCATGACACACGAAGAATTAGAACAGGGCACTGCCCTTAATCTTGATTTTACTAAGCTGCGTAAGGTGGCAAATTGCGGTGCGGATGTGCTGCCTGCGATTGCTCAGGACGCGAAAACAGGCGAAGTGCTGATCGTTGGTTATGCGAATGAGTTGGCGCTGCAGACTGCGCTGGAGTGCGGCATGGCGACTTTCTGGAGCACGAGCCGCAATGAGTTGTGGATCAAGGGTAAGACCAGTGGGGACTACCTGAAGATTGAGGATATCCGTATTAATTGTGAGCAGAACTCGATTCTGTATTCGGTCACTCCTGCGGGCAAGGGCGCGTGCCATACGAAGAATCAGGCCGGCATCGCTCGTTCGGGTTGCTACTACCGCCGCTTGAAAGAGGACGGCTCTTTGGAATACGTTGATCCGGCTCAGGTCTAGACTTTGAGTGTAGTGGAGTCCGCGAAGCGGTTCCGATCTGTGCGGTGCCTCGGTTGATGCGCTCGCCTACCAAGGGCTGAGCACTTCGTCGGTGATCTTTCTGGCCATTTCTCGTGCCAGCTGAGTCATCGCTTGGCGTTCACTCTGCTGGTAAGAGATGATTTCACCCTCGCTGTAAGGGTTGCCGATGTAGGCATGTGTGGTGGCCTGAATCGGGCGCTCCTTAAACAAGTAATCTCCTTTGGTTTGATTGTAGAGGGAGACCTCGGCTGTGAGCGTAATATCGAAGTCGTTGGCGATGACGGTGTCTTGGCTGTTACGTGCTCCGGCGCTGCGGTCGTATTTGGTCAAGTCGACTAGGAGCACGGCATCGGCTTCCTCTTCGCTGGCGACTAGTTTGACGCGTGCATCGTGAATGAAGGTTTCGCGTATTTGAGCACTGACGATCGGCTGTGCTTGAGGCGCGAAGCTGTGGTTCGTCGTGGGTTTGATGTAGATCGATTTGAAGGGGATTTCCGCAGACGAACCGAGCTTGTAGTTGGCGCAGCCGCTAAACAGGCCCAGCACAACGATGGCGGTGAGGCCGATGAGGGCGCGGACGAGTGAATTCTGGGACGTCGTGTTCATGGGTGGCTGACTTAAAGTGTATGTGGATTATTCGGCTCTCAATAGCTTGCGAAGGATGCTGGCTTTATTGGTCGGGCGAACGCCCGCGTCGATATCTGCGATGCGTAGGCTGGCTTCTTCAGCAGCATCAGAGTCTGGTTCGATGGTGATCGCTTCGTTGTAGAAGACGAGGGCGGCAGTGTTATTGTTGCGGAAGTAGTAATAGAAGTCACCGAGGTTGAGACGGCTGCTGGCAAGCAGATTCTCCATCGTTTTGAGGTTGGCTTCGACTTCGCCAGTGTAGCTGCTTGTCGGAAAGAGGATAAGGAAATCTTCGTAGTAACTGATCGCGCGGCGAGTGGAGCCTTGGTCATACTCGTAGCCTTGGACGAGGTCGGAGTAGGTTTGCGCCAAGTTGTAGTAGGCGTCTGGTGCGAGCATGCTTTGCGGGTAATAGTTGATCAGTCGATCCAGTGCATCGATCGCCTGTTCTGAGTCTTCAGTCTTTTCGGAGACGAGTGCCACGTTCATGAGCGCGAGTGGCGCGTAGTCGCTATAGGGTGCATTGATGACGATCTGCTCAAATTGCTTTGCGGAGGTGCCGTATTGTGTGAAGCCGGGGAAGACCCAGAGGATGCGACCCCGTGCGCCTTCCATCAGTGCAGTGGCGCAATCAAATTGATCGGCGATGACGCGGTCGAATTTTTCGTAGTCGGCGTGTTTGGTGATGACATCTTGTAAGTCGTCAAAGCCCTTCGTCCAGCGCTCCTTTTCCATGTAGATGCTGGCGCGTAGCGTGAGCGCCTCTGCGGTGGAGCTGGATGCTGGGTATTTCTTGATGACTTTTTTGAGCGTGCGTCGCGCGGAACTCAATTTACCTGCGTCATATTTTTCTTTGGCGACGGTGAGTAGCTCGGCTGCTGCGTCTTGGACTTCGCTGCTGGCGTCGATACTATTTGATTCACTGCTACCTCCAAACCAATTGAATGGGTTCAGGGAGAGTGCATTCACTGTGGGGGCCATGAGGAGCCCAAGTGCGAGTAGGAGAGGGAATGAGCGATGCATAAAAGTTACTGCCATTTGATCAGTGTTGAAGCCCAGGTCAATCCAGCCCCGAATGCTACGAGGAGGATGAGGTCGCCGGACTTGATGCGCCCTGCGCGGAAAGCTTCGTCCAGTGCGATGGGCACTGATGCGGCGGAGGTGTTGCCGTAACGATCCAAATTGTTGTGGAATTTGTCCATCGGGATCTTCAGGCGCTTGGCTAGGCTATCGATGATGCGCATGTTCGCTTGGTGCGGAATCACAAGGGTTAAATCTTCCGATGTGTAGCCCTGCTGCTCGATGATGTCTGTGCTGGCTTGGCCCATCACGCGCACGGCGGATTTGAAGATCTCTTTGCCGTTCATTTTCAGGAAGTGCTGACGGTTGGCGATGGTTTCTGTGGATGCGGGCATGGCGGAACCACCGGCGGGTTGCTGTAGTAGGCTGGGGTTGGAGCCGTCCGCTCCGCTGATCGCGCCCAAAATGCCGACTTTATCGGTCGTGGCCTCGTTGCTGAGAATCGCTGCGCCGGCACCATCGCCAAACAATACGCAGGTCGTGCGGTCTTCGAAGTCGAGGATGCCGCTCATTTTCTCGGCGCCGATCACGAGTGCCTTGTTGAAATTGCCGGAGAGCAGCATCGAGTTAGCGACGCTGAGAGCATAGACGAAGCCTGAGCAGGCTGCCTGCATATCGAAGGTGGTGACGTTGGGCAGCCCTAGTTTGCTCTGCACGAGGCAGGCGGTGGAGGGGAAGGGCATGTCGGGGGTCATTGTGGCAACGATGATCAAGTCGATTTCGCTGCGTTCGATGCCTGCTGCGTCGATGGCGCGGTCGGCTGCGATGCATGCCATGTCGCTGGTGCTTTCATCCTCGGCTGCAAAGTGGCGGGCGCGGATGCCGCTGCGGCTGCGTATCCATTCGTCGGATGTTTCGACAGTCTTCGCCAGATCGTCATTGGTCACGATGTTTTTAGGCGCGTAAGAACCGGTGCCGAGAATAGTGACAGACTGTGTTTGGCTAGACATGAAAAGTGGAGGTGCTCTGTTTTTCAGAGTGTGCCGGAGTGACTAAGGGGCGTTCTCTGTATCGGAGTTGGTGATCAATACATTAGCTTGATTGATTTCACTGCCGATGGAGTCAATCATATCATGCGTAACGACCTCTTTTGCGATGCGCAGGGCGTTCGCGATTGCGACGTAATTGGAAGATCCGTGAGATTTTAAAATGTTACCGCGTAGGCCGAGGAGGGGCGCGCCGGCGTGTTGATCGGGGCCGAGGCGGGTCTTCATATCCTTGAACGCGGATTTGGAGAGCACGGCGCCGATTTTACGTTTTACGTTGCGCACGAGTGCTTCGCGTAGGGTGCTACCAATGAAGCCAAAGAGCGCTTCGCTTGATTTGAGCACGACGTTACCTACGAATCCGTCGCACACGACGACATCGACATCGCCGTCAAAGAGTTGGAAGCCTTCGATCGGGCCGACGTAGTTGATCACGCCGTTCACTTGTTGGAGTAACGGATGTGTCGTATTGGTTAAGGTGTTACCCTTACCTTCTTCGGTGCCGATGGTCAGCAGTGCGACGCGAGGATTGCTGATGTTGAGCGCGGCTTTGGCGTAGTTCGCTCCGAGGATCGCATTGTGCACTAGGTTTTCTGGCGTGGATTCTGGGTTCGCGCCGACATCTGTTAGGACGAACGGATTCTTCTTGCTCGGCACGATGATGCCGAGTGCTGGGCGATCCACCCCAGGGATCTGGCGCAGGCGTAGTGTGCCGCCGGCCATGAGTGCGCCGGTGTTGCCGCAACTGATCATGGCATCGGCTTGCTGGTCTTTAAGCAGCCCGAGGGCCTTGACCATCGACGAGTCTTTTTTGCTCTTGAGCGCTTGGATCGGCTTTTCATCCATCCCGATCACTTGAGTGGAGTGGATGATGTTGATTCGATCTGAGTAAACGTCGAGTTTGCGGACTTTTAACAGTCGCTCAAGCAAGCGTTGGTTGCCAACGAGTGTGAAGTTGCAATCCAGCTTCAGCTCTTCGATGGCATAAAAAAGCCCACGGATAAACTCAGTGGGCCCTTTGTCTCCGCCCATGGTGTCGACTGCAATGGTGCAGTTGACTGCGCTAGCGCCCATAGGTGGTTCGAAATATACGGTGTGACTGGTTACGCGAGGCTTAGACTTCTACGTCAAGCACTTGGCGTCCGCGATAGAGTCCGTTGGCCGGGTTCACGCGGTGTGGGCGGAACAGTGTGCCGTCCTGTGGGTCTTTTGCCAGTTGTGGCAATTGATAAGTAACTGCACCACGGCGTTTACGGCTGCGTTGCTTGGATTGTTTACGTTTTGGCTGTCCCATGAGATTTGTTTGCTTAGATGAAAATGATTAGACGTGCGATGTCTTCTAAAGGCCGCGGATTAAAGAGCCTAAAATCGCCCCGTCAAGTATTCAATCAGGTTAATTTATCTTAAATTATGCAAGCTTTAGGAGCTCGCTGACCAGTTTGTTGATGCCTGCTTCGGCTTGGAGGATGTTTTCGGCCTGCATGTAGGCTGGGGTGGTGACGACGCGGTTTGCGGTATCGACGACGACCTCATTGACTGGGCAGTTGATGTGTGTCGCACCTTTGCTTTCGAGGATCGCAGCGGTGTCAGCGTCGTTGCCGATGGTGAGGCGCACCTGATTGGCGCCCAGTGCGGATGCCGCGAGTGCTGGAGCGATGCACATGAAGCCGAGTGCTTTGTGTGCCTGATGCGCGTCCTGGATGAAGCTATGGATGATTGGGTCGATGTCGTAGGCCTTGCCGTCGAAGGCGAGGCTGGATAGATTTTTTGCCACTCCGAAGCCGCCGACGAAGATGATGGCATCGAGTTCGCTCAGTCTAAGCTCATCCATGCGCTTGATCTCGCCACGAGAGATGCGTGCGGCTTCTTCGAGCACGTTTCGGTCTTCGTCTTCGATTTCTTCACCTGTGGCATGGTTGATGACATGGCGCTGTGTGATATCTGGTGCGGCGCAGGTGACTTTGGCTCCAGCGCGTGCGAGTGCGAGCAAGGTGAGCACGGACTCGTGGATTTCAGCGCCATCGAAAACGCCACAGCCAGAGAGAATGACGGCTACTTTTGCTTTATTTTGCATGTGATCAGCAGTTTGAGTTTTTAAGGTTCTAGACTTCCACTTGCTCCACGATTTCGAGGTCGTAGCCATCTAAGCCGATGACTTTGCGGGTGGTGCTTGAGAGTAACCGGATTTTTTTGAGGCCGAGGTCGACCAGGATCTGTGCGCCGATGCCGTAGTCACGGAAGTCCATCTTTGTCGGGCCTACGTCCTTGAGCTCGGTTTTGTCGGCGCCTTCGATCACGCGCACGCCGCCTTGTGGTTGCTCGATGTAGATGAGTGCGCCGTGCTGTGCTTCAGCGATTTTTTGCATGGCAGATGTGAGCGAGCTATAGCCGCCGAGTTCCTTGGAGCGGAAGATGTCTGTTAGCAAATTCTCGCTTTGCACGCGCACCAGTGTTGGCTCGGCGTTGAGTTCACCCATGCTGAGTGCGATGTGCTGACGATCATCGAGCACGCTGCGGAAAATATGCAGATCAAAGGTGCCGAATTCGGACTCGAAGGGACGTGTCAACACGCGCTCGACGAGTCGGTCGCGAGTGTGGCGATACTCGATCAGATCCGCGATCGAGATCATCTTCAGATTGTGCTTCTTCTTGTATTTGATCAGGTCTGGCACGCGTGCCAAAGTGCCGTCTTCGTTGAGAATCTCGCAAATCACGCCACTGGGGTGGAGGCCTGCGAGTTGTGCGAGGTCGACTGCGGCTTCGGTGTGGCCTGCGCGTTGTAGCACGCCGCCGGGGCGGGCGCGCAGCGGGAATACGTGGCCCGGTTGCACTAGCATGTCGGGGTGTGAGGTCGGGTCTGACAGGATGCGAATCGTCTCTGCTCGGTCGTAGGCGCTGATGCCTGTGGTAATGCCTTCAGCGGCATCGACGGAGATTGCGAAGTCGGTCTGGTGGGACTCGCGGTTTTCAGAGGCCATCGGGCTGATGCCGAGGCGGCGAAGCTGATGGCCGAGCATCGGCACGCAAATCAGGCCGCGGGCGTGGAGCGCCATTTGGTTGACCGCTTGCGGGGTCACCTTTTCGGCAGCCATGATCAAGTCGCCCTCGTTTTCACGCGACTCATCGTCGGTTACGATTACCATTTTACCGTCCGCGATATCGCGGATGGCGGATTCGATGCTGTCGAAGGCGTCTGAGTGCTGTGCCGTAGTCATTGCGGCAAAATAGGGTGAATCGCTTGCGAGTCCAGTCCTAGCTTTAATAAAAATGGCCCTCCGGTTCAACCGGAGGGCCATCGTATTCATTTAAGAATGATTTAGAGCTACGCAGCAGTTGCTAGCTTCTTTCTGTGCTGCAATGCGATGAATCCGTAAACTGCGATGATCACAAAGCAGAGAGCGACTAGGAAGAACGAGCCGCGTGTCGCGCTAGTTCCCATAAATGTGTCGAGGTCGAGCACTTGTCCTTGGAATCGAGTCATGAACACACCGCCGACGATCGCGAAGATCAGTCCGGCAGAACCCAACTTGGCATCTTCGCCAACGCCACCGAGAGCCAGACCGTAAATGGTCGGGAACATCACTGACATAAAAGCAGAAACGAGAACCAAGGAGTATAGACCGGTGAGGCCTTGGAGGTAAATCGCGCCGAGTGTGGCTGTAATCGCACCTGCACTCAGGAGCATGAGTAGTGTGCTTGGGCAGATATACTTAAGGAAGTATGTGAAGACGAAGCGGCACAACAAGAAGATGACCATTGCCATGATGTTGAAGTTCTGGGCGGTCGCTTTATCGATCCCCAATTCGTTTTCGGCATATTGGATGATGAAGGTCCATGTCATGATTTGTGCGCCGACGTAAAATGTCTGTGCAATCACGCCGCCGACATACATTGGGTTCGTGAATAGGCGCTTCACCGTGCGACCGAAGTGCACGTCATGATCCGCATCCGGCGGGCTGGTGTGCGGCAGCTTGTTGAGCAAGAAAATCACCAGCACGACGAGCACGATCCCGCCGATGACGGTGTAAGGCATCGCTACCAGCTTTAAGTCGTTTTGTTGTAACTCGCGGTGAGTCATGCCTTGGAAACTTGCGATTTTGCCGTCCTTGAAATCTTGTAGCGCGGTTGCTGCCGCATCGACGCCGACTTCATCGACGTAGGCTTTAACCTCTGCATCGTAGACACGCTCACGAGGTTTTGACTGAAGGAAGGAAGGGATGTTATATTCGGATTGAACCACTTCCACTGTCTGCAAATCTGCAGCGTAACCGTTCACGTCGTTTTTGAAGTCCTCCACTTGAATCGCGGAAAGAATCACGGTTCCGGCGATGAACATGCCGGTCAATGAACCCATCGGGTTGAACGCTTGAGCCAAGTTCAAGCGGCGTGTGGCCGTTTCGGAGGGACCCATCGATAGGATGTATGGGTTTGCGGTGGTTTCGAGGAAAGCCAGGCCAAAGGTCAGAATATACAGCGCGATAATGAACAAGTTGAAATTCGCTCCGGCAGCAGCGGGGATCGAAAGTAAGGCTCCAGCTGCGTAAAGCGACAGTCCGACGCAAATGCCGGACTTGTAGGAGAAACGGCGAATGAAGATGGCAGCGGGCAACGCCATGGTCGCATAGCCACCGTAGAATGCCATTTGCACCCAGGTGCTTTGCGCATTGGTGATGACGAATACATCTTTAAAGACGGCAACCAGCGGGTTTGTTACATCGTTGGCGAATCCCCAGAGCGAGAATAGTGTCGTCACCAATATAAAGGAGACGAGGTATTTGCGGGGTATAACGGGTATATTGTCAGTTTGACTCATATTAATTGTCTTAGGTTGGGTGTCATGCGTCTCATCGTTGAGGCACATGATGTTTTGTAGATATATGTGGTAGGCTAGGGAGCGCCTTTGTTTGTGTCGCGGGGATCGGGTCGTTAGACCTGTTTATAAGCAGTCCATTATACGCTATTCGGTCAATATTGGAATGGTGATAAATTGCTGTCGTATGGATATAATTGACCGCCTTCGAGTTGGCGTTGTTGGTGTGGCACAAAAAAACCTGAGGCTTTAGGAAGCGCTCAGGCTGTAAGTGTTCGCTACGTCTACTCGTGACGTGCGGAACGTTGATTTAGGCCCTTATGCGTCGCATTTAGGGCATGTGCCTTGGCCGCCACCGTTGCCTTTCGGGCCGCCTTTGTTGCCTCTGCCACGTTTTTGATGTGCGGCTTTGAGCTCTTCTTTGGTGATTTGGCCGTCGCCGTCTGCGTCGATCTTATCGAAGTTTTCGGCGAGTCGTTTCGCCTCGGTGCCTTCGACTTCTTCACGTGAGAGTTGCCCGTCGCCGTTGCTGTCGGCATTATTGAAACGCTCGCCGCGTTCTTGTTGGCTTGGCGGGCCTTTGCGTTGACCGTCTTGATCGCCGCCGACCGATCTGCCTTCGGCTTGAGCGAGTGCAGGGATGAGGAAGGCCGCGAGTGCTGTGAGGAGGAGTGTCTTGAATTTCATGATGTGTATTTTTTTATGTGGTTTCGCAGCGTTTGGTTGGCTGCTTAACACATACATCGTGACGGCTCGCTGAAAAGTTTCAGCGAGTTTTTTATTCAGTCGAAGCGGCATCTTGCCGCTTGGTTATTTGACGGCCAAGCGGCTGGAGGAAAGCTTCTGCTTTCACTCGGGCTACGCTTTCAGCCCTTCAGTAATCGCGGCATTTTGCAGCTCGTTGATCTCTTTAATGCCTTTGGCTCCGAGGTCGAGTAAGGCATCGAGCTCGTCGCGTGTGAAGGTGGCCTCTTCGCCGGAGCTTTGCACTTCGACGAACTTGCCGCTGCCTGTCATGACGAGGTTGGCATCGACGGTAGCGTCTTTGTCCTCTGGGTAGTTGAGGTCGAGCACGGGTGTGTTTTCGAATACGCCTACGGACACGGCGGCGACGGATTCGGTGAAAGGATTTTCGGCGAGCTCACCGTTGGCGATCAGTTTTTGAATCGCGATCTGTGCGGCAACATAAGCGCCGGTGATGGAGGCGGTGCGGGTGCCGCCGTCGGCTTGCAGCACGTCGCAGTCGATCCAGATCGTCTTACCTGTGAGCTTTTTGAGGTCGAACACGGCGCGGAGCGAGCGGCCGATGAGGCGCTGGATCTCGATGGTGCGTCCGTCGGCTTTGCCAACGCTGATGTCGCGGCGCTTACGGTCGAGTGTGCTGTAGGGAAGCATTGAATACTCGGCAGTCATCCAGCCGCCTTCGACTTTTTGGGCGCGCATCCAGCCGGGCACGCGGTTATCGATCGAAGCGGCGCAAATCACGCGTGTGTCGCCGAAGCTGACGAGCACGGAGCCGAGCGCGTGCGGCGCGATGCCAGTTTCGAAGCTGATCGAGCGAAGTTCGTCGATGGCGCGGTTATCAGGACGGGCGAAGGGAGTGGTTGTTTCGTTGGACATTAAAATAGTGAATTCGGCTGCGCCGAGAGTGACGCCTGCGGCGAGTGAGAGTGAACTCGGCCGAGAGTGAGAGTGAGAGTGAGAGTGAGAAGAGTGAGACGCTTAGGCCTCTGCTTGCTTGTTGGTCAGTGCGGGTAAATAGCGTTCACGGGCGAGGCGCCAGAAGATTAAGAAGAAGGCGGTGAGTGGAATGGCGAGCACCATGCCCATGATGCCGCCGAGGGCGACGCCCCAGAAGAAGATCGAGAAGATGATGAGCATCGGTCCCATGCCGGTTTTGTCGCCCATGATGCGCGGTGTGAACCAATAATCGGTGAGGAGCTGGCCGATGATGAAGACGATGGCGCAGAGCCCGATCAAGGTCGTGCCGCCTCCGTCTTGGAAATAGGCGAGTGGCAGGACGGTGATGATGCCGAGCATGGTGCCGAGGTAGGGGATGATGTTGAGCAGTCCGAGAATGATTCCGAGCACGATGCCGAATTTGAGCCCGACGAGTCCGAACCCGATCGCGAGCACAATGCCGAGTAGTAGGCCGATAATGATTTGCCCGCGGAAGAATGCGATGAGGATGTCACTGAATTGGCGGCAGAGAAAGACGATGTCATCACGGCGTTTATCGGGAAAGAAACTCAGTTGCTTCTCCAGATCATTCCATATGTTACGATCACCATTGAGGATAAAGAACAGATAGACGGGGATGATGGCGTAGGCTGCGATCTTTCCAAAAAAACTGCCGATGAAGCCGCCAATAGAGCCGCCGATGATGCCGACTTTTTCCGGTAAGGTCTTGAGCGCACTGGTGATCGTGTCGGAGG
>Ga0209533_1004083_pt1 | contig 12778 bp, 13 predicted proteins | sample COG_04_FD_184748 | JGI IMG/M metagenome (GOLD analysis project Ga0209533, IMG submission 184748) | Pelagic Microbial community sample from North Sea - COGITO 998_met_04 (SPAdes) (version 2) | ecosystem: Environmental > Aquatic > Marine > Neritic zone/Coastal water | place: Helgoland, sampling... | reverse complement strand
TGATTCCCCAACTGGCGGCATTTCGCTGGGAACAACTGGAAGATAAAGACTGGTCTCAGGAGTGGAAGAAGTATTTTTCTCCCGTTAAATGTGGTGACCGACTGTGGATCTGCCCAAGCTGGATAGAACCACCCGACGCCAACGGCATCAACCTGAGTCTCGACCCTGGACTGGCCTTTGGTACTGGTAGCCATCCGACCACACACCTCTGCCTGCGCTGGTTGGACAAGCAGGATCTTGTCGGTCAAACCGTTATTGATTACGGCTGTGGTTCAGGCATTCTCGGAATTGCCGCGCTTCTGCTTGGCGCGGACAAAGTGATAGCCGTCGATAACGATCCTCAAGCATTACTAGCAACACGCGATAATGCCGAGCGAAACAATATCCCCTCAGAGCGCCTGATCACTTATCTGCCCGACCAACTGCCTGATAATATTTGCGCTGAAACCATGGTTGCCAATATTCTTGCCGCGCCTCTCATTGAATTGGCACCGAGATTAATTGCCCACACATCAGCTGGTGGTCAACTGTGCCTGTCGGGTCTACTCGAACACCAAATCGATGCTGTCAGCCTTCCCTATTCTGAAGACTTTGTTTTTTCTGAACCCGCACTGGAATCTGAATGGGCACAGCTTGCCGCGCGCAAGAATCGCTAATTCAAACGAACCAACAAACTGTCACGATGTTTTTATCCTGCTAAACTCAGTAGAGCAATTATGGAATATCTATGTCAGATATAGTCACTCGATGCCCCACCTGCCAAACCGCCTTTCGGGTTACCTCTGAGCAGCTCGAAACCGCCAATGGAATGGTGCGCTGCGGAAAGTGTATCGGTGTCTTTAACGCCCCCGAGCACCAGCTAGACAAGCTTGTTACACAAACTCAACAAACCGCTAAGACCCAACATCCCGAGCTATTTGACGATCAAGCGTTACTTGAACAGCTCGAAAAAGATGAAACCTTACCGCGACTAACTGCATTAATTCACAATGAATTCTCAGAGCAACAACCCACTCCCCAGCCCTCAAATACTCTGCGTATCATGCTTCAGAGGCTCACTGCCGTTGCAGTTGGCGCTATTGTTTTGGCTGCACAATACGGTTATTTCTTCAGTGCCGAATTAGGCCGCAATCAAAACTATCGCCAACCATTAATCAAAGCCTGCTATTACATCGGTTGTAAAATTGATCCATATCGCGATCTCAGCAAGTTAAGTATTAATACTTTTATTATTCAGTCTCACCCAACTCAGGTAGGCGTGGTTGTAGTCGATATGCTGATTGAAAATACCGCCCAGTTCAGACAGCCCTATCCAAATATCAAGGTGCGCTTTGATGACCTGCAAGGCATACCTGTGGCCGAGCGCACTTTCTCCCCAGAGGAATATATTGCTGAGCAAAACACCAATCGATCAACCGCGATAAAAAATATCTCCAGAGGCCGTCAAGCTCATGTCAGTTTTAGTTTGATTGACCCAGGCTTAAGTGCGGTTAACTATGTCGTAGAGCTTAGTAACTAAAAGAAAACGCGCAATAATTCAGCTTTTTTCAATTGATCACTTTTTAATCAACTAACCAAAGGGTATCATTAGCGCCCTTCTTAACACTACGTTCATCTCGAGGCTATATTGTTCAATATTGGACCCTATCAGATTAAACGAAAGACAGTCTTAGCGCCCATGGCTGGTGTTACAGATCTGCCTTTTCGTCAACTCTGTCGAGAGATGGGTGCCGGTCTGGTTGTCTCAGAGATGGTCGCCGCAGACCCAAGCACATGGTCGAGTAGAAAATCCAGATTACGTATTCAATTTGCCGATGAACCGGCACCGAGATCTGTACAGATAGCTGGCTACGACCCATTGATGATGGAAGAAGCTGCGCGCTTCAATGTGCGACAGGGCGCCGAAATTATCGACATTAATATGGGCTGCCCCGCCAAGAAGGTACTTAGGAAAGCGGCTGGTTCTGCTCTGCTGCAACATCCAGACCTAGTCCGCGATATTCTTCATGCGGTAGTAGAAAGTGTCGATGTGCCCGTCACCCTAAAAATTCGTACTGGCTGGGATCGTCAAAATCGCAACGCGGTAACCATTGCCAAAATTGCCGAGGATGCCGGCATTGCCGCTCTCGCGATCCACGGTCGTACAAGAGCCTGCCGCTTTGTCAAAGAAGTCGAGTACGACAGCATTGCCGATGTGGTCTCCGCAGTATCTATGCCAGTGATTGCCAATGGCGATATTACCTCTCCCGAAAAAGCACTGGCGGTATTGCAACACACCGGTGCAGCTGCCGTTATGATTGGCCGCGCGGCACAGGGTAATCCGTGGATATTCCAACAGATCAATCACTTTCTCGACAGCGGTGAACTGGCTGCCAAGCCCTCTATCGAAGAATCACAACGTGTTATGTGCAGGCATCTTTTAGCGCTACATGAATTTTATGGCGAGATTGCTGGCGTGCGAATCGCGCGCAAACATATTGGCTGGTACGTCAACAGCCTTACCGGTGGCAAAGCTTTTGCCCAGCAATTTAATAAAATAGAAAATCATCTAGAGCAGCAGGATTTACTGCAGCAATTTTTTCATTCAACCAATATTTATCAGGAACAGGCCGCATGAATTCTGCACCACAAACACCCAATGACTCCGCAGAAGATCGGCTCAATTATCAGCGTCAGTCCCTTAAACATAGCGTTACCGAAGCTATGCAACGCTACTTTTCCGATCTGGATGGACAGGCAACCCATGACCTCTACGATATAGTGATGGCAGAAGTTGAGCCTCCACTGCTGAAAGCGGTTATGGCATACACCCGACAAAATCAAAGCAGGGCTGCGGAAACTCTCGGCCTTAATCGCGGCACGCTGCGAAAAAAACTTAAACAATACGACCTTCTGTAATCTTTCCTCGAGGACTCCATGAGCGACCTGAAAAAAGTTTCACGTGCATTAATAAGCGTTTCTGACAAAACTGGCATTGTTGAATTTGCCCAAGCCTTAACCGCAGAGGGAGTGGAAATACTCTCTACCGGAGGCACTTTCCGCCTTCTCACAGAGAATAATATAGCGGCAACCGAAGTATCGGATTACACCGGTTTTCCAGAGATGATGGATGGTCGAGTAAAGACTCTGCACCCGAAAGTTCACGGCGGTATTCTTGGTCGTCGCGGAACTGATGACGGCGTAATGCAGGAACACGGTATCAAGCCAATCGATATGGTCGTGGTAAACCTCTACCCTTTCGCCGCGACTGTTGCCGACCCCAACTGCAGCCTGCCTAACGCCATTGAAAATATCGATATCGGTGGACCGACCATGGTGCGCTCGGCAGCGAAGAATCATAAAGATGTTGCCATTGTGGTTAATGCCAGCGACTACCAGGCAGTGCTCGATGAGATGCAGGCCAATCAGGGTCAGCTGGATTACAGTACGCGCTACCAGCTTATGGTTAAAGCTTTTGAACACACCGCTGCTTACGACGGCATGATCGCCAACTACTTTGGCGCTCGCGATACCGACAATCAAGCGCGCAACTTTTCGGATACTTACAATGTGCAGTATCACAAGACTCAAGAGATGCGCTACGGTGAAAATCCTCACCAGAAAGCCGCATTCTATATTGAAGCTAACCCCACTGAAGCCAGTGTTGCGACGGCCAAACAGTTACAGGGCAAAGAATTGTCTTTTAACAATATTGCCGATACAGACGCTGCACTAGAATGCGTGAAGCAATTTGACGAGCCCGCCTGTGTCATCGTCAAGCACGCCAACCCCTGTGGTGTCGCGGTGGCAACAGATATCAATCTTGCCTACGAACTGGCCTTTGCCACTGATCCAGAATCCTCCTTTGGCGGTATTATTGCGTTTAACCGTGAACTGGATGCCGCCACTGCTACCGCTATTTGCGAAAAGCAATTTGTTGAAGTGATTATCGCCCCTTCAGTTTCTGAAGAAGCGGTTGCCGTGATCACCGCAAAAAAGAATGTGCGCTTACTTGAATGCGGTATCTGGGGTACTGAACGACCGCAGGACTTTGACTACAAACGCGTTAATGGCGGACTGTTAATTCAGGATCGTGATAACGGTATGGTTACAGAGAAAGACCTTAAAGTCGTCAGTGAGCGAGTACCCAGCGAAGACGAAATGAGCGATATGATGTTTGCCTGGAAAGTCGCCAAGATGGTCAAATCAAACGCGATTATCTATTCTAAAAACAACCGCACCATCGGTGTTGGCGCTGGCCAGATGAGCCGTATCAACTCAGCCAGAATTGCCGGCATTAAAGCCGAGCATGCGGGACTTGAAGTGAAGGGTGCAGTGATGGCATCCGATGCGTTCTTCCCGTTCCGCGATGGTATCGACAATGCGGCACAGGCCGGTATTAGCTGTGTGATTCAGCCCGGCGGATCTATGCGTGACAATGAAGTTGTTGCGGCGGCGAACGAGCATGGAATGGCGATGGTGTTTACCGGCATGCGCCACTTTAGGCACTAATCGACTGTAACCCTAAAATCTGCCCAAGAGCTTCTTGGGCAGATTATCTAAATCACATCGTTCTTGGTCATTTTAAAGGCTGCCAGAGCACGCTCTCGAGACTCTTTGATATCAACAATCGGCGCAGGGTAATCTTTGCCAATTTTTACACCGGCAGAGGCCAAAATTTCAGCCGGTGCCAACCAGGGTGCATGAATGTACTTGGCCGGCATATTGGCCAATTCCGGAACGAAGCGACGGATATAGTCGCCTTGCTTATCGAATTTTTCACTCTGAGTAATCGGGTTAAATATACGAAAGAACGGTGCCGCATCTGCACCACAGCCGGCAATCCATTGCCAGCTCGCACTGTTGCTTGCAAGATCCGCATCAACCAGACAATCCCAAAACCACTGCTCACCTTTATGCCAATGGATTAAGAGATTCTTGACCATAAAAGACCCCACCACCATACGCACACGATTGTGCATATAGCCAGTTTCCCAGAGCTCTCGCATGCCTGCGTCCACCAGCGGATAGCCGGTTTTACCTTTTTTCCATGCCCGTAACTCTACCTCAGTATTCTCTGCCCAGGGAAAGATATTAAATCTTGGCTGCAAGTTTTCCGTTGGCAGCGCAGGAAAATGGTAGAGCAGATAATAGGAAAACTCGCGCCAACCCAGCTCACTTAAAAAGGTGTCAAGATTAGCTTCATTATCGATTAACGCTGCAGCATCATTAGCTGCATACCAGGCTGTATTTACCGATATCTGGCCGAAGTGAAAGTAGGGAGATAACCGCGAAACATTCTTCTTGTTAGGGAAATTGCGACCTTCACGATAATCTTGTATGCCGTTAAAGACAAACTCATCTAAACGATCTTTGGCGCCCTCTTCACTAATATCCCAATGCTCATGAATCTTTTTATCCCAGTCGATAGCTGGAAGTAACGACAAATCTTCGAGCCTTAAACTGCTCTCGATCTTGAGTAGATGCATATTGGTCGGCTCGGCAAGAGGTCTTCTCGGTGCCGGTTTTTGCAGGCAGCCCCTACGATAATAAGGCGTAAAAACCTTGTAGGGGGTGGCATCTTTCTTTAGGACTTGCCATGGCTCCCACAACAGCGAGCCATTGTAGCTTTGCACCTCTAAACCAGTGCCTTTAAAACTCGATTTAATCAATCCGTCTCGCGCAATACTCTGCGGTTCATAGCAACGATTCCAATACACTGCACGGGCATTAGCCTGTTTCGCCAACTGTGAAAGCACGGTAAAAGCATCACCCTGATAAATGTTGAGTTTATCGCCCAAGCTTTTATTCAATGATGCCAGAGCGTGATGCAACCACCATCGACTCGCACCGCCGAGGGCCCAAGGCTGGTCTGTCTGCTCATCTAAAATAAAGACCGGTATAACCAGTCCCGCTTCACAGGCGGCCGCTAGTGCCGGATTATCCGCGAGGCGGAGATCTTGTCGAAACCAGAAAATTGTTGGCTGTGAGATAGTACTTTCCTTCTGTTTTTATGGCTTATTTACGCAGACACTGATGCTAGTGGATTGATCGAGAACGGAATCAGCATTAGAGCATATTTGTAGTTTTACTCTGGTACAATCTTCGCCTTTAATTTTGACTGTGAGTTTATAGTAATGAATGTATTGGTTGTCGGTTCAGGTGGTCGTGAGCATGCTCTTGCATGGAAAGCTGCACAGAGTACTCAGGTTGAAACTGTATTTGTAGCATCGGGCAATGCGGGTACTGCCACCGAAGCAAATTTGGAAAATGTCGCCATTGCCATCGATGACTTCGCGGCACTTGCAGACTTTGCTGAGGCAAGCAATGTCGGACTAACCATAATCGGTCCCGAACAACCTTTGGTTGATGGCGTTGTCGATTTTTTTAACCAGCGCGGACTTCCGGTTTTTGGCCCCTCAAAAGGCGCGGCCCAGTTGGAGGGTTCAAAAGCATTTACCAAAGACTTCTTATTGCGCCACAGTATTCCCACTGGCGATTATCAAAATTTCACCGATATCGACGAGGCGCTGGCTTACCTGCATAAGATGGGTGCACCAATCGTTATCAAGGCAGACGGTCTAGCTGCCGGCAAGGGCGTAATTGTCGCCATGACATTAGAGGAAGCCGAAGCCGCAGTTCGCGATATGTTAGCCGGCAATGCCTTTGGTGAGGCCGGCCACCGCGTAGTTATCGAAGAATATCTGGATGGCGAAGAAGCTAGCTTTATTGTGATGGTGGACGGCAAAAATGTATTGCCAATGGCCACCAGCCAGGACCACAAGCGGGTTGGCGATGGTGATACCGGTGTTAATACTGGAGGCATGGGTGCTTATTCTCCAGCACCGGTTGTCAATGAAACCATCTACCAGAGAGTGATGGACGAGGTTATCTATCCCACGGTTGAGGGCATGGCCGCCGAGGGCAATGATTACACGGGATTTTTATATGCCGGACTGATGATTATGGCCGATGGCACTCCCAAAGTAATCGAATACAACTGCCGCTTTGGCGACCCTGAAACACAGCCGATTCTATTGCGTTTAAAATCAGATTTAGTCGCTCACTGCTTGGCGGCACTCGATGGTAATCTGAATACTGAACAGGCCGACTGGGATTCACGCCCCGCCGTAGGTATTGTTATGGCAGCTGGTGGCTATCCTGGAAGCTATGCCAAAGGCGAAGTAATCCACGGCCTGTCGTCAGACAATATCGCGGGTGAAAAAGTTTTCCACGCCGGCACAGCGATGCTTGATAATCAGGTGGTTACCAGCGGTGGTCGTGTACTCTGCGCCACTGCTCTGGGAAATAGCGTCGCCGAGGCGCAACAGGCCGCCTATAGGTTGGCGGCAACGATTAATTTTAAGGATGTTTATAAGCGTACGGATATTGCTTGGCGCGCCATAGAGCGCGAACAAAAAACCTAGGAGCACCGCTTCCATGTGGCAGAGCTTTCTTCGCAACGACTATGACTTCCAATCTTTTGGTGATCAACACTTAGCAGTTCTGCTAGTGTTTAGTCTTTTTCTTGCGGGGACTTTCTGGTCTGCTCGCAATTTAAGCTCTGCTCAAAACTTACTCTTAAGCCGTTACTTTTCAATTTTTATATTTTTGACCGTAGCGGTTTGGACTGCGATTAAAGTTTATTTCGATCGCTTTAATTTACTCGCCGATCTGCCACTGTCGCTGTGTAATCTGTTTGCTGTACTTGCTCCCCTGCTATTCTGGCGCCCCCACCAGCGGCGTCTTGAAGTTATGTACTTTCTGGTTACTGTCGGTACCTTTCAGGCAATGCTGACACCAGACCTCTATGTCGGCTTTCCTAGCAATGAGTTTTTTAAATACTGGATTGTGCATGGCGGCATGGTGCTCTTGGTTATTCACAGTATCTTTGCCTTTCAGCTCTACCCGAGGTTTAAGGGCGTGGCGCTTACATTCGGGTGGATTAATTTATATTCCGCTGTACTCTATCCGCTGAACCTCGCTTTAGGTGCAAACTATTTCTACCTAATCAGTAAGCCCGGAAATGCCTCCATACTGGACTTTTTTGGTCCCTGGCCGATGTATATCTTCGCGGCTGAATTAGTCGCTATGGCCTTTTTTGCTCTAGCCTATCTGCCCTTTTTGCTGGTCAAGAAATCCTCTCAGACTGCTGCTGCGTAATTTAGATAAATTTGATCTACAATAGCATCATCAGTTAAACCACAAATTTCGAGAACCTCCATGTCACAACCTTTATCAAAAAAGAGACTCTCAGCAATCGACCATTTTCTCGTTCAGGCAGATCAAGCTTTGCGGACACTGGCTGGAAAGGCGCCGCCACCAAAGCGCAAGTCACCCGCATGCGGATCATCTGAGGGGGAATTGACGGGGCAAGAAAAACGTCATGCTGCGGGATTGATGCGTGTCAATCATTCCGGTGAAGTCTGCGCGCAAGCTCTCTACCAAGGCCAGGCACTCACCGCCAAGTTACCGGAAGTAGGCCAGCAAATGGCCGAAGCTGCCGCTGAAGAAATCGATCATCTCGTCTGGTGTGAAGAGCGCATTACGGAGTTGGGCGGTACACCGAGCCGGTTAAACCCGCTCTGGTATGCGGCCTCTTTTGGTATTGGTGCGACTGCGGGTCTGATTAGCGATAAACTCAGCCTCGGATTTGTCGCCGCAACAGAGGATCAGGTCTGTGCTCACCTGCAAGAGCATTTAGATAAGCTACCCATCAACGACACCAAAAGCCGAGCCGTTGTTGAGCAGATGCTTATTGACGAAAAACGTCATGCCGAGACGGCGCTTGACGCCGGTGGTTACCCATTCCCCAGCCCAGTCAAAAAACTGATGACCGCAGTTTCATCGGCCATGACAGCCAGCAGTTATCGGTTCTAGTTAGATTGACTATCTAATCAGATTCTTCGGGCTTTCAGCGCCTTCCATATCCGTCGCCAGGTCAACTATTATCTCTGATAACCAGCGGTGAATTGGCGACCCCAATGTCCGCTTATGCTGCAATAAAACCAGAGGAACGGTGCCTTCGTGAGGTAGATCCGCTGGGTAGCGCTTACTGACAACTCGGCGCAAGTCACGCTCCATACCTGAACCAAATTTTGCTGCAACCATTAAACAGTCTGTATCGCAGATCGTCTCGATGGCGGTCATCAGCTGATTGGTTACCATAGCCTTTTTTCGTTTACGGCCTAGCTCTCTTAGCGCTCGGTCAAAACGAGCATCTGTTCTTGCGCTGACTCGCTTGGCGATCAGTAGATAGTACTGCACAAATGGATATTCAAGAATTTCATCCAGCGTGACTCTCGACTTTTTACTCAGCGGGTGCCCCTCTCGCATCCAGATAGTAGGGCTGAATATCGCCAGATGTCTTTTGGTAATGTCGCTGGTGATATCTTTTTCAATATCAATAGCGAAGTCCAAAACTCCATCGGCTAACTCACCTTCCACCGAATCCGTCTCACTGGAAATAGACAAAACTACGCCCGGGGCATATTTATTTAACACGCCGGTTAATTGCGAAGCCAGTGAGATAGCAATAAATTCAGGAATAGCGATGGTCACCTCGCCTATAAAGGCGGCGGGATCAAATTCACCCTCAGTGATCATGTCGAGAATACCCTCCAACATACTCGGCAGCCGCAACTGCAAATCTCGCGCCTTAGGTGTTGGAATCAGTTTATTACCTGTACGTGTAAATAGCGGATCATCCAGCTGATCACGCAATCGCTGCAACACCCGACTCATTGCCGGCTGAGTAATAAACAGTCGTTCCGCTGCTCGAGTCACACTTTTTTCTTCAAGTAGCGCCTGTAGTGAGACCAATAAATTAAGGTCGAGACGGGATAATTTCTGTAAATTCATAAGGTTAGCCTAGGTCATTACCTGAGAGCATATAAATAATGCCAACAATGCATTTGGATTATGACATGGCCGGCAGTATATTGTCACGCATAGGGCAGATGGCCCAGTACACACCTTAGGAGATAGACCATGACACTCGTATACATACTAATCGGATTTGCTGGATTAGCGGGTGCTGCAATTGCGAAAGATGACTTCGCCAACGTTAAAGCACCGAAAACCACAAATTCAGATAAAACGCTGACTCAATAAGCCAGCATTTTAGAACCAAACCCCTCTTAATCCTTGCTATAGGATTTTTTATAGGGGCCCATCACTGGGCCCCTTTTTTTTATCTGTTAAAAATCCAACATAGATAAAAACCTCAGTCAAACCCTAAAGCCCCGAATACCGAGCAATTTAAGCGACATTACCAAAATGCATGACCCTAATGCAAACAATGCATTTGATGTATATCCATCAAATTCTTATTATGCACGCATTGAAGTGTTGCTGAGAAGCAACTCTTAACAGATTTACCCCCTACCCCTTTCTTTGTGATTCATCCAAGGATTTTTTAAGGAACCTTCCTCAGGTTCCTTTTTTTTGCCTGCGATTTAGTGACCGCCGAATAGCTTAGGTCTCGATCAGCTCATAGCTGTGGGACATTTCAACGCCTGCGGCTTCCATCATAATTGATGCAGAACAATACTTTTCGGCAGATAATTCAACCGCACGCTTAACCTGACTCTCTTTCAGCGCAGCTCCAGAAACCAAAAAGTGTAGATGGATTTTACTAAATACCGCTGGAACAGCATCAACTCTCTCGGCTTCAATCTCAGTACGACAATCTGTCACCTGCTGGCGGCTCTTCTTAAGCATGCTCATCACATCGAAAGATGCACAGCCGCCCAAACCCAACAACAGCATTTCCATGGGCCGAATACCCATATTGCGCCCGCCCTGACTCTCCGCGCCATCCATCACCGCCGAGTGCCCGCTTCCCGACTCACCAAGGAACATAACGCCATCAACCCACTTAATTGTTGCCTTCATAATTTGCCTCTTTTTCAACAGCGCAAAGATTACCATAGAGCAGGGTGCAAAATTTACTCGCCATTAGGTTTTTTTTACTACTATTAACTCTAGGAGTCGCGGATAAACACTATATAAAGCGGCATTTAGCTAACCTTGTAAATGGAGAAACAAATTGGCGCCTGCACCCCTCACACCACATATTGAAAACGTGGAAGAATTCTTATCCCATTGTCACAGACGCCGATATCCGGCTAAAAGTACGATTATTTACGCTGGAGACCAAGGAGATACCCTTTATTACATTATCAAAGGTTCGGTCACCGTCATGATTGAAGATGATAGTGACGGCAAAGAAATCATACTCGCCTATCTAAACCCAGGCGATTTCTTTGGCGAAATGGGCCTTTTTGACCAGGAGCATCGCAGTGCGTGGATTCGCACTAAAACAGAATGTGAAGTCGGCGAAATCAGCTATGCAAAGTTTGTTGAGCTGAGCAATAAGTACCCAGCATTCCTTTTTGCTATCAGTAAGCAGGTCGCCCAGCGGCTTCGCGACACAACCCGCAAGGTCAGTGACCTGGCCTTTCTCGATGTGACCGGACGAGTTGCTCGCACATTGCTAGATCTCTGCAAAGAGCCCGACGCAATGACCCACCCGGATGGCATGCAGATTAAAATCACCCGTCAGGAGATTGGCCGAATCGTTGGCTGCTCGCGGGAGATGGTTGGTCGCGTACTAAAAGAACTCGAGGAGCAGGGGCTGGTCTCTGTTACGGGTAAGACGATGGTGGTGTTTGGTACTCGCTAAACTATTTAGGACGTCTAGTAGATAGACTAGCGAAACATCTCCGCCAAGCGCTCGCCCGGATCTTCACTGCGCATAAAGGCTTCACCCACCAGAAAGGCATTTACATGATGTTGTCGCATAGCGGCAACATCTTCTGGGCTGTGAATTCCGCTTTCAGTGATAACAATTTTGTTATCGGGAATCTTGCTGAGTAGCTGATAGGTGTTTTCTAAAGTCACTTCAAAGCTGTGCAGATTGCGGTTATTAATACCGACCATGGGGTTATCCAGTTTTAGAGCGATATCCAATTCAGCTTCATCGTGGACTTCAATCAGAACATCCATACCCAGAGATCGGGCAACATCGTGCAATTGATTAAGCTGCTCTTCCGAGAGCGCCGAAACAATTAGCAGTATGCAGTCTGCATCCATAGCTCGGGCTTCATAGATTTGATATTCATCGATAATAAAGTCTTTGCGAATCACTGGCAGAGTACTGGCGCTGCGGGCCATTTTTAAATACTCATCTGCGCCTTGAAAGAAATCCACATCGGTTAAAACTGAAAGACAACAGGCACCGCCCGTTTCGTAGCTCACCGCAATAGCGGCAGGGTCAAAGTCCTCTCGAATTACCCCTTTGCTTGGCGAGGCTTTTTTAATCTCGGCAATAACGCCAGATTGGCCAGCGGCAATTTTGGCGGCAATCGCGGCGGCAAAACCACGTGGCTTTGATGCAGTTGCAGCCTTTTCTATCAGCTGGGGAATCGATACTACAGCACTACGCTCGGCAATTTCTTCGAGCTTACGGGCGAGAATCTTTTTCAATATGGTAGGCGTATCTGAACTCATTTTTGGATCTCTTAATTTTTTATTAGCCGTCTTGCTGAACCTGAGTAAAGGTTGCTAAATCAGTTATTTTTGCTCGTGCCAGACCTGAGCCTATAGCATCTTGCGCCATAGCTACACCCTCGTTCATATCCGTCGCGCAGCCTGCCACATAGAGAGCTGCACCCGCATTCAGGGCAATGATATCTGCGGCTTTGCTGGAATTTGGCCCAGCCTGCTTACCGAGAGCGTCAATAATCATGGCCAGCGACTGCTTGGCATCTTCTACATCTAATCCATCGAGACTCTG
>Ga0209533_1004078_pt1 | contig 12786 bp, 13 predicted proteins | sample COG_04_FD_184748 | JGI IMG/M metagenome (GOLD analysis project Ga0209533, IMG submission 184748) | Pelagic Microbial community sample from North Sea - COGITO 998_met_04 (SPAdes) (version 2) | ecosystem: Environmental > Aquatic > Marine > Neritic zone/Coastal water | place: Helgoland, sampling... | reverse complement strand
ACGCCTTTACTTTTGAGGATACTAGGCAGGCGTTTCCCGTGGGCATTTTTCATTTCTGTCGCCGGGATTTCTTCAACTGCATCGAGAAAATCAGTATGAATGGTCTGCGTCATGTTGGCTAATAAATCACAGTGTTGGCTAAAAGTCGAGTAAAATACAGATGTTTGTAGCCTGCTAGGACTGGCTTGCCGATGCGGCCAAACCCGCCGCATTGCCTGTCGCGAAACAGCCTTGCATGAGAAAGCCGCCTGTCGGTGCTTCCCAATCGATCATTTCTCCGGCGCAATACACATTCGGTAGTTTCTTGAGCATGAGCGTCTCATCGAGCTCGCTCCATGCGAGGCCGCCGCTGGTCGAGATGACTTCCTCCAGTGGACGTGCGCCGGTCAGTGGAATTCGGCAGGATTTGACGACTTCGGCCAATTTCTGAGCGGAATCGAATTCGCCATGCAATTGCTGGATGATCGCACAGGCACCTTTGCTGAGTTTCCAGCGCAGCTGTGCTTCGTGGAAGAAATTACGGCGTGCAGACTCCATTTTCTGCACCAGGCGCTCAACCGTAAAGGTTGGCTTAAAATCGATCACGATCTCTGGTGCATCCATTTTGCGCAACGTGCGGCCCAGTGCGTAGATCGGCGTGCCTTCGAAGCCGTAGCGTGTGATCATTAATTCGCCGACATGCAGCTCTTCGCCGACGCGCACGTGGATATTATGGAGCGGGCACCCTTCTGCTGCTGTGCGTGTTGCCTCCGTCCAGCCAGCTCCCCATCCACAATTGGCGGATTGCAGCTTTTCGACAGTGATGCCGTGCTGTTCGAGGATGGCTGTCCATTTGCCATCCGAACCGGTCTTGGGCCATGAGCCACCACCCATCGCTAAAATGACTGCGTCGAAATCCTGGTTGAAGACGCCCTCTTTGCACTCGATTTCCAATTCGATTGACTCACCCTTTTGCTGCAAGTCGAGCCACCTATGGTTCATCTGAAAGTCCACGCCCATCTCACGCAGACGTTGCACCCAGCGGCGCAAGATCGGCGCGGCCTTTTTGGTTTCAGGAAACACCTTACCGCCAGCGGTTGAGAATGTATTAATACCGAGTGATTTCGCCCATTCGCCCATGGCGGTATTATCGAAATCGGCGATGATTTTACGCCAAATCGCGGTCGGTAGATCCTTGCCGGAATATTGTGCGACAAAGGTCTCAAATTCAGCGCTGTTGGTGATGTTGAGCCCGCTCTTACCAGCGACCAAGAACTTACGTCCAACGGATGGTTTCGCATCAAACACGGTGACGAATGCGCCCGCGTTAACAGCAACTTCTGCGGCGCGTAGGCCTGCGGGGCCGCCGCCAATGATGGCGATGTTTCGTGTGGGTTGGTTACTCATGGGTAGAGTGAATATGCCACAATTCGCAGACAGGCAAGAGAGCTTGCTACGAAAATACATAGGTTTCGTATTTTGAGACAGCTTCCAAGCACGGACCCAATAATAAGCTGCGCAAGGTTTCAACACACTACCATTTCAGCTTTCAGCGTTTCCGTGTTTCAACTTTTCAGAATCACTCCGCCGGTCCCCAGCGTTTGGTGAAGGGGTAGTAGATGAAGATCGCTTTGCCGATGACTGACTTGTCTGGGACAAAGCCCCAGTAGCGGCTATCCAGGCTGTTGGCGGAATTGTCACCGAGTGCGACGAATTTATCGTCGGGAATCTTCAGTGTGCGACCTTCGGCAAGTAAGGTGTGGTTGATGTAGCCGCCGTATTCGCCCTCTTTCGCTGCATTGCTGCCAAAGGCTTCGACTTCATCGCGCGGCTCACCGTTGACCAACAAGGTGCTGTCTTGGATGGAAAGTGTTTCACCACCGACACCGCCGATACGTTTGATGTAATATTTATCGGTATAATCACCAGTCAAGCGCCCGAGCTCTTCACGAATTGCATTGGTGCGGAAAACGAAGGGATCACCCGCCTTCGGGCGTTTGAAGTGGTAGCTGAAACGATCGACAAACAACGCATCACCGAGTGTGATATCAAATCGAATCACTGGCTCGCCGGCTTGCACGGTTTTACCAACATTCCACGCCACGCCGGTTTGACTGATCGATGACTGAACCATCTTCGACTCATCAGACGCAAAGGTCTCCATCAGTAATTTGTTCATATCGAATTCGGCTGGCACTTTGAGTGTATGTGCGACGCCTCCGACGTAGAATGTATATTCATCCAGTGGCGTTGGTAATACCAGCCACTTGCGCCCTTTCACCCGTTCTTTGTATATCTGAGGGCCGTTATTGGTTTGTGCCATCGGGATCAGAATTTCGCCGCTCTCTTCTGCGATCACACTCTTATACTTCGAGCCGAGTAGGATCTTGTTAACGATCTGACCTACGGCACCTGGCGAGGCATCTTCAGCCTCATAGACGATGGTATTCATCCCACTATAAGTCGGATACATCGAATTGGTCGGAATAATGAAGGGCTGAAAAAAGAAGGTGCGCACGCCGATGACGAGAATCGCTGCGACCAGAATGACTTCCAGATTATCACTCCAAAACGTCTTTGGGTAAATCTTACCACCGATTTTGCGCAGCAAGGCATCCAAGCGCCCCATGGCCGCTTGGAACGGAGCCTGCTCGGCGGACTTGTCCTTGAGCATTTTCTCAATCTCGACCACCGACTTTTCCAATTCCTGCAGGCGGGCATCAGAAGTCACGTCGCGTCGGTAGTGATAGACCTTACTGGCCGCGTGGAGTAGCTCTTTTGCCTGTTTACGTAACTTTTTCATAGAAATGGGGGCTCTGTCTCCTTCTCAAATGTTCAATGTTCAACGTTGGAAGTTTAACGTTCGATGTTCACTCAGTTCCCGCCACCGCCGTCGGATGTCTTGAGGATCTTAATGAAGGCGTCCTGTGGAATCGAGACACTGCCGATGTTCTTCATACGTTTCTTACCCTCTTTTTGCTTTTCGAGGAGTTTACGCTTACGAGAGATATCACCGCCGTAACACTTCGCAGTCACGTCCTTACGATACGCACTGATCGTTTCGCGAGCGACGATATTGGAGCCAACACCGGCCTGAATCGCGATCTTGAACATCTGCTTTGGTAGGATCTCCTTGAGGCGTTTGCACAGTGCACGTCCCCTGCCCTCGGCCTTCTCTAGGTGAACAATCGAGGAGAACGCATCGACTGGCTCTGCGTTGACCATGATATCAAGACGGCACAGTTTGGCTTTTTGATAGCCATTCATCTCGTAGTCCATCGAACCATAACCATGGGTGATACTCTTGAGGCGGTCATTGAAATCGATCAGGATTTCATTGAGCGGAACATTGCAGACCAGCATGACACGCTGTGAATCAATCGTCTCGGTATGCTCACAGACGCCGCGTTTTTCGGAGACGAGTGCCAGCACATCACCAATGGAAGTGCTTGGAATGTGGATCGATGCCAAGATCATCGGCTCTTCGATATATTCAATTTCGGAGACGTCTGGCAGGTGCACCGGATTGTGAACTTCGATCACGTTCAGGTCAGTCTTGGTGACTTTATAAACAACACTTGGATACGTGGAAATCACGTCGAGGTCATACTCACGGCGAATGCGCTCTTGGATGATCTCCATATGCAACAGTCCGAGGAAACCGCAACGGAAGCCGAAGCCGAGGGCGACGGAGTTTTCCGACTGATACACAAACGCCGCGTCATTGAGGCGCAGTTTGCCCATGCTCGCTTTGAGCTTGTTGTAGTCGCTCGTGTCGATCGGATAGATTCCACTGAAAACCATCGGGCTGACCTGCTTGTAGCCGGGCAGCATCGTCGCAGTCGGAGCCGAAGAGTGTGTGATCGTATCGCCGAGCTTAATGTCGGCTACGTCGCGCATGTTGGTGACGATGTAACCCACATCGCCTGCTTCCAACGAATCGCGCTTAAGCATCGCAGGCGAGAAGCGCCCCACTTCCTTGACCTGCGCCTTACGCTCATCGCTCATAGTCATGATTTGATCGCCCATCTTGACCGAACCGGAGAAGACACGAACGTAACAGATCACCCCTTTATAGGCGTCGTAAATGCAGTCAAAAATAAGCACGCGCAGGCCGTCAATGTCCGCCCAACGTGGCGGCGGAATACGGTGCACTGCTGCTTCCAGCAGGTCCTCGATGCCGAAGCCGCTCTTGCCACTGGTTAAAACCGCTTCTTCGGCTGGGATTGCCAACACATCTTCGAGTTGCACCTCGATCGCTGGCACATCCGCGCTCGGCAGGTCGACCTTGTTGATCACCGGAACGATCGCCAGTTCTTGCTCGGTGGCAAGGTGCGCATTAGCAACTGTCTGCGCTTCAATGCCTTGCGCGGCGTCAATCAGCAACATAGCACCTTCGCAGGCGGCCAAACTACGCGACACTTCGTAGGAGAAATCCACGTGCCCTGGTGTGTCGATCAGATTGAAAGTATAGTCTTCGCCGTTCTTCGCACGATAGACCATAGTCACTGGGTGACTCTTAATGGTGATGCCACGCTCGCGCTCCAAGTCCATGGAATCGAGAAGTTGCGCCTTCATGTCACGCATCTCAACGGTGCGAGTGAGTTCGAGGATACGGTCGGACAGCGTCGTCTTGCCGTGGTCGACGTGGGCGATGATGCAAAAGTTGCGAGTATGGGCTAAATCGGTCATGTAAAAAGGCTGGAAGCGCGTTAAGATCGCGTGCTTTGGGAAAAAATCAATACCCGATTCAGCGATCAGAGGACAGAGGTCAGAAAACACAGCACAGAAGGCAGGACGTTTAAATCCGTGGGGTGCAGGTGATACTCTTTGAGTCGAGCGCTGGCCGTTTCGGCAGGCTCAAGGCTCTGAGCTTGTCGAAGAACGAATCCAGTGTTACGCGGGCTTGTCCATCAACGACGCCTTGTTTGCTCGATGGCGTGCCACCCTAAGGCGGTTCATCTCACGCTGATGGGCCGCCGATTTCCTTGGGCGTCCTCGGCGCAATTGAATTGAAGGCAGATGCATATCCACAAATAGATTTCTTCGGCTGAAGGTCGGAGGACTTTTTAATGTATGCCAGACTTTCAACTTCGGCGAATGTGCATCATGAATGTAAGGCACTTCCAAAAAACGATCCGGCTGCCAAATCCAATCCGGATAGTCGAGATCATAGCGAAAGGCCAATTCTTCCGTATAAGCGGCCAACCAGGCATCCGCAATTCGCCCCATGGGGAATTTTTTAGCCAGCAATGGAGGTCGCGCTTCGATAGCAGCGGACAGCCCCTTACGAGAACTGAGCCGCACCAGTTCGTGCTCAAAATCAGCAAGTTGCCTACCGAAGCATGCTTGGGATTCACTGAGCGCAGCGACTGCGAATAGGCTATCGGGTCTTTTTAGAATTTTCATCAAACACCTCCTTTAATGCCTCTGCGGCACGAAGTGGAACCACTTCGTCATCGAAAAACCGATCCAAAATCGCCTGCGCCTCATCGACTGTGCGAAGCCCTGTCTTTCGCGCCAAAAAACGCAGATCGGTTAAATCCCCTTCGTAACCGAAACGGGCACGAACCGATGAGCGTAACTTCATGGCAATCAGATAGTCGGCAGTCGGAAATGAAATCTTTAAATTGGGGAACGACTTGAGCTCAGGCAGCTTGCTGACGTATGTGTCACCGACAGGCGAAAGAAACTGGCGGACTCCGGTATCCAACCAGTCATCCGGAAGATCCTCTTCTAGACCGATTTTTTGCGTGAGCGCCTTCGCCACTTCAACTGGCCGGATGATTGCATCAATATCTTTGGTCAGTTGGCGATCCTGGTAGTCATATGCCAACAGCAGGCAACTCCCCCCATAAAACGCCACCTCCAGAGTCACTCCATCCGCCTTAGCCAAAGTGGAAAGGCGGCGTAGTAAATATATAATATCGTCGCGCGTGAAGCTCATGGTAGCAATAGGTAATGAATTAAGTGCATTACAATAAACCATTACATACCGCGAATGACAAGATCTTTATCACTGGGCTAGTGCGACTAAATTCGTGTCGTAGTCACTGCGCTTCTACTTTGCCCACTCAAAAAAAGCCCCCTAGCCCGCAGATTTCGGGGCTAGAAGGCGATAAAAACTCTGCTTGAACCTGCTGACCTGTAGCCGAAGCGGTCACACTTTGGTTTCCTAGGAAGGACTGACCAAAATTTCACAATTTCGGCTACGACCTAAGCTAGCGGTTGTTCGCAGATATTATTTAGTCCACGAGGTTCTGGTAAAACTACTCTGGCAAATCGCTGAACTCAGCCACCGGTGTGATACTGAGCGAGCGATCGATACGCTTGCCGAATCCGGCCAATACCTTGCCAACGCCGCACTCATAAAAGTCGCTCAAGCTGTTCTCTGTCGCCATGTTGCGCAGGTTGTCCTCAAAGCGGACCGACGAGACGACTTGGCTGACCAATGCGTCTTTGATTGCCTGCGGATCGCTGATGCGGTTACCGGTGACATTGGTGTAAACCGCAATCTCAGGTGCTTTAAAGTCGAAGTCTTTAATGAACTCGGCAAATGCATCGCGTGCGGATACCATCAATTTACTGTGATACGCGCCCGCGACATTGAGCGGCTTGCACAGCTTGAAACGTCCCTTGGAGGCTGCCACCGCTTCGAGCACTTTTACATTATCACCGGAAATGACGATTTGCCCAGGGCAATTGAGATTTGCAATTTCGATATCGAACTCATCGCAGAATGTTTGCACGTCTTCAGGTGTGCCACCGATGACTGCCGCCATGCCGCCCTTGGTCGCGTCGCACGCCAATTGCATCAGGCGGCCGCGCTCAGCGACGAGCTTCAGGCCAGTTGCGAAATCAAACACACCCGCAGCAGCGAGCGCAGTGAGTTCGCCGAGGCTCAGACCACATGCAGCAGTGACGTCGTCCAGCTTACCCTGAGCCTTCAAAATGCTGTAAACCACGAAGCCATGCACATACAGCGCAGGCTGGCAGACTCTGGTTTCGGTCAACGTCTCGTCTGGGCCTTCAAAGCAGATCTTTTTGAGATCCCAACCGAGGATTGCATTGGCCTCGTCGTAGAGAGCCTTTGCGATGGGTGAATTCTCATAAAGAGAAAGGCCCATGCCGACCTGTTGTGCGCCTTGTCCGGAAAAAAGAAGTCCTGTTGCCATAATATGTAAGTAATCTGGTGGTTGTTTTTGACTGAAGCGGAAGAAACTTGGCGGACTTGTTTCAGGAATCAACCAGAAAGCGCGAAGCATTAGCAGAGCTTGTAGGTGACAAAACCAGTGGAGCTGAGAACCTCGGTAACACCTTCGACGACAACAGGGTGAACTTCATTCAAAACTGACTCTTCACCATTTGTCGATCCGTGGCAGAATTGACCAGTCAGACGCACCGAATCTTAAGCTTGAGGTTCGCGATCCGAATTACATTATACGCATCAGTACTACCGTTGGTTTCAGTGGCGGTTTGCTGATTCAGATGCGATGTTCCTTCTGATCCAGTTACCCCTAAGGCATATGAAAAAAACCTAGCGAATTCGACTTCTCTAACATATTCCACTTTACATATCATCATATCATTATATGTTGATTTGTTTAAATGAAATCACTTTCCATCAAACAACGTCTCGAAATCAACGATCCGCTCTTTTCTGTCGAATTCTTTCCGCCCAAATCGGATGATACCGCACAGCAACTACTCGGCACCGCGGAGCGCCTACAGGCGTATCATCCTGACTTCGTCTCGATCACTTACGGAGCTGGCGGCAGCACGCGCAGCCGCACATTGAACTATGCTCGCAAGCTGCACGAGGACTACGGCTATGCCGTCATGCCACACCTCACTTGCGTCGGCCACTCCCGCGATGAATTAAAGCAGACGATCGCCGAGTTCAAAGCCGCAGGCCTCAAGCAAATCATGGCGCTTCGCGGCGATCCGCCCAAGGGCGAAACAAACTTCACGCCCCACGCTGACGGACTCAGCTATGCGAACGAACTCGTGCAGCTCATCCGCGAAGTCTACCCGGAGTGCGAACTCGGCGTAGCGGGGTATCCAGAAAAGCACCCCGAAGCACCGTCCCCAGAACTCGACCTGCTGAACCTTAAGCGCAAAGTGGACGCTGGCGCAACCTTCGTGACCACGCAGCTATTCTTCGATAACGCCGCCTATTTCACTTTTGTCGAGGACTGCCGCCGCGCAGGTATTACTGTCCCAGTGCTGCCGGGCCTCATGTCGGTCACATCACACAAGCAAGCACTGCGCTTCTGCGATATGTGCGGCACCTCCATCCCCGCGGCACTCAACGAACAGCTCATCGCTGCGGGCGACGACAAGGCCGCAGTCGAAGCTGTCGGCATCGAATGGAGCTATCAACAAGCCCGCGAACTGCTAGAGAAAGGTGCCCCCGGCATCCACCTCTACATCCTCAACCGCGCAGGCCCCGCGATTACTTTGATGGAAAAACTACAAGGCGCTGGCTTTTACCGCTAAGTTGTTAGTTGATCGTTGAAGGTTGCTAACCTTCAAACGTTTCCACCTTCAAACGTTCCCACGTCAGACCTCTCCCACGACCATGGCCAAACCAACCGATATACAACTCATCGGCAGTGAACTCTGCATCCTCTGGCAAGACGGCAGCGAGAGCTACTTCCCCAGTGAATTCCTCCGCCAGCACTCGCCCAGTGCCCAAAATATCGGCGAGAAAGACATCTTCGGCAATCAATACGGCGGCGACGGCCCTAAGGAGTTTCCCGGTGTCACCATTACAGGCTGGGACTTTCAAGGAAACTACGGCGTTAGCCCGTGGTTCAGCGACGGCCACAAGAGTGGTATCTTCAGCTGGGACTATTTAAAAAACCTCGAAGCCAAGCTTCCACAGAGCTAACACAAACAGACGAGCCGCCGACCATGCCTGACCTGATTTCAAACCTCCTCACACTATTGATGCTGATCATACTTCAAGCCGTGCTCGGCTTCGATAATCTGCTCTACATCTCGCTCGAATCCAAACGCGCCCCCGAATCCAAACAGCGCATGGTTCGCATTTGGGGAATCGGCATCGCAGTCGTCCTACGCATCGTCTTGCTCTTTATTCTGTTGAAAATGATGAGCGTCTTTCAGGCCACTTGGTTTACCATCGATACCAATGCCCTGCACATGGAGCTCAACTTCACCTCGGCAGTGACTCTCTTTGGCGGCGGTTTCATTATCTATACTGCGCTCAAAGAAATCATGCACATGGTCACACTCGATAGTTCCCACGAAGACACCAAGCATAAGGCATCCGTCGTCAAAACGATCTCACTCATTGTGATGATGAATGTGATCTTCTCCTTCGACTCCATCCTCAGTGCCATGGCGATTACCAAGATCACTTGGATTATGGTCACCGCCATCATCATTAGCGGCGCACTCATGATCTTACTGGCCGATACGGTCGCCAGCTTCCTGCAGAAAAACCGCCTTTACGAAGTGCTCGGTCTCTTCATTCTCTTCATCGTCGGCATTCTACTGCTGTCCGAAGGCGGCGAGCTGGCCCATCTCAGCTTCTGGGGGCATCCGGTCGAACACATGAGCAAAGGCACCTTCTACTTCGTCATTGCCACACTGGTGCTGGTCGATGTTGTGCAAGGGCGCTACCAGAAAAAGCTGCTACTGAAGTAGTCTCAGAAATCGGCTGCTCCATCAAATTAAGGATCGAACCTTGATGCGCAATCGTGGTTAAGTCGGCGGCATGGCGAAAAGCAGCAAAGGCAGATTAATCGGCACACTCATGGCACTGGCCGCATTGGTCACGGCAGGGATGTTGGGCATGACGTTTTATCACTCGACTGCGAGTATCCACGAACTGCTCACGGAGAACCACGAGCTCAATAAAGCCGTTCGCAACCTCACCCAAGAAGAGCAGATAGGCTATGCGACCCTGCAATCGCAGTCGAAAAATGAACTGGGAGAGCTTCAAAGCGTCGTGCGCTTTGTGCAAACCGCAGCCGACGATCCCAAAATGATCGTCTCCGAGCAGCTCTTCACCATCAAAGGCGACATCGTCCACTTCGATGCCTTGATCGTCAAATTCACTAACGAATACGTAAAAGACGGATCCGAGCGCGCCCTCTATCTCTGGCGACGTATCTATGGCGAAACCACCACGCCGGCCGATGGCGAAGCGATCGAGATCGCAGGCACCGCCCCCGAGCGCTACTACTCGATCACCGAGTCCCTGCATCTCCAGAATCGAGACATCTTCTGGGAAGCCATCTGGGATCTCGCTAACGACACAACACGCCTCAACGACTACGGCGTGCAAGCCGTGTTTGGCAATGCGATCTATACACGGCTAGAACCCGGCAAAGTTTACTTATTTAAAATCAGCACGACTGGGCAGATCTACCCCGAGACGGTGAATACGTATTAGTCGATTTCAGATCACTAAGAGCTATCCCGCGGCAATCCGTCTTGCGAAATGCCAAGAGAGCACCTAACTTTTCGACATGAGATCCTCACTCCGCGCACTCGCCCTCTTCTCCTTCATTGCAGCACTCGGGTTGAGTGGCTGCGCGACACTCGATAAAGACCACGAAAACCCAAAGGTCGATGTCGTTGGTATTAGTAAGAGCGAGACCGGTAGCAGCGCACTGCAATTTACTATCCAACTGCGGATTGTGAATCCCAACGCTGAGCCGATCAACCTCAGCGGACTCTACTATGAACTCAGCCTAGAAGGCATCGAAGTCGTGACTGGCACCGCAAAAGATCTGCCGACGATTGAAGGCTACAGTGAAGAAGTTGTCTCGGTCAGCGCTGCGGCGAGCTTGTTTAGTAGCGCACGCCTGATCCAAAAGCTCATCAATGAGCCACAAGACATGCTCGACTACGAATTGAAGGCAAAGCTCGGCACGACGTCCAAATGGATGCCGTCCACGACCGTTGTTGAAACCGGCGAAATTTCGCTGCAGTAAGCGACTTGAGACATTTTACTCTTTAGTGTTCAATCGAGATTTTTAATGACAGTCAGGCGAGATGCCTTAGGCTAGTGGCATGATTACAAATGTTCACACTATCGTCCCTGAGGTTGCTGAAGATGTGCGCGGAGGCAACGGAACCGTCTATGCCCACAAATTATTGGATCTATTCCCCGGTAGCGCGATTAAGAGTGTCGGCGTCGTCCGACTCGAACCCGGCGCCAGCGTCGGTGCGCATTCGCATGATGGCGACGAAGACTTCTACTACTGCATCTCCGGCACCGGCATCGTCGTCGATAACGGCGTGGAGCATCCGTTCACGCCTGGCACGCTGCAAATTACCCGCGATGGCGAGACTCAAGCCATCCGCAATACCGGCGAGACCGAACTGATCTTCCTCGGTGCGTTGGTCGATACCCCGACCGAGTTCAAATAGGACGGGCTCCCTGAGAGATTACGCTAAACAGATTACGTTGACGTAGGTGGCTTGCTTTAGCTGGCCACCCGCTTGGAGAAAATGTGATCGATGGCCGTGTCGGTCGGCCACCTAAAGGAAGCCGACTACAGCATTCTACAACTAAATCGACAACTGTCGAATCGCCTCGTAAGTGGCGATCCCTGCCGAGGTCGATAGATTCAGCGAGCGTAGCTCGGTATTCTTATGGGGAATGGTTAAGCGTTGGCCTTCCAGTTCGGCATGGAGCCAGTCGGGTGCGCCATGTCCCTCGCTCCCGAACACGAGTCCGTCACCATCCGCGTAGTCGACATCCCAATACACATGGTCCGCTTTGGTGGTAAATAGCCAAAGTCGTTTAGGTGCAAATTCACTCGCTTTGAATGCTTCCCAGTCATCATGATGATGCACGTCCAGCGAGTGCCAATAATCCATACCACTGCGCTTGAGGTGCTTATCCGTAATGGTAAAGCCGAGCGGATGGATCAAATGCAAGCGCGTCTCGGTAATAGCGCACAGGCGACCGATATTACCCGTATTTTGAGGGATCTCAGGATTAAATAAAACGATGTGAAGCATTAGAACAAGTATGGAGGTGGAAACGTGTGAAAGTAGGAAGTAAATGAATGACACTGGATGCACAAGCACAGTCATCAACGGTTCAAACTCGGTAGGTGCGCCCAATGTTTGACCATTAATCAAATCTCCGTAAGGCTATTGTGCTGAGCCTCATACCTCATCATGCCTTCGGAAACATACATTCTCGCCTTGGATCAAGGAACGACCAGTTCCCGCTCCATACTGTTTAACCACGCAGGCGAAATGGTCGCCTCTGCTCAGAAGGAATTTGAGCAAATATACCCGCAGCCCGGCTGGGTGGAGCATGACCCCATGGAGATCTGGGCAAGTCAGAGTGCCACTGCCACAGAGGCTCGCATGCGGCATAATATCGACTCCAACGAGATCGCAGCCATCGGCATCACTAACCAACGCGAAACGACCATCGTATGGGATCGAGTCACCGGAAAGCCGGTTTACAACGCCATCGTCTGGCAAGACCGCCGCACTGCTGATGCCTGTCGTCAACTACAAGGCGATGGCATTGAACCGATGGTGAGCGAAAAGACAGGTCTGCGACTCGATCCCTATTTTTCCGCGACCAAACTCGCATGGATTCTAGACAACGTGCCCCATGCACGCAGCCGTGCTGAAAGTGGGGAGTTACTCTTCGGCACCGTCGACACATGGCTACTATGGAAACTGACCGGCCATACGGTGCACGCGACCGATATAACCAATGCCAGTCGCACGCTTCTAATGAATCTCACCACGGGCGATTGGGACGACTCGCTGCTAGAACTATTTCAGATCCCCCGTGGTGAG